>Ga0183101_1000457_pt1 | contig 61122 bp, 54 predicted proteins | sample Biomet3_FD_127790 | JGI IMG/M metagenome (GOLD analysis project Ga0183101, IMG submission 127790) | Microbial communities from bioreactor (seeded with sewage sludge) at LBNL, California, USA - Biofuel metagenome 3 | ecosystem: Engineered > Bioreactor > Anaerobic > Unclassified ... | reverse complement strand
AATTGTAATTTAAAAAATTTTTATTATTTATAACTCTCTTTATCTAAAAGTAAAACAAAAAATCCACTCTTACCATTTAAAATATCCTTTAAACCCAAGAATGATTAGTACAAATATCATAATAACAACAATAACTGTAATGATGAATGAAACAATGCTTTTTACTCCAATTACATTATGTCCATTTTCACTTGATTCATTTAAATGTAGAAGAATAATTAAATAAATAATGAGAGGAACAATTCCTGAAGCAAATAAGAGTCCAGCACAGATGCCTTCACTAATTAGTGAATCATCATCCTCTATCTCTATATTATCATTAGTCTCTTCTTCATCATTATTGTCTTCTTCATTATCTTCCATAAAGATTCCTTCCTTTAATTAATTCCATATAACTTTCCTATCATTATCTTTAGAATCATCACTCTTAAAAGTTTCGTCTACTGTTAACTTTTCATATAGTGCTGTTTCATAATAAGTATAAGTATCATAAATGGCTTCCCCTATTACATCTTGACTAGATAAATAGAAATCATTATAAGTATCGATAGTTAATTTAGATTCTTTTCTATTAAATTGATATTTAACTAATCCATCATGATCAAGATATATCTTAAATCCTGGTTTAACTGGTTTACCATCAGCTACACTATGAAAAATAATATTTAGATATAAATACAAAAGAAATAAAGCCTCAATATACTTAAAGATGAATTCTTCTTTATTAACATATTTTAAATTAAAGTATGCACTAACTGCTTTCTTACCATCTTTATCATATGGAGTTAGTTTAATAATGTCTTCACCCATATCATCGATAAAGTATTTCTTAACCTTAATTAGAGTATGAAGTTTTAAAGACCATTCTAAAATAAGGTTATTCTCCATATAGTCATTAATCTTTAACATCTTATAATAACTGAGCATTAGTTTACCTCAGTTTTTATTTTAGCATTAAAAAATCGATAAACAGTTATTCGCTAGAGTAAAGAGACATTTTTGGTACAAGAAAGATTACTTTTTTATTAATAGCATACTAAGACCATTATTAATTCTATAAAGTTAAGTAATTTCTAAACGAATTTATATACATTTATAAAAAAGCAATTCACCATAATAATACTGGAAAAGCCCACTTTAATTTGTGCATATATTTACAACATGCACAAAAAAATGAAAAATTTGTGCATGAGGTTTAATATGTATAAATTACCATTTAGTTTTGATTATGATAATAATGAAATCTTAAAGGCTCTTATTGCATAATTTAAAGATTTAATTAAGAAAAAAGCACCTAAACTTTATAGCGAACAATTGGTTAATTATCTATTTTATGATTTTTATACTAAAAACGAGTATTTTAAGAGTGAATTAAAGATTTCTCGTAATACAGCTAGTAAATACCTTCATCAATTAACTGAAATTGGTGTCTTAATTGAAGTAAGAGTAGGTAAAGAAAAAATATATAAGAATAGTTATCTCTATGAATTAATAAAAGAATGGTAACCTACTGATTAATATTTTAGTTATAATCTTGTAATCTTATTGGCGTTACAATATTTTGATCGGTACGTAAAACTTCTCGATAATCATCAACTTCTTTTCTTTTAATAACTAAAATATAGTCTTCTTTACTATTTTGAATTCTAAAAGCAATCGCATCTTCACCATGATCAATCACTTTTTTCTTACGCATACTTTTCTCCTTAAAATTAAAAATAATAAACTATTTATTAGTCACAAAATTCGCTTATTAATGTTAAAGAACAATCTTCTTAACTTTTAACTGCTTTAATTCTATTTAGAAAATAAAATAAGACAAGTCTTGACTTATTTTAATTAATAATATTGACCAAAATCGGGACATAATTAAAGAAATACTTTACTATTTTTTAACACCAATATATTTAGTCACAATCTCCTCTTTTGAGACTGGTTTACTAAAGTAGTAACCTTGAATATAATCGCACTTTAAATCTTTAAGATATTGCATTTGTTTTTCGGTTTCAACGCCTTCCGCTAAAACAATATAACCATAACTATGTACGAGATCAATTAAATTAGAGATATCACCTCTCGCTAACATAGTATCAATAATCCCTTTATCAAACTTAACACAAGTAAATTTATATTTCGTTAAATTATTAATACTTGAATATCCACTACCAAAATCATCAAAGGCTAATCGAATCTTATCTTTATAAAAATTACCTAATAACTTCTTTAATTGAGCGTTATCACTTATCAAATAGAAATAAATAGTTTATTTATTTATACTCAATTATTAGAAATCTTCTTAAAATTTAACTTTTACCAATAAATTTTAAAACTCGTTCGTATTTATAGTGTAATCAAGAGAAGGTTACTATTATGAAAAGAAAAATTTAGCTGTTTTACTTATCGCTTCATCTACCTTAGTTATGCTTGCAAGTTGTAATACAAGTGGGAATGTTACTACCTTAAATTCCTTATCAAGCAAAGAAATTAGAAATTTAGAAGCTGTTACGACCATGAACTTACTTAGTGAATCAAATGTTGGTATTAAATCATTAAGTTATAACGTTGATGAAAATAGTTCACCAATTATTAGTGAAGAAACTAAAACTACTATTGAGAAAGATATTCTTCCACGTGCTGAAATCTTAGTAAATAATGGAATTAATTTTGAATCCACTATTACGACCCTTAATGATAATGCTTTACTGAAGATTAATGAAGTTTCTTATAAATATATTGAAAAGGTCTCTTACACCGTTATTGATGAAAAAGTTACTTATACCTTTATCTATAACGAAGGAAAAACCACTACTGAAACTGATAAGGATAAGAAAGAAACTGAAACCAGTTATCATCATCATGGTTTAGCTTATAATGGCGATTTAGATGTTACGACTATCGATGCTTCAACTGTCTTCACTAATTTCGTTGCTCTATCAAGTAACGAAACAGAGGAAGGTGAAACTAAATCAAAAGAGGTCTTTATGATTGGTGATGATAAAACCAATTATGTGAAAGTTGTTAAGAAGACTGAAGTTGAAAATAATGAGACTGAGTCTAAACTTGACTATAAGGTTTTTAAAGATGGAATAACAACTTTAGAATATAGTTTAAAGATTGAAAATGAAGATAACAAAACCCGTGTTAAGATTATTAAAGATGGTGTTAACTATAAAATCAGACAAAATAAACAAATCACCAACGAATATTTCGTGAAGGTTAATGAAGATGATCACAATATCTTAGTCTTCACTCGTAATGATGATGGAACATATTCTTTCTCTCAACTAATTAGTGATGTTGATAATAAAGACAACAAGCAAGAAGACTAAATAATTATGGGGTTGATTCAAGACTTGTGAATCAACCCCATAATTAGATAAAATAGAGTAATAGAGAATAGTGAACTCATAGAACTCCTTAATAAATATGAAGCTGGAGATAACGTCTCTTTTAGCCTTTTTATGATTCACTAAAAAGCCAATCTTCTATAACATCTTAAGTTATGTCAAAAGTTATGAAATTGCTGAAGATTTATTACAAGAAACCTTCGTTAACTTCTTAAAAAATTTAAAGAAGTTTGATAAAAACAAATCTGTCTTAGCTTACCTAATGGTTTTAAGTAAAAACTTATCACTCGATTATTTAAAGAAAAATAAAGAGATAATAAGCGAAGATAATGAATTAGATCTAGCCATAAACAATAGTTAAACTAGCGAGGTAAACATGCTAGTGAATAATCAGGATTTACTAGATTACTTTAATAATTGCTGAGTAATGTTGAATATGAAGTCTTAATTAAACACTTAATAAATGAGGAAACCTTTAAAGATATAAGTCTTGATACAAGGATACCAATTGGAACAGTTGAATGGCAATATAATAACGCAATTAAAAAAATTAAAGAGAAAGGAGAAGAACTTAACTTATGAACGATACTGAAAATAAAGTAAAAAGTAAAATTGAGTCTTATGAAATTAAGACTACATCTACTGATATTTTAAATGCCTATAATAAAGAAAAAAAGTTAAAAACTGTAAGCCTTTCTTCTTCCATAAATCATTCTTTAAGATTGCTCTTCCTGTCTCACTAAGTTTAGCTTCAGTAATAATTGCTTTTAGCGTCTATATCAATATAAATAAATTAGGAAGCAATGATAATGGTAATGATTTTGTAACTTAAAATACAACAGATAATAATTTACTAAATAAAGAAGTTAACTTATTAGCTTATGGCTTAAATAATAAAGCCAATTATTCTACCAATAGCATGAAGACAATTCTTAATAATAGTTTTAATTTTAATAACCCTTTAGACGATGATAGTGATCCAGTAACCACCACTTTAAGTGGTTACCAAGATAAAGTTGATAAACTTGATACCACTGCTTTAGCTTTCTATTATCTTGATAATAAACTTGATACTAAAATCAGTTCAATTGATTACACTAAAAATATTAAATATGTTAATGGCAATAAAACCTATAAACGTAAAAGTGAATACTATTTAAATAACACCAAGATTTATGATTTTTATTATGAAATCAATGAGTCAACCGATAAAGATAAAAATAAATGGAATCTAACTGGTGTTATTGTCGAACAAGATAATACCTATTTAGTAAGTAGTTTAAAAGAAAAGGAAACATCCACCAACGAATATGAAATCAAAACTACTTTCTATGATTCTCAATACACCTATTTACTTAAAAAAGAAGTTGATAACGAAGAAAGTGAGTACAAATTTATTAAAGTAAATAACTCAACGAAAGAAAAATCAACTTTCTTTATTGAAAAAGATATATTAACTAATGAAAGCGAGATTGTTATCGATAATAAAGATGAATATACTTATAATCTCACTCTCCAAAGCGAAAACAACTATCTTGTAGAATCAGAAGAATATCAATTCACTTTGGCCTACAAGGATTCAAATCGAATTTACACTTCATCTGAATTTGGATTAATTACTAAATAAAGAATAGAATCATCCCAGATTAAAAAAGAACAATAATTAAAATTTATTCGATAAAATACGGTAAAAATTAATATTGTTCTTTTTTCGTTTTAACAAAACAAAAGATGAAGATAAAAATATGCCATTTTGTCCGAAAAACAAAATTTATCCGATAAAATGCGTTTAAAAAGATATAAAACATTATTAAAGTAAAAAGCACAAAAATTGTTATTTATTCGATGATTGTCGTATTTTTTAAAATATCAGAATTTAAATTGAGACTATAAGCATCGCAACATATAAAGGGACAAAAAAAGAAATTTATACGATTAAATGCGACAAATAATCTAATCAAAGAGACCATAAACACTTTGTTGCTTTTTGGTACAAAAAATAAAATTAGTTCGGTACTTATCATCTATTTTTGAAAAGAAAAGCCCCCATTTGACGGGAATGTGGACTTTTCCAACAACAAGGAGCTATCATATGAATAACAATAAAAATCAAAGGAGAAATTTATCATGGAGAAATATTTATATTTCTCCTTAGATACTTATATTATATAACGATTAATTAGTATTATTAAATTTTTCTTTAAAAATATGTACCAATTTTGGGACATATATCATCATTAATTTCTAATATTCGATTCTTAAATCAATATCAGCATTAACTCCAATTAGTTTTAGTTTCCCTTTAACAAATTGGAGATTTGCTTTATTTACACCTTCACTCGATTCGATATATTCGACCGAATCTTTTGTAACATAAACTAAGAAGAAATTTGCATTCTGCAAATTATTGTAAATTGTAATTTCTTGATCAATTGGTTTGCGGTGATTATAAACATTTATTATTCCATTAAACTTAGTTGCTTATATTCTAAAAAAATGTAAATTACGCATCATAAAACATAAATAAGCACTATGATTCGTAAAATTAGAACGAATTAATCCTTCGTTATTTAAAATATATTTTTCAATTTCTAATTTATTCATTTTCATTAATCCTTTTATTTATTAGATAACTTAGATTATAAAAACATTAACATCATTTTTAATTATATACATTTTATCTATATTTAAACTATATAGGAATATACAAATAATTAATTCAAATCTTTATGTTTATTAAAAGAGCCTATATTTCTTCTACTCAATTATTAACATAATAACTTCTTAATTTAGTAAGAAAAAAGTTACTTCTTAGTCAATTAAATTTGTTACTATTAAATTATTATAAAGGACCCATCTTTATGAGTTCATGTAAAAATTTACGTATAGTAGATAATTTCTATCAAACTTCCGCTTTTTTCCCAATGCCAACAATCTTAATTGGTACCTTAGATGAAAAAGGTAATACCAGTTTTGGATCTTATTCATTACGTTTCCCTTACTATATCGCTGGTAAGGATTATTATGCAATAATCCTTGAATGTCGTAATTCCAGTAATATTTGTAAAGGTATATTAAGAACTGGCAAGTGTTCACTTAATTTTATTCCTGATAATAAGAAGTATTTTAAAGAAGCAGTTAGACTTGGTTTCCCAGGTGATACTCCAGAAGAAAAGATGAAAGGTTGTATCTTTCATTTAGAAGATGGCTTACGAAAAGAAAGTGATCCAAAAGGGAATTACCCTAAAGTCATTAGTGAAGCTTTCCAAGTCTTTGAATGCACTTGGATTAAAGAACTTGATAATGCTCAAGATGATAAAGTTTTAGAAGAATATAATGGACCATTCCATAATTTTAATGGTATTACTTCTCCTCATGGCGCCCATTTCATCTTAAAGATTGATAAGATTTTGATGAAAGAAAAGTACTATAACACCATTATTAATGGCGTTAAAGCAAATGGTTTCCCTAATGTACCAGTTGATTATGGCTATCGAGATTCCACTAACTTTTGGTGTTCACGACATAAAAAACCATTTAAAGAACCAATTCCTGAACATGAAGTCGATATTCAATCCGTTAAATATGCCGCTAATCGAGCGGATGATGTCGTTAAATTTAGTGATGATGCTTGTCAAATGATGGTTAAGATTCCTCGTGTTTTCTTAACGATGGTTCTTAAAGGTTGTGTTAAATGGGCAAAAGAAAATAATTGCACCTTAATCACTAGTAAAGAAATGAAAATTATTAACGATAAAAGAGCAAAAGAAAAAGATAATAAATAGGTTCAAGGTTGCTTCACTTATAATGTCTACCAAAATGGTCTACATTATCTATAAAAGATACATCATAAACATAATAAGATTGCAAATTTATATAGTTTAAATGATAACCAAAAATATGAATTAACTGATGCCATCAACAAAACAAATAAAGAAGTTAATCTTGAACTAGATAATATGAATAAATCTCATCAGGAAGTCTCGCTTATTTTTGTGCGTAAAATTAAAACAACTGATCCACTATCAATTAATAAAATTAAAGAAATATCCCAAGAAATACGTAAAATTTACCATATAGATGATAAAGATTATTTTCCTATATACGACATACTTGATAAGCTGTATGTAAAAGGGAAAATTGGAATTCAAATTTTAGAAAATGATAGTCCATTACTTGAAAGCGATACTCCTGCTAAATATAACGCTTCTAATAACTTTATTTACATTAAAGAAAATGTTTTCAATGAATGGAAAATAAAAATTATCGAAATAATTTCACTTTATTTCGCGATTTTTTTCATTTAAAAAGCTTTCATGATTGACTATTTTAATTCTATAAAGATTCATCACTTATTTAAAATCTTAGAAAATATAGTCGTTCTTTTCCTTTCTATCTTGTTATCTTTTTCTTTATATGGTTAAATCAAAATATGAGTATAAATAGCTTAGAAACTAAAATAATTATGATTGCCATTAACCTTGGTAGTTGTCATATTTTACCTTGGCCATTTTTAGTCTTTTTAGTTGTTCCGTGATTTATTATTTCTTTCTATTTAATTTAATTTGTCTATCTAATTTATATAAAAGGAAATAATTATGAAATATATTTTATTTTGTGTACTTGAGAAAGGTAGTCCTGTCGAAGATCTTTTTATTGACCTTAAAAATAAAGGATATAATGGCGAATATCTTGTCTCAAAAAGTATTTATACATTAACAAGCGATGAATATATCATCGAACCTGTAGTCTTATCTTTAAAAAATAGTCTTGCAATATCAAGTCAAAGTAACCAAACATTTTTTATTATTTTAGAAGAAGAAAAGCTTAAAGAAGTTAAAGATATAATTACTAATTACACTGAATCATTTAAGAAAATTAAGGGAGCAATTTTTGGTTGGCCTTTATCTTTCTTTAGTGGATCTTTCTAGAAAGAATTGGTTTGAATATGATGACAATATACCTTACTTTAATCTTTCTTTCGCTATACTTATTTTTAGGTTTACTTTCTTCTCGCTTAATGAAATTAATACATTTCCCTAATGTTACTGGCTACTTAATTACAGGAATTGTCTTTGGTCCCTATGTTTTAGGAACCATTGTCGATTTAATCACAAAGAAAATTGATGCCCTTGGTTTACATTATTTATTTGGCAGTCCTTTAAGTAATGCAAATGGTTTAATTTTGAATAACATCTCTTTTATTAGCGCAATAGCTCTGGCTTTTATTGCTTTCACAATTGGTCAATCTTTTGATAAAAATGCCATTAAGGGGGCTGGAAAGCGTATTATTATTACCGCAATTACAGAATCACTTGGTGGATCTTTATTTGTTTTCATCGGTTTATTAATTGCCCACTTCTTTTTTAAGGAAGCTTTTCCTTGGCCTATTATTCTAACCTTATCCGCAATTGCTAGTGCTACGGCTCCAGCGGCCACTGTCTTAGTAATTAAACAATATAAAGCTCATGGAAAAGTCGTTGATACCCTACTCCCTGTGGTTGCCTTAGATGACATCACTGCTTTGATTTTGTTTGCAATATTCTTTTCAATTGCTAAAGCTTTATCTAGTGGAAATTTAGACATCTATAGTTTACTTATAATTCCCTTACTTGATATTGTAGTTTCCTTAATATTTGGTCTTATTTTAGGGTTACTACTATTATTATTTAATAAGTTTTTCCATAGTAGAAATAATCGATTAATCTCTATAATTGGAGCTCTATTAATAATTGCAGGAGTTGCTCAATTGCATCTATTTAATATAAATAGTAATTTATATGATTTCCAAATTTCTCCCTTGCTTTCAGCAATGATTGTTGGAGCAATCTATTGTAATTATGTAAAAGATGTTGATCTAATTTTAGAAAGAGTCGATAACTTTACCCCACCATTATTTATGTTATTTTTCATTATTTCAGGTGCTCAATTAGATATAAGCATTTACTATAAAGACACCAAACTTTTAATGATGTTTTTACCACTAGCTGTCATTTATTTTTTGATGAGAATATTTGGAAAATATAGTGGCGCATACCTTGGCTCTAACTCTGAAAAAAATGTTGACCCAATGATTAAAAAATATTTAGGTTTGATGCTTCTTCCTCAAGCAGGTGTAGCTATTGGACTTGCCACCACTAGTGGAGCACAGTTAATTGGTACATTTGCTTATGGTTATACCTATGGAGATATCGTCGTTTGCACCATTTTATCAACAACAATTATTTATAACATTGTTGGAGCCTATATAACAAAGTGGGCTTTATTTAAAAGTGGTCAAATTGATAACGAATATTTATTATCTCAAAAAAATACTAGAAATCACTAAAAACGATCAAAAAACAACAATTTATAAATCTAGTGTCAATTTTTTTATACTTTTTACTTATTCTACTTTCAATTTTCGCTCATTCAATATTGTTTAGTTGTATAAGAAATATAGATAAATAAAAAAACCAGCAAGTTTAATTTAACATGAAAACAAATGTTTTGTTTTTCTTTTAACTAATAAATTTTTATAATTTCCGTTACTTTAATTGAATTTAATTCATAAATCTCAGCATACACTTTCATCTATCTTAGCGTATAATTTATTTAGTAGAGGTTAAACCTATGAATATTTTTCAAAAATTATTTAGAAAAATTAAAGATTTCTTAAAGATAGATACCTACGTTAATGAACATCGTAAAGAACAAGTAATGCGTAATCAAAGAGGAATTGCTCTTCTTGGTTTTATTGCTTTCATGGCAATGAGTGTTGTGAATATTTTTGAACAATCATGGATTATGCTTTATACCACGCTTGGTGGCGGAATTATTTTTCTTGTTGGTTACTTAGTTGCTAAATTTACCCATGATAACAAATTTTTGATGGGTTGCTTATTAGTTGTTTATGTTGGTTTATTCTCCGCTTATGCTCTTGGAATTAATGGCGGTAACGAAGGCTTCGCAGCTTTATGGGTCTTACTGGCCACTTATGTTGCTTTAATTGGGGTTGATTTTAAATTAGGCTTTTTGGCCTCAATCTATTTTATTATCTTTATCTTTGTAGTTTATCAAACCCCTGCTCAATCCATCTTACAATACAACTTTAATACGCAATTTAGAATTCGTTTTCCATACCTATTTATGATTAACTTTGCTCTAGCTGTCTTTATTATCGTTAATATTCAAAAACTTCAATATAACATTATTAAGAAACAGGAAGAATTAGAGAAGATTTATAACATGGATCAATTAACTAATGTTTATAATCGTAATAATTTCTTAGAGTTTAGTAAAAAATATTCCATTAACAAATTACAAAATGTTGGTTGTCTTTATGTTGATCTTAATAGTTTACATAAAATAAACAATAATAAAGGCCATGAATATGGCGATAATGTTTTAAAAGATGTTGCTTATTCTTTAAAGAATTCATTTGCTGGCGATAATGTTTTTAGAATGGGTGGCGATGAATTTTTAGCAATTACCATTGGAACGAGCGAAGAAGATTTTAATAATAAAATTAAGAATTTTGATAATCAAATTGGTAGTCTTAATTTATCAGTTAGTAAAGGTTCCACTTATAGTAAAAATCTTAATGATATTGAATCATTAGTAAAAATTGCTGATAAAAATATGTTAGTTAATAAAGAAAATTACTATAAAGTTAAAGAAATTAAACGTTAGACATCTCCTTAATTTTAAAAAAACACATTAAAGATAAAAAAACACCTTATAGAACTTAATCTATAAGGTGTTTTCTTTGTTGTTTAGTTAAAAAATTATCTATTATTTAACGTTGCAAGCTCTTTGTTTACCAGTTTTCTCATCTGGTTCAACATCGAATTCAACTTTTTGGCCTTGAGCTAATGTCTTATGGGCTCCTTCACCGGCAATACCAGTGGCATGGACGAAATAATCTTTGTGATCATCATCGCATGTAATGAATCCATAGCCTTTTTGAGTGTTGAAAAACTTAACTGTACCTGTCATAAATTAATTAGGTACCTCCTATATAAATTCCGCCTTCTTTCGAAAGCAACTTAATATAGCATTTAATTTTTAAAATTGATAGTACTTTTTGAATAATTGATTATTTTTTGTCGAAATAATTAATAAAATAAAGGTATAAATCTTTAAAAGATCCCTTAATTACCTTATTTTTTATTCTTTTTAAAGATTAATTACATTTCTTATTATAAAAATATGCATAAAAAGAAAATATAGTAAGCTAAAACTAAAATTACCGCCACTAATCCAATATAAAATAATGAATTAACCATTTTTTTAACAATTGAAATAATCACTACAACAAAACTAAAAATAAAGAAAGGCAAAGAGATAACAATAGAGATAATTGGATAAAATAACCCCATTTCCCAGGTGTTACCAATATTGCTCATTCCGACAAGAATTGCAGATCTTATTAAAAGAATCATAAAAGGTAAATTAATCGCCAAGGCAATTAAAGCAAAGACTAATGTATAGATATTAAATGACTTGTTTTTCATATTAAGTAATCAAATTCTTTCTATAAAAATTATAACTCTTTTGTCTTTATTTCTTTTAAGATATTTATTAATTGTTCTTTTTAAAGTAACTTTTTATTCTTTGTTACATCCTACTCTCTTAATTAAAAGAAATTGATTGGATAACTACGGAATAAATTAATTAATTGTACTTAAAATCTTAAAAAAATTAGATTAGAATATTCTTATGTTTCAATTGTTATTGTTAATCATTTATTTAGCCTTCGTTTCCCTTGGCTTACCAGATAGTTTGCTCGGAGCCGCTTGGCCAACTATATATACTGAAATGAATCTACCAGTTTCATATGCGGGAATTATTTCAACAATTATTGCTTTTGGAACCATCATATCTAGTTTATTAAGCGATCGATTAACCAAAAAATTTGGTACTAGTTTAGTAACTAGTGTCAGTGTTTTATTAACTGCAATTGCTTTATTTGGTTTTTTCACTAGTCATTCCTTTTTAACTTTATGCTTATGGGGAATCCCCTATGGCTTAGGGGCTGGAAGCGTTGACGCAAGTTTAAATAATTATGTTGCTTTACACTATAAGAGTCGACATATGAGTTGGTTACACTGCATGTGGGGAGTCGGCGCTTCTATTGGTCCATATATTATGGGTCTTGCTTTGACTTATACTAATAGTTGGAATAATGGATATTTATATGTCTCAATAATTCAAATTGTTTTAACCTTAATTCTTTTCTTAAGTACTCCTTTATGGAAAAAGAAGAGTGTTTTAGATGAAACCAATAAAAAAGAAGGTTTAGATCAAAATAAAGATAAAAAGGAAGAAACTAAAAAAGCCTTACCTTTAAAAGAAGTCTTTAAGATTAAAGGTGTCTTTAGTGTTATGCTTTGTTTCTTTGGTTATTGTGCTCTTGAATCTACGACTGGTTTATGGAGTAGTAGTTATCTTGTTTTATATAAAGGAATAACGCCAGAAGTAGCCGCTAATTTCGCTTCCTTATTTTATATTGGAATTACGATTGGAAGAGCAATTAGTGGTTTCTTAACCTTTAAAATTAATGATGATAATATGATTAGAATTGGTTTAGGAATTATCCTTGTCGGTATTGTCTTATTAATGCTTCCTCTTCCAGATTATATGACTCTTGCAGGATTAATTATCATTGGTTTAGGCTGTGCCCCAATTTATCCTTCGATTATTCACGCGACCCCATTTAATTTTGGAAAAGATAAATCACAAGCCGTAATTGGCTTAGAAATGGCCAGTGCTTATGTTGGTAGTTGCGCTATGCCACCACTATTTGGCTTAATCGCTAATTATATTAATGTAATATATTTCCCTTACTACTTAACAATCTTCTTTATCATCATGCTCATAATGCACGAAGTCTTAATTAAGAAAACTCAAGAAAATAGGAAAAAGCCACTATCTAGTGGCTTCTTTTAAAAACTAACTTATTTCTTTGTTTTGAAAGTACATTTAGGATAATTGGAGCAAGCATAAAAATCACCATACTTGCCATGCCTCAAAACAAGGTTCCCACCGCATCTAGGACAAATACCATTTTTTATATCGTTTTGTTTTTGTTTAATATTTTCAACATGTTCATCAATTGTCGTTGTAGTAGATGCTTGTTTCGCAATCAATAAGTCATAAGCTTCTTTTTCTTCTTCTATTGTTAGTGCTTGATTTTCACTTGTCTCCCTAAGCATTTCTTCTAGTGTATCAAGATCAAAAACGCAAGAAGCATCAATATTAGAAATATCTCCATCAACAAATACCAAACATGTAATAATTTTAAATTTATTTTTAGTAATACTTCTAATTACTGCCGCATGTGTTTCGTTTTGTTTTAAAGGATTATAAAACCTATTCTTGACATTGCCATAAGCTAAAACTTCAGTCCATTCTTGTTCCTTTTCTCTTCCGTAAATCCTTCCAGCATAATTTTTAGTTTCAATAACATAGATGCCGTTTTTCGAAATAAAAATATGATCAATTTGATGAGATGAACCTCTATTATCATCAACTAAATAATCATTAATCACAAAATCATTGTCATTTTTAACCCTATCTAAAACATCTTTAACCTTCTTCTCCCCAACAGCACCTTTATAAATAACGTTTTTCTCTTTAACAACCTTTTTTACATGACTTTTTAGATAAGAATATAAGAAAAAAATGCCAAGCAAAAAAGCACTAATTATAATAAAACCTAAAATAAACCCTCCATCATTTGTGGTGTTTTCAAAAACCATAATAAATACCTCGATTTATTCTAAAACATTAATAAACATACTAAAAGCATAACTTTTTTATTTACACAAAACATTTTAAATTTCAAACTTCAAATCTCCACTTGAATAATGATATTCTTTTTTAAGAAGCTCTTTATTGATGCTCTTTTTATCTTTATTAATTAAGACATTATAATAATCCATTAAATAATAGATAAATTCATTTAAAGTAATTTCGTTAGTTAAAAAACTATCAACCAATAAAATAAAATCATATGGCTTAATAGTATATGAACGATATTTAGCGCTATAGTCATGATCATAAGATTTAACTAAAAGACTATAAGCTTCATCACCTTTAAATAATTTATAGTTAAAATAAATAAACATCGTTTTAAAGATAGAAATTAAATCATCAAAATTAGTGCCTAAGGTATAGAATTCACTAACAATAATATAAACAAATTGTTCGATATTGATATCTTTAAAACTCAAATCATAAATAGCATTAAATCTTAAGTTATTATCACTAATCATAAGCATTTCATGAATTGGTAATAAACTCTTATTTAATTCTTCAACTTCTCCATAAACAAAGACTAAGTCTTCGTAATACTTATTATATTTCTTATTTAAAACATCAATTAAATTGGCTTCTTTTATAAAAGTTAAGTAAGTTAAGCTTTTCATTAAACCATTATTATTAATATAGGTCGTTTTAATATAACTTAAAGCATTATATAGATGGCAAGTTATCTCATTATCATTTAATAAAAGTAAGGATTTAAAATTAACAAGCAAACTATAAATCTTATCACCATTACTTTTTTCAAATTCAGCAACACGAATATACTCATCTCCACTATTAATGAGTTGTTTACTCTCTTTTACTACTAGTAAACTATCATCTTTTAAAAGAATATTACTTTCATCTAAATTAGTAATTTCAAGGGCTTTCCTATATAGTTTTTTAAAGTTATCAATGTTCATACGACTTATTTTATACCTAGTAGATATATTTTAGAAATAAAAAAATCTATCATTACTGATAAATTTTATTTATTTATTGATAGTCATCATCATCATCAAGATCAAGTCTTAATTGATGCCAAACTTCATCACCGAGTACACTAGCACTAATACCTTGATACGTATAACCGAAACTTTTATAGAAATCAATTAATTCTTTTCTACAGGTTAATACAATGCTCTTTCTACCTTCATCTCGAGCTACTCTAATTAATCTTTTCATTAAGCGAGCAGCATAGCCTTGATGTTGAAACTCAGGTCGAACCATTAACCCAATTACCATTAAAAACTTACCATCTTTAACATAATCCGCCATACACTCTAACATACTGTCAGATAAATCTTTTTTATTTGTTGGCATCGCATTAATTAAACCCACCAACTTATGATCCACAAACAATAAGAAAAAGTGTTCTGGGTAAACCTCTAAAGCTCTTTTATAATAATCATAAGAGATTTGAAATTGTTTTGGGAAACAACTTGTTTCCACTGAATAAATATCTTCTAGATCGCTAAATCTAGCTGTTCTAATTGTTACTTCCATAAAAACCATCCATAAACCTATTATAGGTTATTTCCCATATAATTAAAAAGGTTAAATTAAAAATTTTTGCGATTTTAGTCCATATATTAGGCTTTTATTAATCAAAAAATAAAGTTGTGTTTAATATTAAAAAAGACAACTTGAAATACTTTAGTTTATAAGGTTTGTTTGGCTTTCTTTTTTGGATGCATCTTTAAAATAAAGAGCTATCAAAGTATTTATATAATCCCTAATTTCATTAAAGGCAAAATATATCTCTTTATATGGTGAATCTTTTGAACCATAAAAATAATAATTACTTGTCATTCCGCTATCATATGTAACATCTAAACTAAATTCTTCTCCGTCTGTCGTATAATGATCATAATATCGATGCATCCCTTTAAAATTAGTTAATAGATAAATAAAATTATTCAAAATCTTACTGCACACTTCATTATCATAGATAATGGCATTTTCAGTTTCATCAACCATTCCATAAGGATATAAGTAATCAAGCTTAATTTCTTTACGATTTAAGTCTTCATTAAATAAAAAAGATATCACCATTGTTTGGTAACCATTCCAATAGGAACCACCAACATACTTTACTCTCACAATTATCTTAGACATTTTAATCTCGCTTTATTTATCTATATTATATGTTTTTTTAACATTATTTTTAAACTCTACTAATTGTTTAGTGTCTATTTTAAGAATAATATTAAAATAAACAAGACCAAAGGAAATTATGGAAGAAAACGTTAAAGATTTACCAATTATTGAAGTTAGAAACCTAACCCAGGATTATGGCTCTGGAAGAGGTGTTTTTAATGTTTCTTTTAAAATCTATAAGGGTGAGTGTTTTGGCTTTTTAGGTCCTAATGGAAGTGGCAAATCCACTACAATTCGTCATATAATGGGATTTTCGAAACCACAAAAAGGAAAAACCTTTATCTTTAATCAAGAAAGTTTTCATAAATATTATAAGATTTTAAATCGGGTTGGCTATATTCCTGGCGAAATTGCCTTACCTCGTGGCTTAAATGGCTTTGAAGTTATTAAAATGATTCAAGATATGCAAGGGATTTATAATAGTGAAATGCTTAATAAACTACTTAAACTTTTTGAACTAGAGCCTAATCAATTAAAGGGCGATACCAAGCGAATGAGTTTGGGTGTTAAAAGAAAATTAGCTATTGTTCTTTCTTTTATGTCAGATCCAGAGGTATTGATTCTAGATGAACCAACTAGTGGACTTGATCCAGTAATGCAAGAAAACTTTATCAACTTTATCAAAGAAGAGAAAGCCCGTGGAAAAACAATTCTTTTAAGTAGTCACATCTTTAGTGAAGTTGATGCTACTTGTGACCGTATTGCCATTATTAAAGATGGCAAAATCGTCAGTGAATTTATCGCTAATGATTTAAAACATGCTACAACTAAATACTATGAATTAACCTTCTTAAATAAAACTAACTATTGTAAGTTTATTAAAGATGTTAACGAAAATAACTTCTTTAAACTCTTAAACAAGGATGAAAATAAAAATTATGTCTTTGTAAGTTGTGAAGACAAAAATATTAATCAATTTATTCTCTTACTAAATGATTTTAATATTAAAGATTTTAATAATGTTAAAGAAACTTTAAAAGATTATTTCATGAAGTTCTATAAAGAAGACCTTGATTACAAGAAAGGGGCTTTATAGTATGGATAAAAACGGTGTTATTAAAGTTAAAAATCTCACCAAAGATTATGGGGATAAACGTGGTGTCTTTAACGTTTCTTTTAAAATTGAAAAAGGTGAGATGTTAGGGTTTGTTGGTACTAATGGAAGTGGTAAAACCACTACCATAAGAAATATTATGGGCTTTATAAAGCCAACAAGTGGACATTGTTATGTTAACGGACTTGATACCTGGAAATATCCTAGTGAAGTTGCTAAAAATATTGGTTATGTTCCAGGCGAGATTGCCTTCCCAGATTTAAAAACAGGAACTGCATTTTTAAAGTCTCAAGCAGAATTTTTAGGCATTAAAGATATGAGTTATGCCAATAGTTTAATTGAAAGATTACAACTTGATCCATGCGCTAACTTAAAAAGAATGTCGAAGGGTATGAAACAAAAAACTGCCCTGGTCGCTGCTTTGATGGGTAATCCAGATATTATTATTCTTGATGAACCAACGACGGGACTTGATCCTTTAATGCGTGTCGCATTTATGGATATTATTGAAGAAGAACACGCCAAAGGCAAAACCATATTAATGAGTAGTCACATGTTTGAAGAGGTCGAAGAATCTTGTGATTCTGTTGCCTTAATTGCTAATGGTCACTTAATTGATAAAGTCGATATGATTGATATTAAATATCGACAAAATAAAGACTATAAAATTGAATTCAATAACAATGCTGATTATTTAAAATTCTTAAGCAAAGAACAATATAGGATTATCCGTAAACAACCAAACTACAATCAAATTACTGTTAATATAAAAAATAGTGAGATTAATGATTTGTTTAATTCTTTAAAGAAATATGATGTGAAGTTCTTAAGTGAAGTCAAATATACACTTGAACGATATTTTAAAGAAAAGATTGATAAGGCCGGTTTAATAAACAAGAAGGAGGAAAAGTAATATGTTATTTAGTAAAGCACTATTTAAACAATCAATGAAAAGTAATGCCATTATGTGGTCAATAATTACTTTTGCGAACTGTTTTATTTTAGCTTGTGTCATGTTAATTAGTGGCCAAGGAAGCATTAGCACTACTAAAAATGCTTTTGAAAATACCATTATTCAAGGTGAAATTGAATCTAGTTTAAAAAAGCGTTCAATCGTCGCATATAATAATGCAAAAGATGGTGAACATCATTTCGATTCATATTATGTCGCTGATTTAAAAGAGTACACAATTACTGCTGAGACTTTTAAATATAAATGTGATACATGGCTTAACTCAATGCCAAAAAGTAGTGACTATCAAGATGTAACTAGTTATTACACTGCGTTAGCAACTTGGAAAGCTAGTTTCCCAACTTACGCCAACGAAACTGAAGGGTTATATGCCTCTTATTTTTCAAAGTGGATGGAAAGTATGCCAGATCAAACCAAATTTAGTGATACTCAAACTTATCTTGCCGCTTTAGATACTTGGAAAAAAGCCGAACCTCTTTCATATAATGCAAGTTCACAAACCGCTTATTTAGAAGCGGTTAATCAAACTAAACAATATGTAATTGATAAAGCAAAAGCAATGGATCCAAGTTATACCGAAGATAGTGATCAAACTAAAGAAATCTTAGCCGAAGTAATGTATACAATTAATCCTGCTCATCAATTTGATTCATTCTATAGCGATAATAAAGAAACGCTTCCAGATGATTATGATGTTGATACACTTGTTAAAAAGACATTAACCAATGAGATTGATGACTATTTAACAAGTGACGAACGTAACCAATACGTTAATAAACGTGCTAGTTACACTACCCCAATTTTCTTAGCAAACGTATTTACGAATGAAGAAACAATCAATAAATTAATTGATGCCTTAAGTAATTATGGTGTTACTCGAGAAAAATACGATTCATTCGGTTATGACTACGATACTCTTAAACATTTAGCAATGTCGACCAATATTAGTTATCAAGCAAGTTATGATTATGAACTTAGTATAATTAATGAAGATTATGCAAACGGAGTCTATAAAACTAAAGACGAATATAATGCTGCCGTTACTAAAATGGAAGAAAGCGTTAATCGAAACTTATCTAATAGTTTATTTAATAGTTTACCAAAAGAAGTCGCCGATGCTCTTCAAGAAGTTGGTAAGATGGATATTTATTCATTAATTGTCGGTACTATCTTCTTTAAGATGGCTGGTTTATTACTTCCTATTATTTATATGATTATGTGTAGCAATAACTTAATCGCTGGTCAAGTTGATAGCGGGAGCATGGCTTACGTACTTTCGACCGGAACCAAGCGTCGATCAGTTGTTTTTACTGAATCTCTCTTTTTATTCTTAAGCTTATTAACAATGTTTGTTTGCACAACTATTACTAGTTGTATTTGTTTATCCCAAGTTCATTTAGAAACCAGTAAACTTAATTACTCAATGCTTTGCTTAATGAATCTTGGTGGATTCTTATGTCTATTTGCAATGAGTGGAATTTGTTTCTTAACTTCCTGCTGGTTTGATCGTAGTAAAAAAGCTATGGCAATTGGAGGTGGACTTTCAATGTTCTCGCTTGTCGCAACAATGCTCGGCTTATTTGGCACTCCAGTTTTACCAGCCGTTATTCGTTTAGATGCTCTCAACTATTTTAACTACGCAAGTGTAATTACTCTCTTTGATGTCACTTCAATTATTAATTCTAGTGTTGACTATATTTATAAATTTATTATCCTAGCCGGCATTGGCTTATTAGGTTATATAATAGGTTCTATTAAATTCATCAAAAAAGATTTACCACTATAAACTTATTAGATTAATAAAAATCCACCGAAGATTTACTTCTGTGGATTTTCGTATTTAATTAATGATTTGATGAGTGTACCAGCATCTTGTAAGATGCGGTCAAGATCAATATCACTTTCTTTTCTTAAGTAATCTAAGACTGAAATTGTTAGTCCATTAATGATGAAACGAATATAAGTTTTATCGATATAGGTTAAAACTCTTGCTCTAACACAATATTCTTCAACTTTTCTAATCATCTTCTCTTTTAGGCTTTGAATTATATAGACTGGAATATTATCACCAACTACTCTTAAACTAGCTTCGTTAGCACGAATATATTTACCAAATTCGCCTAAATAAATATCACACTTCTTACTTGATTCAGCATTGACTGGCCATAAGTTCCAAATGTCAATTACAATGGTATTTTCGATGTCATCGATAACATCCATAATATTGTTATAGTGATTATAGAAAGTACCACGATTTAAACCGGTATATTTACAAATATCGGTAATTGATATTAAGTTCAAGTCTTTCTTCACAATAAAAAGATGGATTACTGCATTCATAATTAGTTTTTCACTGCGTACACTGTTCTTATATTTTGTTTTCATAAATGCCTGTACGCTTAACTTAATTTTATTTTAATGTAATGTCAAGAAAAACAATCTTTTGTAAGAGGGAATTTAAATATTTTGACTATCATTGTTGAAAATTGGCGGAACCTTAATAAAGAGCATGCTGGTAAATCCTATAATCTCAAAAATGCCAACAATCATAAAAAAGATTGGAAAACTCGTGTTCGTATAGATGCTTGGAGCGAGCAAGTTTCCACTTGCCACGAATAAATTATTTACCCCAACTACTAGTTGAAGAACTCGTGTTAAGTCTTTTTCACCAAAAACTAAATTGATAAAATTCACATTGCAGAAGATAAAAAATGCACTACCGATGCCATTAAACACCATGCACAAAATAGCAAGAGTATACTTATCAACAATTAATACTTCGAAAATGATAACGGTTATTTTTAAAAGGCATGCAATAATCATAAAAACCTTATAATTATTTTTGAGTTTCCTAAAAATAACAATATTTAAATACATAAAAATCGTTTCAAAAACAACAGTTAAAGCTTGGAATAAGCCAAATTGACTATCAGTTAATCCTAAAGTATTTAAATATAAAGGATAAATATTCCAATTAAGGGTTGTGCCACCCCACATAAAAACATAGTAAATTAAGTATAAATAGAAGAACTTATTCTTTAATAACATCGTTTTATTTTTAGAATGTTCAATATTATTATTCTTTAAAGAACTATCAAAATTTTCAACTAAATAATCTGTTGGATCAAGAGTATAAAGCATGATTGAGGTCATTAAGAAAAAAGCACCACTAATCATAAATAAAACACGATAATCAATAAAATTTAACGCTAATGAAGAAAAGAATAAACCGCACAAATAACCAATTGAACCAAAAACCCTTACAGTTGCATAAATAGTTTTATATTTCTTAATTGTTTGACTCATTGTTCCTTCTTCAATTTGAAAATAACTACTATTATTAAAACTAAAAGAAAAAGTTAATAAACCAATAAGATAAATATTAGATATATATCCAAAGAAAAAGACACTTAAAAGTTCAATTAATGAAAGTATTTTTAACAAGATAATATTGCGACGATATTCATTACCAAAGTAACTATAAAAGAAGTTTCCTAAAAAACAAGCAATAGGAACTAAGGCTAAAATTATTCCTTTTTCATAAGGAGTATAGTTTAGATGAACCAAATAAAGGGCTAAAAAATTACCAAAAATTGAATCGCCAAAATAGACTAAAAGGTAAATTATTTTAAACTTTTGAACATTGGTAAATTTTTTCATAATTCCCTCATGCCTCATAATTATATCGGTTATTTTTTGTTTTACCACTATAAAAGAGTGCGATATGTATGGATTAATTAAAAAAACTGATGTTTTAAGCATCAGTTTTGATTTTTACATGACCGCCGCAAATAAATCGTTGAAGCATTCACTCATCGTTGGATGGGTATATATATTATCTCTTAAATAAGTATATGGAATTTTATTATCCATCGCCATCTTAATTAAATTAATTAATTCATAACTAAGTGGACAATAGAAATGGGCTCCAAGAATCAAGTTGGTCTTTTTATCAACAATCACTTTAAGCATTCCACGACTTTCGCCTAAGATTTTTGCTTTTGGAATACTTGTAACCAAAATCTTCCCAACCATGATTTCATGACCTTCTTTAAGAGCATCTTTTTCACTTAGACCAATACGTGAAAGACTTGGAGAAAGGAAAACAGTGTATGGGAATGGTTTACGATCTTTTAATGAATATTTATTTTCACCAATGAAGTGACTCTTTAAAATACGTGAATCATCTAATGAAATATAAGTGAATTGTGGGCCACCATTACAATCGCCAACAAAATAAACTCCACTAACATTAGTCTCTAAAAATTCATTAACGGCTACATATCCTCGTTCATTTAACTTAATTGAAGTATTATTTAAACCTAAATGATCATAGTTTGGACGTCTACCAGTTGCGATTAAAATCGCATCGCCTTTGATAGAATGTTCAATCTCTTTATGATCAACATAACGAACGACATTGTTTTCAATTTTCAAAACTCTAGCTTCATTAATTAAATTAATTCCACGGGTTTTAAAATCATTTTCGACAGCTTCAGCCACTTCTTGATCTTCACGTGGCATAATATGTTTATCATTACCAATAACGGTAACTTTACTACCAAAATTAGAATAAGTATTGGCAAATTCTAAACCAATATATCCACCACCAATAATGATAAGATTTCTTGGTAAAACCTTTTGATCCATTAAAGTATTACTAAAATAAATATAAGGATTATTAACCTTTGATAATAAACCATCAATTGTAGGAATTACACTGGTACTACCAACATCAACAATAATTTTATCAGCGTCAATAGTCAGCTTCTTACCATCTTTAAATTCAATCTCAATTTCTTTATCTGCTGTAAAATGAGCTTGTCCATCATAAAAAGTAATATCAGGATTACCCACTAGTTTATCATAATTTGCTTTTCTTAAAGCAGCAACTACTCGCTCTTTTTCTTCAACTCCTCTTTTGTAAACAAAAGCAGGATCAGGAATGCATTGAGTAATAACACTACTTAATTCGCTTGATTTTAAAAGTGATTTAGAAGGGATGCAACCAACATTAATACAAGTTCCACCATACATTTCATTGCTCTCTTCAATAAACGCAACCTTTTCTCCTCTTTTTGCAAGGAAAGGGGCGATTGTCTTCCCGCATTTGCCAAAACCAATAATGATTGTATCGTATTTCATATTAATATTATCATCATTCTCCACAAAATTATTCTATACGAAAAAACTTAAAAATGAAATAATATGCACTTTTTAATGACAATATTTGTCATGGGTGTTAAAAACTGACACAGTAAACTTTCAGGGTTTCTTTAAGAATGGGTAAATATAATACTAGTATAAGAAGGAAAATTTATGAAAAAATTAAATGCCTTAATGATTACTTTGTTAGCTGCAACTATGTTAGTTGCTACTGGTTGTAATAGTAACGGCTCATCCACTACTGATAATGGAAGCACTACAGATGATAGTAGCGATTCAAAAAAAGATAGTGGAGATACCAGTGATGATTCTGGAAGTACTAACACAAGTGATACTTTGCCTACCGGAACTGCTCATACCACTAGTACCAATATTTCTTATGGTACCATTGGTGAGACTAGTGCCACTATTAAAATCGGCAACACAAGTAAAACTTATAAAGCCACTAAAATTTATTCAAGTGGAACCACCACTTTAACAAATGAAACAATTTCTACTAGCGATAGTGATACAAACTGTATTCTTGTTTGTAATGGCGCTACCTTAAATTTAGTCGGCTGTACATTAACTAAAACTGGTGATGGAACTAGTTACTCTAATGATGATTATAATTTCTATGGTTTAAATGCTGCGATTATTTGTATTGGAACCGGTAGCACCATTAACATGAGTAATTGCAAGATTACAACAAATGGTGAAGGTGCTAATGCTGTCTTTAGTTTTGCAGGAGCAGTCATTAATATTTTAAATATCAATATTGCCACCAGTAGTAACAGTAGCCGTGGATTATATAGTACATATAATGGTTCTATTTATGCTAATGCTGTTAATATTGTCACCCAAGGCGCTCATTGTGCACCATTAGCTACCGATCGAGGTGGCGGATATGTTATTGTTGGAGGAACTACTAATTATTTAGAAGCTCATGGTGATGGTTCTCCATGTATTTACTCAACTGGTGATATCGAATTAACCAATGGATCTGGATATAGTGAAGAGGCACAAACCCTCGTAATTGAAGGTAAAAATATTGTTAAGGTTTATAGTTCAAGCTTAACCAGTAAAGCTAAATCTAGTGATGGAATCATGCTCTATCAATCTATGTCAGGAGATGCTAGTGATAGCGATGCGACTAGTAGTGTTTCAACCTTAACTTTAGATACTAGTAAAATTATTTATGAAGGAACAACTAGTTATGGTCTCTTCTTAATCACTAATACTAAAACAGTAGTGAATTGTACTGATACTACCTTTACAAATGCGGATGAAACCTTAATCTTTGCTGGGGTTGCTCGTTGGGGAACAACTGGTAGTAATGGCGGAAATGCAACATTTAATTTCACAAAAGAAACTTTAGATGGAAAAATTGATGCTAATGCAACCGATTCTAAAATTACCGTCAATTTAACTAATTCAACCTTTAACGGAACAACTAATGGCTCTGTAACAATTAATAAATAAAGAGATAAAAATCTGGAACTCATCTTCCAGATTTTTATTAATTAATTTTTTAATTCAACTTAACAAAATATCAAATATTGACTTTATATATTAAAATAACTCGCAAAAACATGCTTAAAAAGTTCATATGCTATGTAAAAAAATCTAGGCATGGTAAAATTATGGAAATGAAAAACAATGAATCGAAATCAAAATCTTTTCTTGTAAAAGCTTTCATCTTTTTTAGGGGCGATATCTTAAAAGAGAACAATAAAGAAGTCGAAAGACGTAATAAATACTATATTAAATCATTCTCAATTATGGGAATGGTCGTTTCGATATGTTCAATCATCGCAAGCTTTATCTTGAATATGTTTAATATTAAAGTCTTTATATATCAATTTGTTGCTTTTTTTATTTATTTCTTCTTACTCTTTTTATTATATTTATCCATCAAGAATAAAGATAAACATTATACAATCGTTAATTTATTATCTTTAGTTCCTTTAATGGTTTTTGGTATTTTGATGGGAACGGTTTTTGATCCTAATGCAAATGCAATTACTTTTTTAGTTTTAATGTGTGTTTGCCCTGTGTATGTATTAATTTATCCTTATTTAAGTTTTATCTTTACACTTATTGTAGCAGTCGCTTTTTTAATTACTGCTTACTTTACTAAACCTTATGAGATTTATGGCGGAGATTTTGCAAGTACAGTCATGTTCTTTGTCACATCACAAGGTATATCAATTTTAACCACTATTGACCGTGAAAATAGCATAGTTAACAAAAGTAAACTTGAGTATATTAACCAATATGATGCCTTAACTAAAATCTATAATCGTGGTTATGGCGACCAATTAACTCAAAAAATGCTTAAGAATAAAAAATATGGTTTCTTTGCGATTGCTGATGTTGATAACTTTAAATTATTTAATGATAAATATGGTCATGCTATTGGTGATCAAGTCTTAATTAAAGTTGCTAATACTTTAGACGAACTATCTAAAAAGGATGGCTTCGTTGCACGTATGGGAGGAGATGAATTCTCTTTATTTATTAATGGAATAATTTCGCTTGATAACATTAAAGATTTCGCTGAAAATATTATCGAAAATATAAACAAAATAGAAATCAATGGTGTCAAAGATGAAAAGGTTCACCTTAGTATTGGTATAACCATTTATAATTCACCAACTATAAATTACGATTCTCTTTATAAAAAAGCAGATGATGCACTATATGAAGCGAAGCGTAAAGGCAAAGACTGTTACGAAATTATATAAAAAATAGGCTCTTAGAATATCTAAGAGCCTTTAATTTATTTTTTTAGTTGCTAGTTTAATTACTTCATAACCACCATTATAAATTCCATTATGATAGTTACGAATAATGTTTGCGTTCATTTCACGTAAGATGTCTTTACAATTGAGCATTGAATCAAGCATTTCATGGACTGCTTTGGTTGTATCACATTCAAAAGTACCATCTCCAATATTACTACTATAGATTGCTCCATAGGCTTCATGACCACCAACACGATGGATGAATAATTTTGGAATTGGATAGAAACTTAATTCACTTGGCTTAGTGACTAAAACATCCGCTACACGCATTAAAAGATTTGTACTATAAACTGCTTCAAAGATATCTTTATTACAAATTAACGTAACGCCTTTATCTTCTTTATCAAAATTGGCTAAATACACTTTAAATTCATCATAGTCATCAATAAATGCTTTAGCTTCATCTTTAAGGTAACTACATTTCTTAATTAATAAATCTAAGACACCTTTATGATCACCAACATTGATAAATAAAGAAGCTTTATGTTCTTTAATTAAAGGATATAGATAATCAACTATATCTTTAAAGATATCAAATTGGGCGCCAGCTCCTCCAACCGTTAAAATAAATCTTAATGGTTTATCATTATTTAAACGAGCTAAACGAGCAGCCGTATCTTTTTCTAGATTACTAACTAGTTCATGATCAACATAATTACCAACATAATACAAACTGTTTTCTGGCATTGGTTTAAGTTCACCTTTACTAAAACCATTTAATTTTTTGTAACCAAGATAAGCAAACGGAGTTTGAACCGTATGAATAGCTCCTTCACTAAGGTGTAAACCCATTGGCCAGTTATCAGGAATCGCATTAACAACATGCGTTAAGCCTGCGTGAATAGCTCCTTGCGATGGCCAAACGTGAGTGGCGACAAAAGGGATATCTTTAGGAAGATTATGATATAAAGGAACAAATAATTCAGCATTCTTTTGATCGGCTGCATTATAAGTTAGTTTTTTAAAGCCTTCACTATTTAAAGGTTCCCATATAACTTTATTAAATAACTTTGATTTTGAACTCCAAGTACTACCTTTACTATAAAGTGCATTTTGATAGCGAATCATCTTACTACCAGTTGCATCAAAACTAGCAATATCGAACCATAAAGGTGTATAACCTAAAGCTCTTGCACAACTAGCAAGCGCAATCGAGATTCGATAATGACCAAATCCCATACGAATATTACCAATAACAATTGGTTTTTCAGGTAGTTTGGCATTAGTATCACTAAAAACAATATTCTTAACCCCAATAAAATCTAACGTCTTATTATCTATCAAGCCAAGCTTATAATCTTTATTACTATCATCACCAAATTTCTTGATGAACTTAGTTTTAGACTTATTGGCCTTTTTAATAGTTCTTTTATCAATTTCATTTCCAAATATTACACTTGTTTTATCCATTTTTTTATTTCACATTCTTGATGTAGTTAATTGCCATATCGATAATTAAATCTACTTGTGGTTTTTCATCAATTAATTTATCGCTTTTAACGATTGGTCCACTAGTTAATTTTTCAACTAACATAAATAACGCACGATTTACTGCAAAATAATACACATCACGGTCCAGATCTTTACGAATAGTTTCATCCACTAAACCTCTTGCATACTCTTTATCAAAAAATCCTTTGACTTTTAAAAGTACATCATCATAGTCTTTAAGTTCTCGAGGATTAACTTTATTAGTCATGAGATAACTATCAAATTCCGTGATAAATCTTGCCGCATCTCGATTGTTATCTAAAATACTATCAAAAATTGAAAAGAAGAAACGAACTCCATCAATACCTCTTACAAATTCACTACTTGGTGCATAATACTTATTAAATAAGGTTGTCCACACATCAATTGCACACTTAATTAAAATATTAGTTTTGTTTTTAAAATGACGGTAAATAGTTGCAGCGCCATAACCAGATTTCTTAGCGATATCTTCGATTGTTACATTATTAATTCCACTTTTGAAGAATAATTCTTCACTAGTTTTAATAATATAGTCATCATCTCTTTCTCTTTGATTAAACATTATCTCTCCTAACTAAGCACTAACCTTCTTCTCAACTTGTTTCGCCTTACGTGCTTCAATATCTTTACAATATATATCGTAAGTTTTCTCATCAATTTTATAATATTTTCTTAAAATAAAATAACAAATTACAAATAAGAGAGCAGGAAGTAAGGTCATAATTGCTTTATAAGTAATTAAAGAGGCATCAGGAATCGCAGCAACTAAAGGAGCAACTTGATCAACAACTTCTTGAGTTGTAAGTTCTCCAAGTTTTTGCTTATTTTCTAAGTCACTGATTTGGGTGCTTAATCCGGTTAACCCAGTAATCACGAAAGTTAAAGTGTAAACGCCTTGCTTAATTGCATCTGCAATCTTTACCGTAAATGGACGTAATGAGAAAATTTGTGATTCTTTTCTTTCGCCATCTTTCCATTCATTATATTCAATTGTGTTAGTCATCATAACAAGTAAAACAAGATAGAAGATTGATTGACATGTAAAGATTATGAAACCTAAAACCATTAAAATACCAATATCAATTAAACTGAAAGCTGTGTTAACTGGAGTCTTTAATCCTAAAGTAACGCCACCAATTTTTAAATCATAAATAAAGAATAAAATATAAGCAATAATTGCAATAATTGTAACAAGTTTAATTAATTGCATACGATTAAATTTCTTATTAAGTAAGGCAAACAATCCATTACTAGCTAAACTAGCAAGAGCATAACAAGCAAGGAAGAAAGTCATTGCTGCGCCACCATATTCTTGTCCATAGCCATAATTAAACCAAAAGAAACCTTGACCAAATAAATTTAAAATTCCACTGCCTAAATAGAAAACTAATAAGGTAATAACTACAACTCTTAATTGCGAATTCGTCTTTAAAAGTTTAAACATATCGGTAAACTTTGCTTCTTCTGGACGACTATTAAGTGAATCATCACGTTCATGTTCATGACATAAAAAGAAGACTAATACTTGAGAAAGTAAATATAGAACACTAGTAACCAAAGCAACGGTAATATAGGTACTTGCTTGTTGACCAGCTACTTTTAAATTAACATAAGCAATAACAGCTAAACTACCAAGACCACTAAAGAGGTTAACTAGGGTTGTAATATTATTTCTTTGTTTAGCATCACTAGTTAAACTTGGGAGCATACTCCAATAACCGATATCATTCATAGTGAAGGTGAAATCCCATAAGAAATAGAATAAACCAAAAGCTAAAACACCCCACCAACCTTCAGGTCGGCAATAAAACATTAAGAAAATAACAATTGCATTTGTCACGCCACCAATCAAAATCCATGGCTTATATTTGCCCATTTTGAAATGGCATTTCTCCACAATCCAGCCCATAATAGGATCGTTTAATCCATCCCAAATACGAGCAATAATTACGATAATTCCAATCACTGCAAACTGTGCAGCATAAGATGCAGCATCTTTACTTAAAATGCCGGAGAATTGGACATAGGCTAAATAGAACATTGCGACTAAATTGTAACAAGCATCTCGAAACATGTTGCTAGAAGAATAAATCCATTTAGTAGCCTTTGGAACGTTATTTCCAGCATAAGTTTTGTTTAAATTCATACTTTTTTACCCCTCATGAATTATAACTATGATAGTTATACTACCAAAATGATAGTTCATCTATCATTTAGATAATATATCTCTATAACTCTAATTGCAAGATAAAAATGAAAGGGCTTACATTATTTAGTTATCTATTAAGTTTTTTAATTTGTATTGTAAATAACTTATTAAATTATTTACTATTTTTTTCTTTAATTAAATATAATCGACTACCGAAATCGAGTAAAATTCTAATGTCATTATTAATCCCAGTACCACTCCATTCTTGTGGTAGCTTAATAGCTCCATTATTTAAAGCATCTCCACTAACAAGATAGTTAGTTTTTTCCGCTGACATCGTTTTATGATTCATAATTTCATGCATTAATAAACCACTAGGATTAAGATGAACTTTCAAAACATGATTGATCATTCCACCAAATTCTTTCAAGTTATGCTCTTGCTCTCTTACAGTAAAGGTATATAAAGAATCATTATTAAAATCTTTTAATCGAACAGTTGTGATTTCAGGATTAATTGTTTGCAAGCCATTAAAATACCCATATATCGCTTGTTTTTTATCTTTAGACATTACCATCCATTCACTATGGTTCTTCTTTTCCATAAAACTAAATTGATATAAGGTACCAAATTGTAAGAGTTTACGATTCTCTTTATAAAACTTAATTTGGGCTTTAATTGCCTTAAGATCAACAGGCGAGACTTCATTTAAATTAAGTTCATAACCTAAGCAACCAAAACTTGCAACATTAAATCTCGTATCAATTGGAGTACTTCTTAATACACTTTGAGATGGCGTGGCACTTACGTGAGCTCCAATTGTTGATTGAGGATAACCTAAATACAAACCACTTTGAATAAAGTTACGTTCATAAGCATCCGTATTATCACTACCCCAAATTTGTGGAAAATAACTTAATACTCCAAGATCAAAACGATTGCCACCACTAGCACAACCTTCAAATAAAATTGAAGGGAATCTTGAAGTAATTTCTTTTAAAATCTTATAGAAGCCAACCATATAACGATAGAAGAATTCACCACTCTTATCATCACTAAGATAAAAATCACTAACTGGACGATTATAATCCCATTTAACATATTTAATGTTTGCTGATTTTAAAATAATAGAAACGTTTTCGATAATAAAATCTTGAACTTCTTTCTTGGTCAAATCTAACGAATATTGATTTCTTCCTAAACTAGCTTTGATTCCAGGATGATTAATAATGTAATCTGGATGAGTGCGATATAGATCACTATTTTCACTCACCATTTCAGGTTCAAACCATAAACCAAAATCAAGGCCAATCTTATTAATCTTTTTTACGAGTGAATTTAATCCATGTGGCAATTTTTTCTTATTTACTTCATAGTTACCAAGACCAGCTTGATCACTATCACGATCTTTAAACCAACCATCATCTAAAACAAATAATTCGATTCCACATTCTTTTGCTGTTTTGGCTAAAGCGACCAATTTTGATTCAGTAAACTTAAAGTAGGTTGCTTCCCAATTGTTAACTAAAATTGGTCGCTCTTTTTCACGAAAGAGCTTAGATACTATATGGTTATTGATAAAATCATGCATATTTTGACTCGCCCCATTTAAACCATTATTTGAGTAAGTTAATATTGCAAAAGGTGTTTCAAAAGTTTCGTTTTCTTTAAGTAAATAATCAAAGCAGAAAGGAGAAAGTCCACCAAGTACATGAACTTGGGAAAGGAAATTACATTCTATCTCTTCCATGTGGTTGCCACTATAAACTAAATTAAAAGCATAAACCTCGCCATTATTAAAGGTTGCTTCTTTATTTTTAAGCATAAAGAAAGGATTATGTCGACTACTACTAACTCCACTTTTACTATCATTTATAAGTGTTCCATGCTTAACCGGAGTCACTTCTTTTTTAGCTTCGCCAGCCCATCCACCATATAAATTAATTACTTCAAAATCGTTATTATTTATTACAAGTTCATAAGACATCGCTTTTAAAATATGTGTTTCAAGTTTTCCACTATTTTTGATAATAACATTACGAGCAATCACATTTGATTCACTAAAAACTAAATAATGCAATTCAACTTCAACATTACTTAATTGATCACGCATATAAATCACGAGTTCTTCTTCGCACTCTTTAGGAGTAGGAAGATCTTTTAATACACTAGTTTTATTACCTTTATTAATTAAATATTTTTCATATAAAAAATCAAAAATATATCCATCTTTATTTTTAAGAATTAAACTTGGAGAATTATAGTCACCTTTACCAGTTGTTGATAACTCGCTTGTTAAAATATCAAGATTGGTGGATGAAGATAAATCCTTATCACAAATTACACTACAACCAACTCCTAAACTCCACTTATTAAAATAAGGAGTATAATCTTCCAGTTCTTTAATACTTTTACCATAATATTCATTAACTAAATGTTTAGTATCATCGATTCGAATGAGATAACTGGTATCGTTAGTTCTTAAATGAAAGAGATTATTTTTATAGAAAATCATATTATTTATCCTCGTAATTATTATATTATATTCATGAGGATAAAGTTATGAAAATTAAAATTAGTGATAATTGGAAATTTATTAATGACTATAAACCAAGCTATTTAAATGAACTTCCTAAAAATATGACGAAAGTAAATCTTCCTCATACGGTACAAGAGGTTCCATATAATTATTTTAATGAAGAATGCTATCAATTTGTTTCAACTTATTATAAAGAAATTACTCTTAAAGCAAGTGATTTAAAAGATCACACAATCCTTTTAAAATTTGATGGCTTTATGTTAAAAGCCCATCTTTACTTAAATAATAATGATTTAGGTAAATTTATTAGTGGCTATCTTCCTTTAGAAATTGATATCACTAAATATCTTAAAGTTGGTAAAAATAGTTTAGTCGTTATATTAGATAGTAAAGAAGATAAAACGATTCCGCCATTTGGTCTTGTTGTCGATTATTTAACTTTTGGTGGAATTTATCGAGATGTCTATTTAGATATTAAACCAACCAAATATATTAAAGATTTATATGCTAGCGGCGATATGCATGGTAATTTACATATCATGTATGATTTAAGCGAAAACGTTACTAACAATTTCAAGATTAACTATAAACTCTATTTTGGAAAAGAATTGGTTAAAGAATTCACCAACAATGAAATTAAATTAACAAACTTTAGATTGTGGGACACCGATGTTCCTGATTTATATACTTTAGTCGCCACCCTGACAGATGAAGGAATCGTAGATACATTATCCACTCGATTTGGTTTTAGAACAGCTGAATTTACGACTAAAGGTTTCTTTTTAAATGGTAATCCTCTTAAACTAATTGGCTTAAACCGACATCAAGCTTTCCCTTATGTTGGTTATGCCATGCCTAAAAATGCTCAAGAAGAAGATGCTTATATTCTTAAAAAAGAATTAGGAGTTAACTTAGTGCGCTGTAGTCACTATCCACCAAGCAATTATTTTTTAGATAAATGTGATGAACTTGGTTTATTAGTATTTGATGAAGTACCTGGTTGGCAATATATTGGAAAAGATAGTGAATGGCGTAATAATTTTTATGATTTTATTACCCGTATGGTTTATAAAGATCGTAGATTTACCTCTATTATTGCCTATGGTGTACGAATTGATGAATCGCGAGATGATCATGAACTATATCGAAAAGCTAATGAAATTGTTCATACTTTAGATCCTTACAAAGTAACTACTGGTGTTCGTAACTTTAAGACTAGTGAACTCTTAGAAGATGTATATAGTTATAATGACTTTAGTTGTGCTTCTACTACTCATGGATTAGACGATCCAAAGACTGTTAAAACCCATAATATGCCATATATGGTAACAGAATGCATGGGACATATGCATCCTTATAAACCATTTGATACCTATGAATGGCGACTAGAAACCACTTTAAGATATGCTAAAGTAATTGATGATGCTTATAAGTATCCAGCCATCAATGGCGTAATTGCTTGGTGTGCTTTTGATTATAATACCCATAAAGATTTTGGAGCTGGGGATCGAATTTGTTACCATGGTGTTTATGATATGTTTAGAAATGAAAAGATGACTAGTGCAATCTATAAATCTCAACAAGATGAATATCCATTTCTCGAAGTATTATCTAATATGACACAAGGCGATAGTTGTGCTGCGATAACTGGCTACCTATATTGTGCAACTAATGCGGATTATATTGAACTTTATCGTGATAAAGAATTTATTAATAAATTTTATCCAGATAAAGCCGATTATCCATATATGCCTCATCCATTAATTAAAATAGATGATTTTATTGGGGCAAGATTTAATGAGAAAATGAGTGAAAAAGATGCTAAACGAATGAAACTCGCCATTAATTATGTAGCAACAAATGGTTATGGTAAAATTCCAGGAAAGCTTTTTAGAGGTGTTTTATTAGTAGCCCTTCATAATCACCTTAAATTTAGTGATTTTTATAGTCTATATGGTAAATATATTCAAAGTTGGGGTGACTCCATTGCTAACTATAATATTGTGGCATATAAAAATGGTAAAGAATTTGCTCGTAAAGTAATTGGGCCATCTTTAAGTTGGCATCTAGAAGCGAAAACTAACACTCCAATCATCTACTTAGATGGAAGCTATGAAACAAGCCGTATTTCAATTAGACTAGTTGATCAAAATGGTTTCTTAGCGGTTTATAATAGTGAGATTTTAAATTTAAAATCAATTGGTCAAATAGAAGTAATTGGTCCAACTACTGTCAATATGGTTGGGGGACAAATCTCGGTTTATGTTAAAGCAAGCGAAGTTGGTAAAGGCACTTTAATTGTCACTTCAAAAGATGAAGAAATTAAGTTAAATATTCAAGTTAAGAGTTTATAATAAAGGAAAGAGGAACAATTTATGTTTAAAAATAAAGATTATTTTGCAAAGTTGATGCTTATTTCAGTTATTGCAATTACGGCATTATTTTATCTATTTGGAATTATTGAAGTCATTATAGAAGGTACTCAAATTAATAATTCATACTTTTATAGTTTAATTTCATCTTTCCTTGCTCCCGGAGGATATGGCTTTCCATTCATTCTTGCGATATTTATCTTTGTAATTTCCATTAATTTACTGAAGAATAAATTTGATGATAAAAAAGCAAGAATTGCTTTAAAAATATCAACGGTTTTATATATCGCTTTTATTATCTTTACTTGGTATCTCTCAATTAGTAAACTAGTTACAGCTTGTTATTATGTTGAGCGTAAGGGATTACTAGTTATTGATTTACTTTGGGGTATATTTGCTCTTATCGGCTTGGTTTTATCTTTTGTTTTGTTCTTTAAAAATGGTTTTGATACCATCTATAGTTTTGTTTTATTTGATAAAGATATAATTATTACTAAATCAACTGAAACAACTCCTGCTAATAAAGAAGATAAGCCACTTGAAAGCAAGGTAGATGATAAAAAACCTGATGATGTTAAAAAAGATTAATCAATATTAAAAACTATATATAAAACCCCTTGGATTATAAATCCGAGGGGTTTTATAGTACTTTATTTGAAATTATTTTACTCTGGATAAATGAATTCATCAGCCGTAAATGTGATTTTTTCATCCAGATAAACTTTATCGTAAATTAGATTGTAAGCCGAACTTAGCATACCATTTTTAAATACTAAATTATATTCAAGATAGCCATCTTTATTACTTGTTGGAATCTTGGTATAAATTGTTAAAACACCTTTACTATAGGTATAATTTTCATTAACAATATCTTTTGTGTATTCATCATTTCCATAAAACTCTGAAAATAGATAGGCTGTTACTTGTGTTTCTTTATTTGCCCAATCTTCTTCACTAATCCAGTCTTTCTTTTCTTTAAATGGAGTAACTACATTTACACTCATAAAAGTATCGTTAGAAAAATATTTTAAAGTTCGATTATCTTTGTCTTTATATAGAATTTGAATTTTCGCTTGATCTTCTAAATAAAAATAACTATTTGATTTTGAATAAATAACATTCGTATTTTCTTTTGCGACTCGATTATCTTTCGTAACATCATAATGAAAAGCGTAAACAGTATACTCATCATGTTCGCTGTAGGTTTGGTTTTTATATTGCCAAAGTAACTTTGCGACATCACTTCTTGAAATAGCATTCTTACTTTTTCCACAACTTGAAGCCACAAAAACGAGAGGTAAAATTAAGAACGCTTTAATGAATTTTGTTTTCATAAATGCCTCGATTGATAAGATTAAATTATCTATTTAATTATAAACCTAATAATTATATAAATCTTGTTTATGCTCTTAGCCAATTTTGATAAATTACTTTTCATTTATTGTAAAATATGCAATACTATTGATAGAAAATATGCAGTGCGATTGCATATTTATCAAAAAGGACATAAAAATGATTGAAAGAGAAATTGAAAAAGTAATAAAAGATGCCATTAAGCATTATCCAATTACACTAGTAACTGGCCCAAGACAAATAGGTAAATCCACTTTGCTATTTAATAAGTTTTTAAAAATGGGTTATCACTATATTTCCTTGGATGATTCTTTAGAATTGTCTTTAGCCGTTTCTGATCCAAGATCTTTTTTAGAAATTAATAAAGCCCCATTAATTATTGATGAAGCACAAAAAGCTCCAATGCTCTTTGTCGAACTAGAAAGAATCGTTAATGATTCAAGACTTAAAAAAGGTAATATTGAAAGCAATGGGATGTATATACTATCAGGATCTCAACGAACTGATTTATTAAATAAAGCAAAAGAATCGTTATCAGGAAGAGTTGCCATCATTGATATGAATAATCTTTCAATAAATGAAATTTTTTCTCGAAATAGTATACCTTTTAGCATCGATCTTAAAAATCTCTCTACTAGAAGCCAAAATCTCAAAATTGAAGAAAACAAAATTTTCGAACTAATTTATCGAGGATTTTTCCCAGTATTATACGATGATAAAGATTTAAACCCACAATTATATTATTCTTCATATCTAACAACATATTTAGAAAAGGATTTAAAGGAAATAATAGGAATATCTGATGAAGTAAAATTTATTAATTTCTTAAAAATTCTCGCTTCTAATACAGGGCAAGAACTCATCTATGATAACTATGCAAAACAAGTTGGTGTTGTAATTAACACCATAAAATCTTGGTTTTCTGCTTTGATAAAAACAGGAATTATTTATTTAGTTCAACCATATAATGAAAACTCAATTGTTAAACGAGTAGTCAAAAGACCAAAAGTTTACTTTTTTGATACTGGTTTAGCAGCTTATCTTTGTGGTATCGATTCAAGAGAAACATTGCAAAACAGTTTTTTAAAAGGCCGATTCTTTGAGACATTTGTCTTTAACGAAATACGTAAATCTTATTTAAATAATGGGGAAATGCAGGATTTATATTATTATCGTGATACCGAACAAAATGAAATTGATTTAATTTTATTAAGAAAAGGAATAATTTCTTGTATTGAAATAAAATCAGGTCAATCATTTAACCTAAGTGACACGAAAGCGTTTAAAATACTCGAGAATACAAAGTATATTAAAGGTAAAAATGCCATTATTTGTAATGCAGATAAAATTTCAATGCTCGAAGATGGAACTTTTATAGTACCAGTCACTTCAATTTAATAGTCTTAATTTCAATAAATAAATAAAAAATGGCCTAACACAAAGTTAGGCCATTTTCTTTTACTAGATTTTTAAATAAGTTTTAACATCTCTTTTATTGCGTAAGCTACACCATCTTCTTTAACGTCTTTTGTAATGTATTTAGCCACTCTTTTACATTCATCAAGCGCATTTCCTAAGGCAATTCCTGTAAAACGAGCAAGCATCGGTGTATCGTTATTATTATCACCGAAAGTATAAACATCGTCTTCTTTAATCTTTAAATAATTAACAAGATCAAGGATACGTTCTACTTTTCCGGCTCCATAGCGCAATACTTCATAATAATTAACGGTACTTCTTGATGGATTATAAATTTTAAGTTCCTCTTTTGTTAAAGAAAAATTCTTACTATATTCTTCATCATCCGCAATCATCACCTTATAAATCTTAACGTTTGAATTACGATAATCTAATTTATCAAATTCATAATGTTTATTAAAATTATTCACTTCAAGTTCATACTTGGTCCAATGATCATCGCTAAAAGTAATAAGTCCACCATAATCATCATAGGCATAAACCGAACAATGAGAATTTTGATACTCATCATGAAGCTTATAGCATTCGCTAGGCGTCATATAGACTTCTTTAATAAGAGTTCCGTCTTCTTTATATAAAGCGGCTCCATTTGCCGTAATCGCAAACTTTAATCCTTTACCAACTTCATCTAAATACTTTTTAACTCCAGTAAATGGACGACCACTTGCAAAGCAAACCGCATAGCCCTTACTTAAACAAGCACTTATAGTATTTGCGACTTCTCTAGTTAAGTGTTCATCGCCCCTAACAAGAATTGTGTTATCGATATCAAATACTAACAGTTTCATATTTACTTAATGCTACCCTGGGCAACAAGTTTCCCAGTCTTTCTATCATATAAAAGTATACCATCACTTATAAAATCCATCTTAATTTTTTGATCAAGTTTATAAATAACACCACCAAACATTACTCCCGTAAGCAAATATCCATCAATTGAAATACGAACAGTTGTTTCCATGCCGGTTGGCATTGAAGAATAAACTAAGGCATCAAAACGACCATCTTTACCAAACTTAACAAATTCTGGACGAACCGCTAAGACATAATCATCACTTGTTAAGGTGACTCCTTCTTCAACCGCATCCTCTTCAACTTTTGCAATATGATACTTAAAAGTTAAATCTTTATTTTGTTTTTCAATATAACCTTTTTGAGCTTTTAATTCATTAATCTTTTTAAGATTTTCATTAATCGCATCAGCGGTATCTTTTTGCCATTTTGCTAAATCAAGTTTTGTGTTAGGAACAAAAGTAACTTCTTTATCTTTAAATAAATTTAGTTTAATTTCACCTTTCGTTCCCTCTTTCGCTTTCACTTCAATAAAGTTCATTGAAGGATTACCAACGAAATCAGCAACAAATAAGTTATTAGGTTTATCATAAACTGTTAAAGGTTCGGCATATTGTTGAAGGACACCATTGTTAATTAAACAAATCTTAGTTGCAAGAGTCATTGCTTCTAATTGATCATGCGTAACATAAACGAAGGTTGCTCCCATACGAGCATGTAATCTTTGAAGTTCACCTCTCATCTCAAGACGAAGTTTCGCATCAAGATTACTTAATGGTTCATCCATAAAGAGAACATGTGGATTTGGAGCTAAAGTACGGGCAATTGCAACACGTTGTTGTTGGCCACCACTAAGTTCACTTGGATAACGATCCATAAATTCACCAATTTTAACAATACGACTAACTCGACGAACCGCTAAATCAATCTCTTCTTTGTTTAACTTTCGATTTTTCTTAATAACTTCACCATTTTTAATATATTCATAGTCGCTACTTAAACTAATTCCTTTATTAGTAAGTTTAGTTTTTTCTTCTTCTGCTTTCGCTTTATATTCATTCAATAAAGCTTCTTCGCTATTTTTATCAGTCGCAGCTTTAAATAAAACTTTGGCGGTATAAATACTTACTTCAAACGTATCAATAATATGGATTAAAGCTCTTCCTTCATCAATTTTGCCTTTTTTATCAACGCATTCCATGACCGTTCTATTTAATTCTTTAGGATTAGATAAAACTTTAATGATGGTGTCATAATTCTTTAATTCATAATCAATTAAAGACATTTCTTCTTTAATATTGCTTAAACCAAAACTGATGTTTTTATAGACCGTCATATTTGGCCAAAGAGCATAATTTTGGAACAAGAATCCGACTTTACGTTTACTAGCGGGAACGTTAATTCCAGCGGCACTATCAAAGACAACATGATCACCAATCGTAATCTTGCCACTAGTAGGAGTTTCAAGTCCCGCAATCATTCTTAAAGTTGTGGTTTTTCCACAGCCAGAAGGACCAAGAAGAGTAATAAATGAATTATCTTCCATTACTAAATTTAAATCATCAACACCAAAGTAATTACCCCAGCGTTTTGTAACATGTTCTAATACGATTTTTGGCATATTATTTTCCTCCAATACCCTTATCAAGTGAAGCACCTGTAAGTTTATTAATAATAAAGTTAACGAGTAAGATAAAGACAATAAGAATTAAGTTAATACCACTTGAGAAGGCATAAAGTCCCATTTCATCAAAGTAATCAAGTAAGGTCGTAATAATCTTTCCAACACCACAAAGCATCATGAAGAGGGTTAACTCTCTCATTGCTGTAATAAATGGTAATAAGTATCCACTTAATATTGATGTTTTTTGAATTGGAATAATAATCTTAAACATACGTTTCCACCATGGAATATTTTGAATAACCGCTGATTCTTCAATTTCTCCACTGATTTGCATCATTGCACTTAAACTGCTACGTGAAGCAAATGGAATATATTTAATTGTTCCAACAAGAATAAGTAAGAAGAAAGTATTATAAATTCCTAATTGTGAACCAAAGACAAAGTATGCCGCTCCAACCGAAAGAGAAGGTAAAAGGTATGGTAAGAAAGCAATACCATTTACATAGTTTGCAAATTTGCTCTTACGATTCTTTGATACACAATAACCAACAAGCATACCAACCGTACCAGCAATTAAAGCACACATCACTGCGACAAATACGGTTCCACCAAAAGCGTTCCATATATCCGCATTATGTAAAATTCCAAGTTGACCATACATACCATTTTCTTCACCAACCGCATTATTGGTCCACCATTTTAAGGTGAAACCACTATAATCACCTGGATTAGCTAAGAAAGTATCAATTGAGAAAGAAATAATTGGGAAAATAGAAGTAAGGAATGTAGCAATAACCAGAATAATGGCAGCAACATATTTACCAACCTTGCCAATATTAACTACACTACTTTGACCTGATTTTCCAGTAACCGTCGTATATGATTTACGTCCACTAGTTGATCGCATATTAAGCCCTAAAATAATAAGTCCAATAATCATCATTATAATAGAAATAATTGATCCAGTGCCAGGACGAGAAACATCCACTTTCATATATTGAGTAGCCAGGGTCGAAAATTCTGTGTTAGGTCCATGATTTAAATAATGTGGAACAGGATAACTACCCATTGAACTAGAGAATACGAGTAAAACAGTGGAAAGAATTGCTGGAGTTACCATTGGAAGAGTAACTCTTAAAAATGTCTTCCACTTTGGTGTATTTAAAATGGTTGCCGCCTCTTCAAGGTTCGCATCCATATTTCTAAAAATACCACCAATTAAAATGTAAGCAAATGGAGCATAGTGAATTCCAAGAACTAACGCACTTGGAAAGAGACCACAACACCACCATTCTGGCATATGAATGCCAGTAAAATAAGCTAAGGCACCATCAGCCGTGCCCATCACAGCATTACTATTAAAAAAGTTTTTCCAAACAACAGCCAAAGTCCATTGAGGCATGATGTACGGAAAAATAAAAATTGAACTAATATACTTTTTCCATTTTAAATTAGTTCGTGTAACAAGATATGCAACGATACCACCAAATACAACGGCAAAAACACAAGATAATACACTCATTTCCATTGTGTTAACAAAAGGTGTCCATAAGTTCTTTTGACTAAGTCGACCGGTAAAAGCATCAATCCAGTTACTCCAACTTAATGATCCACCAACTAACTTACTAATGTTCTCTTCGGTTGTACCTTCGTGAATTGTAAATGAATCAATAACAAGGTTATACATTGGGACAATAGTAAGAAAAGTTAAGACTACACCAAGGATAACGAGGATAAAGTTTTGTGGTTTAGAAAAGTAATTTACGAAATGGTTAAAACCCTTTCTCACTTTACTTATTTGTACTGTTTGTTCCATAAAAACCTACCCTTTATAAGTAGATAAGAGGGCCGAAGCCCTCTTATCATTAATTCAAACTAAAGACTATAAACTATCAATCCAATCGCCTAAATCTGCACTAACTTTAGCAGCATAGGTACTATCTTCAAGAACGAGATTTCCTTTGCCACTACCACTTCCAGTCCACCAATCATAACCTTTATCATTCTTAACTGGATAATCAGTTCCACCATCATTTGAGTGATCAAATGTTGCTTGAACTTTTGGTGATGAACTATAACCACCCATATCTTTACCCCATGGATTGAATCCATCATGTTCAGTTGTCATAAAGTTAATTAATGCACAACTGGTCCATGGATATGGTGAAGTCTTTAAGATTTGTAAGTAGTGTTTATACATATAACCACCAAAACCAACATAACCATCTTGATAAGCGGCTACTGTAACATTCTTATTACTAGTCTCTTCAGTTTCGGCAGTACTTCTAAACTTACTATAAACGAGTAAACCAGCAGCATCTGGACTTGATTTCTTAACTAAGTTCGCTGAAATTGGACCATCATCTTCAACTTCAAGGAAGCTCTTTTGCCATAAATAAATCCAAGCAAGTGAATATTTAGCATCAGCACCTAAACCAAATTCAGCATCAAGACCATTAACTGCCTTTAAAGCGGTTTCAAAATAGGTCTTATCGCCAGTATATTTCTCATAAGCATCTTTAACAACGGCAGCATAATCATCACGAGTTAACATATAAAGGAAATTCTTACCAACTGGTTCACTATTTGGAGCCATGAATTGGGTGTGTTGTCCTTCGGCAACGAAATCCCAACAGTTAGTGAATTTCTTAGTACCTAAGTTATTGTAAACGAAAACCTTATTTAATGATTGTAAAGCTAATGGTTCACCATCTTTTGTCTTATTTCCATCCCACTCTTTTGGAATGTAATTTAATAGGTATCCAGTATCAATCATCTTATTCTTAATTTGGTTACCATCTTGAATTAAAGTCATTGCGATGACGTGGTTACTACCAGTAACATCAGCCTTAATTTGAGTGAAAATACGGTTGTTCTTTGGTTGGCTGGTAACAAAGGTGAAGTTGAAGTTTGCATCATAATTAGTTTGGCAATATTTTGCCCAAGCTGGAGCAGCATCCTTCATACGGCTACTATTAGCAACAACTGTAAAGGTCTTGCCATTAATTTCTTCCATCGCCTTTTTATAAAGATCTGCTTTATCCATTGCTTCTGCTTGTTTAATAATTCCAGGAACACTATTATCGACTTCAGGAGTTGGATCTGGAGTTGGAGTTGGATCTGGAGTTGGGGTTGGGGTTGTTCCACCACAACCAGCAAGAGAGAGCGCCATTAAAGTCGCAGCACTTAACATCATAAGCTTACTAACATGTTTCATAGATTATATATTTCCTCCTACATGTTTATATAAGCAACAAGAAAAAGAACCTGAACATAGACAGTTTCAAATCCAAAAATTTTCTTTTTGCTAATTACACTATACAATGTAAGGGCTTACAATTCAACGAAAATATTACTATTTCATTACAATTAAGTGATTAAATTTAATCAATTATCTTAAAAAAATAGATTTAATCGATGATATTTAAATTATTATTATTATATTAAAATTTGTAAATATTTGTAAATAAATTAGATGCTTATTTAATCAATTATTGAAAGTTATTTAAAGAAAATCGTAAAGGTAGAACCTTTATCTAGTTCACTATGAACTTCAATCTTTAAGTTATAATAATTACAAATATCTTTAACAATTGATAGACCAATTCCACTTGAATCATTTTCACGATTTCTTCCTTTATCTACCATATAGAAACGTTCAAAGATCTTATCAACTTCACTTTGTTTAATGCCAACCCCTGTATCGCTAACACTTAAAGATTTGTCGCTTGCATTAACGGTTACAATTAGCTTTCCACCTAGTTTGTTATATTTAATCGCATTCGTTACTAAATTACGAATAAGTTTATCTAAGTCATCATGATTAATTTTTACAACTAAATCATCTAGTTTAGTTTCAACTTTAAGTCTTCTTTCGTTAATTTCAAAGGCAAGCGAATCTAAAATAACATTTACGTACTTTTTAACATTATGTTCACTAACACTAATGACATCTAAATTACGACTATTTTCTAACATGTACTTAACAATACCCTTCATACGTTGAGCTTCTTTTAAGGTTCTGTCATTTGCATCTTTAAGCTCTTCATCACTCGTAATTATTCCTTCTTTAATCATTTCTTGGTAACCTAAAATACTTGTTAAAGGTGATTTTAATTCGTGACTAGTATTTGCAAAGAATTCACGTTGCATCTCATCAGCATTCTTTTGACTGGTAATATCATACATAAAAACTAAACAACCATGTTTATTAACACCTTTTGTCCATTGATAATCAATTGAAGATATTTCAAACATATAATCTCGATCATCAATCTTCTCATCAAAACGAGTATAGTTCGCCGTTTTGACAACTTCATTAATCCCTTTATCTAATTTAGAATCTTTTAAGATATATTTACTATAAATATCATTAAGAACTTTATCTTTATTCAGTTTTAGTAAGTTTGCAGCACTATCATTAATCATAATAATATTAAAGTTAGCATCAATAACGACAATTCCTTGAGTCATTGAATTAATAATAAAATCGAGTTTTTGTCTTGATTCTTTCGTTTCATTTAATTGTTTTTCAAATTCATAACCAACTTCATCAATTGAACTAGATAAAATATTCAAATCATCTTTTGGTTTATTTGAAATAGGTTTTTCTTTACCAACAATGGCCTGTATACGGCTAGTAGCTAGCTTTAATGGTTCTAAAGATTTCTTAAAGTTAAGATAAGAATAAATTAAGAAAACCATATCTAGTAAAAAGAAACCAGATAGACCAAAATAAAGCATATACATGGTATATTTTTGTGTATCACTTAAAGGGAATCCCACTCGGATATATAAGTTACTATCGGTATCATAGGTTGCATAATAAATCATATCCGTTGATAAAGTATCACTACGTTGATAGTAGATTTTATCAAGATTCGATTTAATCATCTCAAAGCCACCTTCTAAACTTGGAAAGGCTCTTGTATCAGCAATTGGTTTATCAACATCTTCTTCATAAATTGAAACTCGAAAGTTATCAATTAAAGAGAATTTAATAATAACATCATCCGCATTCGCTTCACTAACAAGTTCACTAGAAACTTGTTGTGAATAAGAAATTAAACTATCAACAGTTTCATTATTCGTCATATTGTAGACCAATAAAAAACTCGTTAAATAAATAATGGCACTAACCACAAAGAAAATAACGTTTTGAATTAAGATTCGTTTTTTATTCATTAATTAATTTTATAACCAACACCATATATTGACTCAATAATCTTTTGGTCATCATCATTAATCTTTTTTCTAATTGCTTTAATATGCATATCTAAAGCTCGACTATTAGGATCAGTTTCTCCTAAATCTTTTCTTGAAACGATCTTGCCTTCATTTTTTGCTAAGATTTCTAAAATCTCTAATTCACTATTAGTTAATTGAACTTTCTTATTATCTTTATATACTTCATGAGTATCTAAATCGATTTTAAGATGCTTGGTTTCAATCACACGTTTTCTTTCGTATCTTCTAAACTTACTATTTACTCTTGATAAGAGTTCCATAACATCAAATGGTTTTTCAATATAATCATCAGCTCCTAAATCTAGCCCATCAACTTTATCAATCGTTAATCGATTTGCACTAATAATAATGATTTCAATATCATCATTTTTATGATCACTACGGATTTCGGTTAAGATATCTTTCCCTTGAATACCTGGAAGCATCATATCTAGAAGAATCATTTGAGGTTTATTCGATTTAAAAAACTCTAAAAAACTTTCACCATCATAAAAAGTCTTAACACAATAACCTTGTTTAGTTAAAGATAGATTGATGATATGGGCGATATCTTTATCGTCCTCAATTGAACATATTAAATAATCTTTCATATACTAAAAATTATATATTTTTTTCTTATAATTGTAATTAAGAACTTACTTTTCTTTATATGAAGAGTAAATTTATTTCGTCTCTTTAAGTAAGATTACTGATTTATTAACGAAATATCTTCAATAAATTGAAATCTTAAAATATTCAAAATTGTAAATAAAAGGAAAATAAATCATAATATATAGCATGAATAAAAAGAAAATATCCATCTTAACTATTTTATCAATTGAACTTCTCTCTTTAAGTTTATTTTCATGTGGTACGAATAATTCATATTCTGTTGAGAGCATTATTAATGAAGCTGAGAAGTTAGACCGTAAAGACTTATTTAAGAAAGCGATGAATGAACTAAATGGTAAAACGATGTATGCCTTAGGTAATTCAAGTCGATCAACAACCGCTATCGAATATTTTATAAATTATCTTAAAGGTAAATCTTTTGATAATAGTACTAAAACCTTTGTTGATGATTTAACTATTCAAAAAGAATTTCCTTATTATGATCCAAACTTTACTGGAACGATTGAATATACTCAACCAGTTAACAATCGAATTTTCTCTTTTATTAGTAGTGATATTCGCAGTTCCACTCATACCCTAAGTATGGCTCTTGTTCAAGATGGTAATCAAATTCAATCTAAAATGTTAAATAATGGCTACTTACTTAACTATATTCCAAAAGAATGGGAAGGTGATAAAGCCACGAATGGCGAACCTTTAGCTCTTCAATCTTTAAACAAAGTCTTTGTCTATAATAATTTAGGCACTAAAAAATTTACTAACGTTTGGGATTTTGTAGCCAATGGTTTTAGTACAGAATTCATGCCTTTAAATAGTGAACCAGTTGGTAAAAACTTTCTTTATATGTTAACAAGAGAAGATTATGCCAGTATCGTAAAAGAAGCTTATAACTCCTATAGTGGAGATAAGACCACAATTGATGAAACAATCAATAATGTAACGCCACTAGTTAAAAAATTTGGTTTAAATAAAAATGCCGTCTATTCTCTAGCCTGGATTAAATTATTTGTTAAACAATTTACGATTGAAGATGATGATGCTCCAATTGCTAATAATTTAACAAGTATTGATAGTAAAGATGAAGCTGGCTTACTCGTTTACTCTAAATTTAGATTAATCAAAGAAACCAGTGATGTTAGTAATAAATTTGTTACTATCGCAGCTTATCAAGATAATTATGAAGGCTTTGGTGGTTACATGTATAAGCACTACTTACAAATTTTAAAGACTTCTCCTTATCCATGGACTAGTTGTGCCTTAATTAATTTCTTAGTTACCACCCAATATGGTTATTCACCTTGGGGCAAAGATTATGGTGGATATTGTAGTAATCCAAGCAGCAACCAAGATCACTCTAATGATGGCGGAAGTGAATACCCAATTAAAAATGATCGTGGATATGATTGGTGGACTAGTAACACGAAAGGTAAAGGAAGACTCGTGATTGAAGATCCAGTTTACTGTAGCAAGATGAGTTACACCATTGGTAATTGGATTGATACCTTATAAATATAAAAGAGGATTGAACAGTTAGTTCAATCCTCTCTTTGGTTAACAAATTAAGATTCACTTATTTATTAAGTGAGCTAATCTTCCTCTTCTTCTTTACTAGCTGCCACTTTTAAAGTATCAGTTTCAACCAAGTAATAACAATCGTTCCTTCTACTATAAACCAACGCTTTGTTTGGAACATATCTTTTAACATACTTTTTTAGATCTTGAACATATCTTAAAAAAGTTAAATCATGTACATTAACTAAAGCTTTAATCTCATTTTTAGAAAATGAGTTTTTCGTAATTAATTTAGTGTACATTAAGATTATAGCTTCGCTCTTTGTCATACTTTAAATCCTCCCCCTAACAATTTAAAGTTTACTAAGGTTATACCTTTTTAAATTTCTAACAATATTTTACGATAATTAAAAATTTAATTTTTGAAAATAAATCAAAAAAATGGCTTTTTTCGACATTTTTTGTCATCAAAAAAAACGAAAATGTCAGTTTTAGACACTCTCGTTTTATTTTGAAAAATATCGAATAAAAATTAAATATCAGTATTTGTTATTTTAGTTATGTGAAGTATTTGGCGATCGTTTGCATTTTCGTTTTTTGATCAACATGAAATGGGCAGCGAAGGTTACAATGTCCACAAGCGACACAACTCGATGCATTGATTTTAAGTTTATGATAATGGTCAATTGCTAACTTATCACCTACTAATGCTAAATCATAATATTTATTAATTAAACCAATATCTAATCCTTTAGGACATGGAAGACAATGATTACAATAAACACAACTTCCCATCACTTTGTCACTATCTAAAGAAGAAATAATTGAATAATCTTTTTCTTCTTTTGTAGCTTTAAAGAAACCTAATAAATCTAATAAGTCTTGTGAGTTACGGACTCCTGGAACAGTCGTAATAACTCCTGGTCGATCAAGACAATATGCTAAACATTGATATCTTGATAACTCTACCTTAAAAGGACTCGTCGCTTTATCTAAAAGTTTACCTCCTAAGAATGGTTTCATAACACTAATGGCAATTCCATCTTTTTCACATCTTTTAAATAGCGCTAATCGTTCACTAGTTGAACCAATACCTAATTCGTCACCTTTTTCATAATCATAACCCGCGTTAATACTAAACATAAATAAATCAACTAATCCAGTATCTAAGATTTTATTAGCAACACTAGGAGTATGGGATGAAAAACCAATATGATGAACAATTCCTTTACTTTTAAGTTCTTTAAGATAATCTAAAACTCCACTACTAACAAGTTCTTCATAATCATCCATTTCATCTACACAATGAAGGAAACCAAAATCAATATAATCTGTGCCAATTGAGGTGAGTTCATAATTAACTGTATCTTTAATCTCTTGAAAGTTACGACTCCAACCATATTCATTATCTTTATTAAAGACAGCCCCAAAATGAACTTGAATATATACTTTATCTCTTCTTCCTTTAATAGCTTTACCAAAAGGTACAAAGAGCTTCTTATTTCCTGCACAAAGATCAAAGAAATTAATACCATTATCTAAGGCTAACTTATAAGTTTTAATAATCTCGCTTTCACTAGCATCCCCTAATTGACCAGCTCCTAAACCTAAGACACTAATCATTTCGTTTCCATGAGGTAATTTTCGATATTCCATATATATTCCTCTTTTTTTAAGATACTTTAATTATCTCACTTAAAGTGAACTATAAGTCAAGATACTGCAACAATTTTGAGAAATACAATATTTTTTGAAACTTATTTATCAACTTAATCAACATAAGGAATTAATTCTAACTTCTACTAAAAAACATCATTGATAGAATCTAATAACTCTTTTGAAATAATTACTAAATCAAGCAATTTTTTGATTATTATCAATAACGTCAATTCTAGCAAAAGGTTCTCTTAATTCTTGATTTTAAGTCCGAATAACTACTTGGTTAAAATCTAATACAATTATTTATTTCATTTTATTTGCTTCTAATAACTACTAAATTCAATTTTAGCAAATGTGCAATAATATATTTTGTATTTAGATTCTTCCAAAAAATTTTCTATTTATACTCGAAAAGATTTTTTGCTAATTTTTTCAGTATCTTAACATTCACACTATTTCCAAATTCTTTATATGCATAATGATCTTCTTGACAAATTTTAAATTTATCTGGAAAACTTTGCAATCTTGCACATTCTCTTGGCGTAAGTCTTCGCTTAAATCTTCCTATAATTGGAATTTGAACAATAGCAACCAAAGCAGGAAAAACATCTGGTTTTTTAACTCTTATACCAGAAGGTCTCAATTGAATAACACCTTCCCACAAATTATCAATTTCTTTACCGGCTTGCCACTCAAATTTTCTACGACTAGGATTAAAAGATTTTAAATAATTATATTTTCTTAACCAGTTATCAATAAAATATTTATTATTCAAATAGAGATCATTATTGTTCTTTATTATTTCTTTCTTCCAATCAGGATAACTATTTGAAGGATATTTTTTAAAATAATCTACCCAAACTGGAAAACCAATGACATCTTCTTTAATTCCCACGTAAAATTCATTCCAAATGTTTAATATCTTTTCTTCTTCTTTGCTTATTTTATATTTATCATCAACATTATCTTCTAAAATAGAATAAATTGAATTGTCTGATTTAGAAAATAATCCATTAAAACTAATTTCAAGAGGTATATTCCTGTTTTTTGGATCATAAATCCCTAAAATATAAACTCGATCTCTTGTTTGAGGCACTCTAAATTCATATGGGCTTAAAATTAACGGTTTTAGTGTTAGTCTATAACCAATATCTTTAAGAACAGATTGTATAATCGACCAAGTAGCACCTTTATCGTGAGAAACAAGATTTCTTACATTTTCCAAAATAATATACTTGGTATGCTTAACTCTCAAAATCCTTTCAATTTCAAAGAACAAAGTTCCCCTTGTATCTTTAGTCCCTAGTTGCTTGCCTGCTTTTGAAAAAGATTGACAAGGAAACCCAGCACAAAGAACGTCGTGATCAGGTATGTCTTTTGCATCAACCTTTGTAATATCGAAATTACAGTTTATATGATAATTTTCTTTGTAAACTTCTATGCAATGAGTATCAATCTCTGAAGCGAAAACACACTTCCCACCTAATGAACTCATGGCTTGATGAAAACCGCCTATGCCACAAAATAAATCAACAAATGTAAACTTTTTCATATTATTTATAATAAACTTTTATAAGTTAAAAAGCTACATTTATTTAATAGAAAAACTATATATTTTTAGAATATCTACAAACTTCCTAGGTATTGAAATCTTAGGTGCTCTTGGTTTTCCATCCGAATTAACACCTTGATTATAAATTCTTATATATTTCCATGTAGATTCGTTAATATTTAATATTGAAAATCCATTTACCTCAATATCGTGCTTAATCTTTTTCTTTTCTCTCTCAAATTTATTTTCAATACCATCTTTTCCCGGTTTTTGAAATTTAATTAGATAGTTAAGGACTTCATAATTATAAAGCACATCATAATGTGGCGTAAAATCCATTAAAATATACCATATTGTGCCACCATTCGAAATTATATTATGAACACTCTCATAATCATTGCCTTGGATACCAGAAAGAGCATTATCAGATTTTAAGTCTCCATAAAAATAATCAATCAACGGAAATTTTAAATCTAAATCCGGAAAGACTTTCTTTTTGTCATATATTATTTTCTTCCCATTTTTATCTGTATAATCCATTTTTACTTTTCTTAAAATCAAATTGGTATTGTTTAAAATATAATAATTATCAAATAAAAACTCGAAATAAAAACCACACCACTCTATTTGGATCTTATCAGAATAATCTGCTAATATCATACTTTGATAAGCTTTCAAGCCATCTATTTTCAAAGGAATAGATTTAAAAAAACTATCGAAATAAAGTAATAATTTATTTTGATATTCGATTTCAGAAATAGATTCGCTACCATTCAATAGTCTTGAAACATATTCGATGAATCTACTTCTAGATAGAACAATAATTTCATTTTTATTTCTATCAATTCTTCTAAAAAAACCTTTCTTATATCCTTCTTGCAAATCTGTTGAATAAACATGAGCCGATGAATTATGAAATTCATTATTTATGTAAGATGAGGTATTAAAAATAACAAACAAATTCACCTGCTGATAAGTGTAAATCCCTAAAAATATGGTCTTAATATTTTTCTCATTATTTAATTCATAATATTTTGGAAAATATGATTTTAACTGAATTCGTTTTTTATAAATAGCGTGAGGGTTCCCCAAATATGTAACGTTGCAAGCAAGAAAACTTAGTCTACCGTTAATTAAAAATTGTTTATCCTCTTTTTTAACACTAAATCCTAGCAGAATTTCTTTTAATAAAGAAAATATTTTTAAAAAACTCATTTTTTCATCATAATCTAAAACTATATTACCTTTATTATCTACTTGTTCTACTTTTTTCATATTTGCTTCTTATATTATACAAGTATCCTTATTTTATTAAAAACCTTTATTTTTGTTGGATATCACAAAAGACTTTACAAAAGAAATTATCATCTTATTTTTGGTTTCATCATTTGCATTCGTATAAGTATCGGCCAAGAATAATGCATATAAAATAATTGGCTCAATAATGGTTTTTTTAATACCAGCGATTTGATCAGCAGATTTAATTCTATAATATATCTCTTTGGAAAGTTCTTCGTGATCAATATCCACCAAAGCCAGAATCTTCTTGGTATTAATATCTTTGCTTATTTCACAAATTAATGACTTGTTTTCGACAATCTCCATATTAAAATCGATATTTTTAAATCTTTCTTTCTTAGTTGTTTCAGGACTAATTTCATCAAGTATCTCAAAAGGAAATACATTAGATTCTTTCGAACAACCATTTTTGTTATAGTAAATAAACTGTAATTTATGATTTCCAATGCTTATATCTGAAGCATTAAAAATATATAAAATTCTTCCGTTCATAGCACTTTTTTCAGTGAAAACAGAACTTGAATCTTTATCATCGATATAACAATATATCTTTGCGTCCTCATTTATATGTTTGTTTGCTTCTGTTTTTAATGTAATGCTAAACGCCTCATCTTTATAATAAGCATTTCTTAAAACGGAAATCTCAAGCACTTTTATTTCATTATAATAAATCTCTTCCTTCAACTGAGTATACCTAAGGCCTTCTGAAAAAGATTTAATTCTAAATCCAGATTTTAAATAATCGTTGTATTCATTTCTTATTTCTTCTGAAATTTCCTTTTTAATAGATTCATCAATAGTCCCGCTTATAGATTTTAAAGAAATAATGTTGTTAATTTCCTTTAACTTTTCATTTTTTGAAAGTGAAAGAATAACTTCATCAAGCAAGTCTTTAGCATCATCATTACTTACGATTTCGGATCTATTTGTAGTAAAAAGATGATATTTCTCGCTTCCTAAAACATCAAGATTAATCACAACTAGAAGCCTATATTTCAAAAAAGAAAGTCCGTTATTTGAAATTTTAGTATAGCCCTCGCTACAAATTTGCTGTCCATTTACAGTATAAATTATTGAATCGTCATCAATATTAAAAGTTTCAAAAGTTTTTTTACATTCTTCATCGTTTGCCCATTTCGATTCATCCTTTGGAAAAATTACATAATATTCGATTTTATATGTATTGTTTTTGTAATAAACATCTAAATATCCACTATATTGCTTGTTAACAAATTCAGAATTCATTAGTCTATTTCTCGAACCATAAGCATAACGACCTTGGTGACTTTCGTTACCAATATAATTTTTCCTTTTATCTAAAACAAAAACAGGCAAACTTGAATCAAAAATTTGACTATCTATATAAGACAAAAGAGAAAGTGGTTTTGCAACGTCGTTACTTCTATATTTTTTATCAATATCAATTTCAATCATTCTAACAATGGTACCAGAATCACCATTAATAAAATTGCGAATATATTTTTCATCTCCATCGTAATCATTCTCTGCTTGCATTATGTAACCATCTTCATCTACAAGGTATACATAAGGCGATGTTTTTCTATCATTTAATTTTACGCATTTAACAATAGTGAAATAGTAATGCCCATTTATTTTAGATAAAATAATTGTAGCCTTAGTAAAAGCTAAAGAAGTGCTTCCTCCTTGTCCAAAAGCACCAATCAAATACTGTTTATCACTACTAATTTTATTTGAACCGGAAAGTGACAAAATTGTTTTTCCAAACATTTCTCCTTCAATACCAGTTCCAGTATCAAATACATCTATTGTGGGCCTACTAGAGATGTTACCATCATAAACAACAACTCCTAACAAATCGTGTGCATCAAATGCATTAATTTTTTCAGAACCTGAATTCCTTAAATTTTCTTTCGCACCATAAAAAACTGGAAATGCTTTTTTAACAATAACATCTGAATTTAAAGCTGTTCCAATATTTAAAATGTGTTTTTGCTTTTCGACTACCGCATCAATTCCGTTCGTTATTCTCTCAATTATTCCTTTTTCACCATTCCTAAGGATATTTATACTTGAAGGATTAGAAGGATTATCACCAACATATCTCCAATTCTTGTTAATGCTAAAACTTTTTAAATCCGTTTCATCCAATGTCATCCCAAAATTATCTTTCAAAAAAGTGCTAACGTTAGCACTTTCGTACATTGAAAGAATCTCTGTTATTTTAACCATATGAAACTCCTATATTTTCATATCTTAACACAAAAAAATAAAAGATTATCCAATAAAAGAAAACTTTTTAAAAAATACAGATACGAATATCATATTTTTTATATTTAACTTATCTATTAATTAAAAGCGAAGTAAGCAATACCTAATGTCTATTCCAAAATTATTCTCTAACTTTTCCAAAATAATTAAGCATCATGGTTCCAGGTCCACAATGGCTTCCCATGGTTGTACCTATTTCCATAATCTTTATTTTATCTTTTAGATTAATAAATTCACTCAAGATCTTCTCTTTAAGTGTTTCTGCATCTTCTTTCATATGAGCATGAGCAATTATAAGTAAATCATTATAATTAACTCCATTATCAACAGTCTCTTTAAATAAATCATAAAGATCATTTAAGGCATGCTTCTTACCAATTGCTTTCTTCTTAAGAACCATCTTACCTTCTTTATTTGATTCAATGATTGGACAGAAGTGTAAGATATTACTGATAAATCCTACTGCTTTTTTAACTCTACCACCATTAAAGAAATATCTTAAATCTGTTGGAAATAATAAGTGAATTATTCTTAAACGATTATTAATCGCATATTCATTTAATTCTTCAATGGTATGTCCTTCTTTTTTAAGTTTACTAAGTTTATACATTAAGAAAGCATAACCACCTGATCCACATAAACTATCAACGATAATAATCTTTCTAGAAGGATACTTCTCTTTTAATAAAGTAGCAGCAATCGTGGCACTATTAATAACGCCACTAATTCCACTAGATAAGGTGACGTGAAGAATATCTTTACCTTTTAAAAGAAACTTTTCAAAGTAAGTAGTAAATTCTTCGACATTTACTTGACTCGTTCTTGTTTTAACTCCATTACTCATTGCATTATAAAATGCATCACTCGTAATAGAGGTAAAATTATCATCAGTATGCTCAACATCATCCATAAAATAATGGAAAGAAATATGTTCGATATCTAATTCCTTATATTCATAAAAAGTTAAATCGCTAGTTGAACAGCAACTTAAAACATAATTATTCATTTTTATGTAACTTCTTTCTAACACAAAAAGGTCACCAAAAGTGACTTTTTGTTTTTATTTATTAATCAATTCTCTTCTTACCAAAGAAGAATAAAGCAACAGTTCCTGGTCCAGTATGGCTTCCAATTGTGGTACCAATATTATAAATTTCTACTTTACCATTAAGTTTAGGGAACTTAGCTTCAACAAGATCAGCGACACGACGAGCATCATCGTAACATAAAGAATTACAAATATAGCATTTTCCACTATAGTTAAGTCCATCAATTGCATTTTCTTCCATCATCTTAACAATCTCATTAATAACATTACGCTTACCAATGATCTTCTTACGTGGAATAAGTCGACCTAAGTTATCCATATTCATTAAAGGACATAAGTGTAAGATGTTACCAATAAATCCTTGAGTCTTTGTAATACGTCCACCACGAACATAATACTCAAGATCAGTTGAGAAGAACCAATGGTGAACATAAAGTCTATTCTCTTCAGCCCAATCTCTTAACTTTTCAAGCGAATATCCTTCATCACGAAGATCAGCTAACTTATCCATAAATAATCCATATCCACTACTAGCACCTAAGCTATCAACAATATAGATCTTTCTATCTGGATACTTTTCACTTAACATCTCTTTAGCTGCATTAGCACTATTTAAAACACCAGTAATGCCACTAGATAAGCAAACATGAAGAATATCTTTTCCTTCCTTTAAGAAAGGTTCAAAATACTCAACAAATTGACCAGTCGTAACTTGACTAGTCTTAGTCATCACACCTTTACCCATTTCCGTATAGAATGTCTCTAATGGAATTGATTCATAAAAATCATCTGGGTACTCTTTGTCTCCAAGCGTAAAATGGTAGCATACATAATGTAGATTTCTTGCTTTATAATGTTCCACATTTAAATCGCTTGTTGAACAGCAACTTAAAATATAATTATTAGCCATAAACTTTCTCCTTTATAACGCTAATATATCCATGCCATTTACTTTATTTCACATCACTAATTACCAAACATCGCTACCCACTAACAATTTCTTAATACTTAAAGTAAACTCATTAATAAACGAAGATAAGGATTTGTCTTCGTAAAATTATTTTATACTAAATAGCGTAAAATAAAACATGTTTTGAATAAGAATATCTCTAAAATTATTAGAAACTTAATAATTTCGTAAGAGAATTCACTAAAAGAAAAAGAGAACGCTTGATAATTAGTGTTCTCTTTAATAGGAATAATAGAGTCTCCGAAAAACTCTATTGCGATTAATATATAATCAAAATAAAAAATGTAAATATGGTTTGGATAAAATTTAATTAAAAGTTTGCTTTTTTATAATTATCACCTTAATCAAAAACTATTTTATTCGATGATAGCGAACTAATTTACACTTTATTTTACACTGTACAGAAATCCACTTATGCAACATAGTATAATTAAATTAGTAGCTACATCAAATTTACTCGCTTATTAATCTAATTAATAACTTATTTTAACTATGAAAGGAATAATCTATGTCAAATTTTTTAGATAATGCCTATATTCAACTTCATCGAAAGAAATTAATTAAAGAACTTAAACCTCGTTTTGTCTTTTGGTATATTTTAGCGGATGGAGATCCTAAAAAAGTAGCTGATTATATGGATCAAAACTATGGAGTTTATAATTCTGCTAATTTTAATAAGGTCTTAAAGGATGTTAATTTGGATGATTATGTCTTTGTCTTAGAAAAAGACTTCACTTATTATAGTGATTATAAAACTAAGGATTATGTGGTCTTTAAAAAATCCGAAAGAATCGGTTGCTACCTATTTAAGAAAGCTGGAATTGAAGTACCTGAAACTAAATAATTAATCTTAATTATTAATTTGCTTACTTAACTCTTTTTGTTCTAGTTCTTTAATCTTTTTATCTACATTCCAAAAACTAGCAAGAATAAGTAAGACGCCACTCAAGATAGTTGGAACCCACCAATATAAACTAATAAAAGTATATATGGCGTTACTATTTTGACTTTCCGCTCCTGCAACATACCCGGCAAGGGATAACATCCAAAGAACAATGGCTGTACCTAATCCACTACCAATTTTACAACCAAAACTATTAGCACTAGCGGCTAAGCCTTCTACTCTTACTCCATCTTTCTTTTCAATATAACGCACAAGGTCTGGAGCTAAAGTAAATAGTTGCGACATCACAACCGCCGATCCAAAACCTTTAATTAGTACGCCAATTAATCCTGCAATAAAGGAATAAGGAAAATTGGAACCAATTAAATTTCCTAAGGCTACAAAACTAATGGCCACCATTAAAGTAACTTTCTTATTAAACTTTTTAACAAATAATGGGGTTAATAGTAATCCAATGCCCATCGTTACCATTGGGACGGAACCAAATAATGAATAAATATTCTCATTATTTAAAACATATTGGGCATAATATTTGCCAATTGAAGTTACCGATAAACTTAGGTAATAGTTAATCGTAAACATTAAGATCGCGATATAAAAATAAGGTGTCTTTAGTAAGGCCTTTAAACCTTTAGATAAGTCACCTTTTTCTCTCACTTTTGTTTTTAAAACAATTCCATCTTTTTCTTTAACTTTGAAGAAACAAATAAGTTGACCAATTAAAGCAAGTACAATCAAGATTAACACAAAAATCGTCCAACTAGATTGTTTATCTTCTCCACCAAGATAGTTAAGGGCTGGTACAGCGATTGCTGTTACTAATCCCCCGACGCTAGTAAAAATCGAGTTGATGGTACAAATATTGCTTTGATCATAAGGGTCACTACTGATGCGGGGAAGCATTGCATTAAAAGCAATATTATTCATCGTATAAAAAATAACCGTAAAAAGAAAATACATAATCGAGATTAAAATAATTGCCACTAATTTAGTGGTCCCACCAACAAAGAAAAGGAAAAAGAAAACAATGGTTAAAGGAATAATACTAATTCCATACCAAAATCTTGCTTTACCAATTCGAGAATTTGTTTTTTCAATTAATAGACCCATTAAAATATCACTTAACCCATCAAAAATACGACAAATTAAAATAATAGTTCCTAAAATTGATATCAATTCTTTGCCTGGTGCGATACAATCAGTCACGTAAATCGTGACATAGGTGGCGGTAAAAGCCCACATGATATATCCACCCATATTTCCAAAAGCATAAGCTAACTTTTCTTTTAAGTTCGATTTCCTTTAAAAATTCTTGAATTGATTTTTTATATAGTTCTCGATTAACCGTAAGCGAACTAGCGTGTTCCGCTCCATCAAAAACTACTTTCTTTTTATAGGAAGTAGTCTTATTAAATAAATCATCAACGGAAGAAACTGGAACAAAAGAATCACTATTTCCATGGATATATAAAATTGGCACTTTATTATCGCTAATAATTAAAGCTGGTGAGCAATCTTTATATTGAAAATGATAAAAAGTTTTTAAATTAAAATTTACTAATAGAAGAATGATTTTAGTTGGTACATGTTTTCGCTTTAAGACATTAAAGATAACTTTCTTTAAATCGCTATAAGCACAATCTGAAACCACAAACTTAAGATTAGGTTTATATTGTAAAGCTAGTAAAGCAGTTGCAGCTCCCATTGAAACTCCTTGTACACCTAGATAAATATCTTTACCAAATTTATAATAAACTTCATTAATAATTTGAATTAAATCTTTTGCTTCTTTATAACCCATGGTTACTGATTTATAAATGTTATCACCATGACTTCTTTCATCATAAAGAATTGTTGAATATCCAAGTTCATTAAAAATTAAGGAGTATCGTAAGGCTCCTTCTCTACTTGTTGCGTGTCCGTGTAATAAAATACAAAATTTCTTACTATTATTAACAAGATTATAATCACCATGGATGATATAGCCATCATCCATTTTAAAATCGATATTAATTCGCTTTAATTTATTAATTCCAACATTATATCCTTGTTTTTCATTATATAGAGTTTGTTCACTGCGAGAATAACGATGAGGATGAGTAATTAAATTTGTTACAAAAAGAGTAATTATGAAAATTAAGATAATTACTAAAAGTAAAATTGATCCAATGATTATGAGTAAGACAAAATACCAACCCATTTTATCCTTTCATCTATTGATATTTTATCACCAATTAAAAAAGATGTAGATTATTGTTTATAAACGATAAATATTTAATTTAATAACCACCTTAATAGATAGGTGGTTTTAATCCCATCATAATCACCATCAACAATATTATCGTAACTGATAATTAACTTATCATAATCTGTCTTAATTGATTTTAGTGGTTTAAGTTCTCTTAATAAGGTTTCTTTATTTAATATAGAAGAAGTAACTTGAATATATTGAATACTTTTATTTTTAAAGGCCACAAAATCTACTTCGGTTTTATCAAATTGACCAACATAAACTTCATATCCTCTTCTAATTAATTCGAGGTAAACAACATTTTCGATGATGTGACCAAAATCAACTTCATTTTTCTTTAATAAAATATTTCTTAAAGATACATCAGTAACATAATACTTTTCTTCTGTTTGCAATATTTTCTTACCTGAAATATTATATCTAGCTGCTTTATTAACCATCATCGAATTAACAATTGCATTTAAATATTTATCTACTGTCTTGGCATCTATTTTTGTCCCATAACTAACAAGAGTATTTGTAATTGCTCTTGTCGATAACTTATTACCAATGTTGTCATAAATAAATCTAATTAAATTTTCTAAACTATTTACATCATCAATTTTATTTCTTTGCAATATATCTTTTAGTAAAGTTGTATTATAGATCCCTTTTAAATACGTATATATTTGATCTTCATTATTAAATTGAAGGGTATATGGATATGATGAGTAAGTAATATAGTTGCTAAACTTTGTTTCTAACGAAAGATCTTTACTTGTTGCTGATACATATTCTTTAAAAGATAATGGCATAATCCTAATTTCAACATACCTTCCAGATAAAAGAGTAGCCAGTTCGTTAGACATAAAATAGGCGATAGAACCTGTAATATAAATATCGACATTGCTCTTTAAAAATAAACTATCAATAGTTTTCTCAAATGATGGAACCCATTGAATCTCATCAAGAAATATATAGTTAATTTTATTTTTAACTAATCTAGACGATATATATTCATTTAATTTTAAATAGTCTTTTAAAGATTCGTTCTCTAAATCTTCAAAATTAATAAAAATAATCTCTGAACTATTCACACCATTTTTTAATAAATAATCTCGATACATCATTAAAAGAGTCGATTTACCCGCTCTACGAACACCACTAATAACTTTTATAATCTTTTTATCTTTGAAACTTTCTAGTTCATTAAGATAATTTTCCCTTTTAATATATTCCATATATTTTCCTTCTATATGGATTATATTCCACAAAAATAGAAAATTCAATAACTTTATGGAATATATTCCACAAAATTATAAAGCTTGTATACCTTCAATTAAGAACTTAATTGCCATTACTACAAAGACAGTTCCAGCAATATATGGAGCATATTTATTTAAGATCTTACCAACTTGCTTACCTAACACTGTACAAATAAAACTTAAAATGAAAGTCACAATACCAACAATTGCAAAGGTTGTTAAAGCAATACTAATCTCTTTATCAACATATAAGAAACCTAAAGTTAAACTATCAATTGAGGTAGCTATTCCTTGAAGAGCAATATCTCCTGCACTTAAAACTTTATGTTTCTCAACGATTTCTTCGACTTGTTCGCCTTTAGCAATTTTCTCTTCTCTTTCTTTTGCTTCTTTTTTATCTTTAACGGCATCTACGATTGCTTCTACAATACTTTTAACACCTAAAATGCCTAAAATTCCGGCAGCAATAAATGGAATATACTTAATAATATAATCTTTAAATGCATAACCAACAAAGTA
>Ga0183101_1000425_pt1 | contig 61212 bp, 59 predicted proteins | sample Biomet3_FD_127790 | JGI IMG/M metagenome (GOLD analysis project Ga0183101, IMG submission 127790) | Microbial communities from bioreactor (seeded with sewage sludge) at LBNL, California, USA - Biofuel metagenome 3 | ecosystem: Engineered > Bioreactor > Anaerobic > Unclassified ... | reverse complement strand
TCGAATCGGGTCGGAAAGCAATACATCCTCTACGACCAAGACATCAAAGTGGACGGCGAGCTCCTCTATCTTCCGATTTACATGGCTCCGATCCTTGCAGAAAATCTCCTCTAAACGGAATGTCCTGTTATAAAGACACTAAAAAATCCGAACCTTATTCAAGTTCGGATGATTTATCAATGGTGAAGCATTCGTTTCCGTAATCGAACCATTTCGAAAGCAAGTTAGTTAAGAAAACACGCACAAAGTTCCAACAAACATGGGCTTTCACCAATTAATGATCTAAAAATTGTTTTCCTCAATCTTTTTTAACCGGTTTTTTAATCGAATGCGATTGGTAAGCATACTTAGCGACTTCGTAGCCTCGAATGGTCTGATACTTCGTTTCCGATCCTTGAGGGAGGCGAAGGCTAACGGCGTCAAAAAGGATTTCTTGAAGATGTTCCGGCTCGCTATAAGAGTCGATTGAGCAAAGCACCAAAGAATTCCGGAAATATTTCGCGTGTTCCCCTAAGAACTTTTCATTAAGTTTGAGGCCCAATCCTTTTAAATAAAAATAGAGAAAAGTCGCCACCGAACGAGTGTTGCCTTCGCGGAAGGGGTGAATCCGCCATAGAGTTGAAATGACCTCGCCAACTTTACTCATTTGCTCTTTCTTGGATAATTTCCCCCATTCGATGCTTTTCATCAACTCGCTCACCCCCGCGACACGATCAATGATCTGTCGATAGTCGGAATAGTCTACCGAAAGACCGTTAAGTATGGGTTCTGCTTTATAAATGTTGATGCTACGGGGCTGACCAGCCCAAGAATAAACATCCGAAAAAAGAGCTTTGTGGATAACGAAAATGTCTTCGGCCCCCTGGATAGCAAAAGGTTTGGCGAACAATTCCTCCAGGGCCGCCCGAACCATCACTCCTTCGAATTCGTCAAGTTGGGCTTGGTCGCGAATACCTGCGGAATTGATTAAAACGCTCGTCCCCTCGTAAACATAGGAATCATTCATTTTGAAAAGTACCTCCGAATAGCGAATTTCGCGGTCTCATAATCAATGTCACCAACGGACAAAAGATGAAGGATTTTTTCAAGCTTGGGGTCCGCTTTTTCTTTGCCTGCGGTCGAATTGATAAGGCGTGCCAGTTCCTCAGACCCGGGCTTCGAACTCTTTGGCAAGGCAATTTTGAAAGGAATTTCACCATGGTAGACAACTTGTTGCAAAAACATCGTAACGGCATAAGAGGTCGTCAAACCAAGTTTTGCTAAGGTTTCGTCAGATTCTTTTTTGAGATTCGGGTCAATTCGAATCGTGATCATATCTGTTTTCATAATGTATAACCTTTGCTATACATATTATATAGTAAAAGGGAAACGAGGCAATGCTTTTCCCAACACAGGAAGCAATATTTTGGATTTCTAACTGTTTTCCTTGTCGCCTAAGCGACATTTGACAAGGCACTAAAAAATCCGAACCTTATTCAAGTTCGGATGATTTATCAATGGTGACCCGGACGGGGTTCGAACCCATGAATGTATCCTTGAAAGGGATATGAGTTAACCGCTTCTCCACCGGGCCATTAAAAATGGCGCTCGCTAAAGGATTTGAACCTTCGACCTTCCGGTTAACGGCCGGGCGCTCTAACCAGCTGAGCTAAGCGAGCAGCACATCTGCGCCTTAAAAGCGCAAGCACTATTCTACTGATTCGAAAAGCGGTTTGCAACAAATAACTGGACTACTTCTTCTCGGCGAGTTTCTTCTCTATAGAAGAAAGCAAATCACCAACGGTCTTGAAGGACGAAAGTTCTTCCGTTGAGAATTGGATTTGATACTTGTCTTCCAGATCAAGGCACATCTCGACCACATCCAAAGAATCGAGACCTAAATCCTTGAGCGATTGATTGTCATCGACCTTCTCCAGCTTCAAACGTTCAGCGAAACCTTTGCGAATTTCCGTCATCTGTTCATTAGCCATAAGTTATTTCCTCGCGAATATTATAAAGAGGTAGAACGAAGCGTGCAATTGAGAGCTGAGCAAACGAAAGGGGCTCGGCTTTGCCGGGCCCCCGCTTCAGCAAAGAAAAGCGTTTACTCCGTTGTGGCGATGCTGCCTTTGCTTGTCGAAGTTGACATCACAATGCCATTCTCATTGTAGCCTACTTCTTGCCCGACTTTGTTCGCCGCGCTTTTGAAGGATGCAAAGAGAATACCGCTGATGGCTGAGAAGATGGCTAAAACCAAGATCATGCTCAAAAGCTGTCCTTTGAATTCTGTCATTTAGGGTTCACCTCCTTTCTAATCTATATATCCGATCACGGCGGACCTTTTTATGGTCACCGTCATGAGGGAAGCCGAGATAACGAGCGGCTTGAATTGTCGCTCAAGAGCGAATTCGTATACCTCACCAACTTGGGGTGAGGTTGTGGTGATGGCATAGATTTTTCCACCGCAATCTTCCGCGACCATGCTAACGATTTTCGGGGTAATGCCGCCTTGAATCGCGATTTCTTTTTCTGCGGTGATCGAGATGGCATCGAGCAAGGCATGGATGGCTTGCAAAGAAGCGAGGTCGCCCGCGTAGGCCATGATTTGAATCACGAAGAAAAGGGAAAGAATAAAGCCTAATTTAGACGCCATTGACGTAGCCTCCGATGATTTGGACGATGCCGAGAGTGATCAAAAGCATGACTAAGGCACTATCGGCCATTGGAAACATTCCTAAGGTTCCAAGGCGCGAGTCATTTTTCTCGAGACGCTCCTTGTTCTTGCTGGCTTCGAGGGCATCGAAGAGAACGTTGAATTGTCGGATATAACTTTCGCCCCCGCCTTCATCGACCATGCGGTAGATACTGATCAGCAACTGGCGGATTTCCATCGAGGAGAAGTTTTCGCTAAAGGCAATATAAGGGGCGACGCTTTTATCTTCATCAATCGCCTCAAGAAGACTTCGCATCTTCTTTTCCATCGCGCTACTGGTATAGCGAAGGCATTCTTCGAGGGCATGATAGACGGGAATTCCATCCCTTATATAAATCGCGAAATAGGCAAATATCTGCACAAACTCCCGCTCTAACGCCTCATCTTCCTTATATTGGGACAGGCGATATTGGCGGAGAATCATCACATCGATAAAGAGAAGCACCAAAGCTAAACCCAGCGCGATGTAACGTTGCTTCAGCCCCAGCAAAAGATAAAGGGCAGCGACAAAAAGGAGCAAATTGATTCCCACGAGGAGCAAAAAGGTTCGCCGATCGATTTTCGATCGAAAATCCTTCCATGACTCAGTGAGCCTTTTCAGCGGGGATTTGGACATTTTCCTTCCTCCTTTGGAACGTAATTTTCTCTCCGGTAAAAACGACACCGAAATAGACGAAGGCGAATAAGGCAATGACGAAGTAGACCATCTCTGTTGCCAGATAGGGAATCGACACGCTTAAGAGGCTATAGAAATTGCTTAGGCCATATCGGGTAAAGCCCAAAACGAGATAGGACATCCCCCAGAGAGAGGCAAATTGGAGGAGGTTGCGATAACGAATCTTTTCAAGAGCGTCCCCAGTCTCTTCTTGCAAGGTGATTTCTTTGAGCAAAGGCTCCGCTAATTCCAAGACGTCGCCCCCTTGGTTTTCGTAGAGTTGGAAGAGGGAAAGAAACATCGCGTAAGAAGAACTTTCGAAATAGCGAGCCAGATAAGAGATCCGTTCTTCAAGGGAAAGCTGGCTGATCGCATCAAAGATTTCTTTTTCTTCGCCCCGCATATCAAGGCTGACTGCTTCCAGGGCCCGCTCACCGGATTGGCTTACGGAAAGAGAAATAATGAAGGTGTTGAGAAAACGGTAGCATTCATGCCTTTTCCGTTCTTTCTCTTCGTGACGAAGATAGAGCGGAACTACCAAGAAAGACAAAACCAGGAAGAAGATCGCCCCGATGCCTAAGCCGATAAAAAGCGAATCCGCGACATAGAAGCCTAAAACACCATAGAGAAGCGAGAGAATGAGCGCAATAAGGTAATATTTCATGAAGCCCTCTCATAGAGTTTGTGCATGCACTTGCTCTTTTCGTCGTAATAGCCAATGCTTTGAAGCGAGCGAGACAAGGAACCGTCGGGATTTTCTTTTTTCTCCAAATAAACGTAGTAACGAAGATGGTGGGCGATGTCATCGAGAAGTTCTTCTTTATAAAGGGTCGGGTTTCCCATCATAGCCAAGCGGGCGACCCGTTCCGGCATCGCTTCGAGATCCTGAGCGTGGATCGTCGTGATGATCGGATGGCCTGACATTGCCGAAATCAAGGCATCAAGCATCTCGCCACCACGAGCTTCGGCTACTATGATGTAATCGGGATTGTTCCGTAAAGCGTTCCGAATCAGGCTTGAGAAAGAAGCTTCTTTGATCGCTTCATTCACCAGCCACATCGTCAAATCAATTCGCGGATTCTCCACGAGATCAAGCTCTTCGACGTTATCGATGACGATGACCCGGGAAGAAGGTGCCATCTCGCCCAGCAGATATTTCTCAAGTTCAGTTTTCCCGCTCGAAGTTCGCCCTCCAATAACAATGCTGCCTCCTTCGGATAATATCCCCAGCAAAATCCTCTTGCTTTCACCACCGAAGAAGTTACTATCTCCGGCAATCCGGCAACGGGAAGAAGCCAAACGAAGCGAGAAAGTATAGGTCTTTTCGTTATGACTCCTGGCCAACGATTGGTAAACGGCGTTAAGACGATACCGCGAGAAGCTCACATCGAGAATCGGCGAAGAATAGGAGAATTGTTTCTCCGTCAAATTGGCGAGTTGACGCAAGAAATCACCCACTTCCAAAACACTTGGCTGTTTCTTGGCTTTCTCTCTTCCGTGCTGGTTGGTGGCGAAATAGAGTTCCTCCCCATTGAAAGAGAGGTCAGTCAATCCCTCAAGGCCCAGCAATTCGCCCAAGAAAGAATTCTCAAGATAACTGGCGGGATCAAGCGACATAAGTCCCTCCTTCAATGATGCTAAAGAGTTTCTGATTCTGATAAGCGTATAAGGAGGCAATATCGCAGGCAAAACCCACTTGGATTTTATAAGGGCAAGATCCCACCCCGTCCGAGGAGCGGACGCGAAAAGCCAAATAAAGGAAGGTCAGTGAATAATCTTTCTTCGTAGAACTACGCCCTAATGCCGTCTCGAAATGCTCTTTCACCCGATCCTCGAAGATCGTGGCGTCGAAATAAGGGAGACGGCTGGGGTTCGTCTCTTCCTCGAGGGCAACGACGGCTGACTGAGCTAAAGTTCGATCAAGGCTTTCGAAAGTTCGCGCAACCGTTGAAAGCTGAAAAGAAAATTGGAATAGAGCACTGGTGAGGGTGAAAAGGAGACCCCAAAGAAAGAAATTCATCATTTAAATCACCTCCACGGCATAATCGCTGTTCGGGAAAGAACCAAAATAGTTTTTGTTCTTGCGAATCGTGAAATTCCAAATGAATCGATCAAGACCCAACTCGCCAGCCCCTTCGATATAGAGCGTAAAGGAGAACAATTTGGTTTCATTATTTTTCACCGGCGGGAGGTAGAGTTGATGGCAAAGATAATCCCGGGAATTGCGCTCTGAGGCTTTCTTCATATATCTCCCATCCGGGCTCACTGCGTAAGTGTCGGCAAGACGAAAGGCGGCATAGAGATTTGTCGAATTGACCGCTGAAGCGAGTTCGAGGGGGAAGTCCCGCCACTTTTCCACCGCATCATGATCGGGATAACCGATGGTATAGGTTCCATCGTCTTCATGAAGCCGAAGAAAAGCCTTTTGGTAACTGAAACGCTGAGGGAGGCCATCATAATCGAGACTCCGAAGAAGCGCCGAAGACAAAGGAACGGCGTTTTGCCCAGGATTTTCGATTTCATTCTCAAATCCTTTATGCTCGCTCGTCCAGCATTCGTTTGAAGCGGGGCTCGGATAACGGTAAATCCACCCCATCGCCCCATTTCTTACGCAGGGGCCTTTAATGCCTAAATCCCAGGTTTTGGGATGAAAGATTCTGACGGGAAAGCCCGAATCGATATTGACCGGGTTCATATCATTAAAATCAAAACGGGCGGTAATCGTGACGAAGACGATGTTGGAATCCAAAAGATATTCTTTGGGATAACGCCACGATAGTCTCACCACATCCCCCGGAAAGTAATAACGTTCATATTGCTGAGGCGAAACGAGGATATAGCCAGACGTGTTCTTCACTTCGGGATCCCCGGTCGGATTGATGAGGTGACCTTGAATCGCGGTATTTTCAAGATGAATCGTGAAAGAAAGGAAACAGCTCTTCTTCACGTGAACATCCATCGCGCGATCAAGATTGCTCATATCTTCCCTGATCGGTTCGAAAAAGGTCGAAGGAATCTCAAAGAAATCCAAACGCGGATTGGTGCTGTTCGCGCTTAAAAAAGGCAGGAGTAAAAAGAGGAGCATCGCCTCGGGAAAGATTTTCTTCATGGTTATCGTTAAAAGTTCAAAATGGTGTGAAGCGAATGGTAGAGCTGATTCCGGGTTTGGTTCCACTCTTCCCCTTTGCAGTATTCAAACCACCAAAAGGGATAATGGCGACCTTTCTCAAGGAAATCAGAAACGAAGACTCGGCGCGAGAGATCATCTTGCAGCAAATAAAACCAATAGAGTTTAAGCAAGAAACGACCGGCCGCGAGATTTTGCTTGCGAACAAGGAAGCTGCTGTCGAGGTCGTAAATATGAAAATCGGGCGAATGTCCGACCTCGACAAGAGCTTGACGGTAGGCAGCCCGCAAAATCTCAATCGATGATTCACGGTCAGGGAAGATCAACGCGACAGGGAGTCCTTCGGATTCCATAGAACAATTCCTCCTTCAATTAATATAGCGAGAAAAAAGACATTTGTGCCCTAGAATTTTTAGTGAGGAGCTAAAATCCTAGAATTCTTCGATTCTATTTCATTCGCTTTTCTTTTACTTCCCCTACAAAAGGGTAAGCGCTTATAATGAAACCAATGATTTTGCTTACCGGCGCCTCCGCCAGCGGAAAAACAGAAGTTGCCAAACTTCTCCGTCTCAAATATGGGATCGTTAAAGCCATCACGGAAACGACGAGAGAACCCCGAAAAGGCGAACAAGATGGGATCGATTATTATTTTGTTGACCAGAAGAGATTCCAGGAAGACTGGGAAGCGGGCCGCCTCGTTGAGCATACCTTTTATAATGGAAATTCCTATGGCTGCCCGAAAAAAGAAGTCACCCATAAGAAATGCATCGTGGTCGATCCGAACGGACTCCGCTCCTTCATTGCGTTAAAAGACCAAAGCGTCGTCACTTTCTATCTCGAAGCCCGCGAAGACACACGCGAAGAGCGAATGCGCCATCGGGGAGATGCGCCCGAAAACATCATCCGCCGCATTCAAGGCGACCGGATTGATTTTGCTCCGAGCAACATTGCCCCGACCGATTTCCATATCGCCACCGATGAACGGGGGCTTGAAGAAATCGCCGATGATATTTACGTCAAATATGTTTTAACGCTCGAAAGTCGCCATTTAGGAACGATAACTCTCCCGCAATAAACTGAGGAGATTTTGATAATATTTTCGGCAAAGACGGACTGGTAGACGGCTGGTTTTGGGATAGCCCGAAATATGAAAAGGACCGCGAGGGGTCAGATAATCCCCTTCATTGCCATTTCCTGAAGCCAAATAGACGATACCGAGGCAGGCTTTCCAACTCTTATGAGTGAACAAATAAAGGAAGCGGTTGCCAGCCCGTTTGAACCAAGGGGCAAAATTGCGAAGGATATCGGTGGGTGTGACCCCTGGATGCGTCATCGTCGCTTCGCAATCCTCAAGCGAGGAAGCGTAAGCGAAAAGATTCATCACCGCCCGCTTCGATACGGCATATTGATTGCCGCGCGAATAGCGATTTTGTTTGATGTAATTGGCATAGCTCTCTCCGCGAGGAGAGGCGTTAACAATCGAATTCACGAACACGTAACGCGATTCTTTGTGACTCGCGTGGAGTGCTTCAAAAAGAAGATACGTCCCCACGGCGTTCGTATAGAAGGTTAACGAAGTGCCATCCTCGGCGACGGCATCTTTTCTCGGGTAATAGACTCCGGCATTCAAAACAATGCTATCGAAGGGAATTCCCTCTAATTTTTTGGCAAGTTTTTGAATCGAGTCTGGTTTGGACTGATCATAAAACACGAAGGAGACATCGGGAGCGCTGATTTCTTGAAGAATGCTGGAGCGAGCTTTCGCCGCCTTTTCGCTATCGCGGCAGGCAATGATGACGCTGGCACCTTTATAGAGGAGAGCCAGTGCAGCTTGATAGCCAATCCCGGAGGTTCCCCCGGTAATCAAAATCTTCTTCCCCACAAGATAGGGAATGTTCTTATCCAACCACTTTTGGCTTTTCATGACGCCTTCTTTTTCCGCTTCGGATGATACGTAATCAAACACTCTTCGACCGTATAGAGTGAGACCGAGACCACCTTGACATCAATTTTGCCCTCTTGGAATTTATCCCCTACTTTAGCGAAGCGACCAAGCCGATCGTTAATGTAGCCTGACATGGTGCTGTAATCGTCGGGTAAACGATCAGGATTCAGCTCGAACTTGTCAAAGACATCGTCGATGTTGGCTTTTCCTCGAACACGATAAACGTTCTTTTTGTCGGTTTCAATAATATCATGAACCGGTTTTTCGGATTCGTCCCACATCTCTCCGACGAGTTCTTCCAAAATATCCTCCAAGGTAATGATGCCTTCGGTGCCGCCATATTCGTCCCGGACCACCGCAATATGATGGTGAGTCTCTTTCATTAACGCCATCGTCGAAGAAATCATCATCGTCCGGGGAACGGAAACGATCGGCAAAATCAATTTGCCCAAATCCGGCTTTTCGCCAAGCGTCAAAACCCGAAGCAAAGTCTTAACGGAGATATAGCCTAAAATATGATCAAGATTGCCTTTATAAACCGGAATTCGCGAATGTCGGAAAGCCTCTGGCGACTTCAAAAACTCCGCAAAAGGCTGCTCGATGTCGTAAGCGAAGACGTTTACCCGCGGGGTCATGATCTCGTAACAAGAAGTCTCTTTGAAGTCGATGGACCGATGCAAAAGTTCGCTTTGGTCTTCGTCAATAATCCCTTCTTCTTCAATCGTATTGACCATGGCTTGGAGTTCATCATCGCTCGCTAAGGATGTTTCTTTCGGGGCTTTTTCGATAAACGGTTTGGTTAAGAATTCGGCGAGTTTATTCGCAGGGTAAACGAAAGGGAAGAAAACAATTTCGATCACTTGGATAAACTCAATCATCCCCCGGGCAAAAGCGTAGTTATGGGGTTTGGCTAAAGCCTTTGGCGTGATTTCGCCAAAGATCAAAAGGATGAACAAAAGGCTTAGCGAAGAGATCAAAGCGGCACTGGTCGAGCCCACGACATCCGTTAATAAATCCGCTCCTAAAAGAGTCGCTAAGGAAGAAGCGAGAATATTGACGAAATCATTGCCGAAGAGAACCGTGGCAATGGTCTTATCGTAATCCGTGGCAAAATGAAGGGCTTTTTTAGCGCGTTCGTCGCCGATGAAAGCCCGTTTTTCAAGGCGGAGTTTGTTGACGGAGCTATAAGCCATATCAGCCGCGGAAAAAGCCCCGCTCAGGAGGAGCAATATCGCTAAGACAATGATGTAAATGATATCAATCGTTTTCATTTGCGCACCGTCTTTTCATGAAGAGCGGCCTTTTCATTAATCGGGCCAACGAGTTCTTCAAGGACATCCTCCATCGTCACCATGCCAAGGAGAACCCCACCTTGGTAGACCAAAGCGATTTGAGTGTGATGGCTTCGAAAGCCATCGACCATGTCGTCCATTCGAATGCTCGGCGAAACAATATAGGGTTTTTGCAGGTAATTTTTAATCTCAAGGTGAGGGTTTTTCAAATATTCCGCTAAGAAGTTTTTGACGATCAGAATGCCGATGATGTTATCTTCTTTTTCATAATAAAGCGGAATACGGGAGTACTTGCTCGAGCAGACTTCTTGGGCAAGCTGGCGGGCGCTGACGCCTTTAAGATCCAATTCGAAAATATCTTTTTTAGGGGTCAGGACTTCTTTAACCGAAGTATCAGCAAAGTCAAACGAGGCTTGAATGATGTCGCTCTCGTTTTCTTCCAAAAGGCCATGGCGTTCATTGGTCTCCACCACCGAGGTGAAATCCTCTTCGGTGAGTTCCAAAGACTGCTCGCTTCGAAAGAGTTTCTTCGCTAAGAAAGTGATGCCTCGAAAAATCAAAGAAACCGGATAAAGAAGCCAAATCACGAACTGAAGAGGATAGACGCAAATCTTCACGACGCTATTGGGAATCTTCCGGGCAATCTGCTTGGGGATCGTTTCGCCAAAGAGATAAACGAGCAAAGTCAAAGAGACCGACGAGATCAAAGAAAGAAGGGTGTGGTCCCAAGGAAGATTGTTCACGAGGAGCATCGTGAAAAGATAGGAGAGAGCAACGTTGATGCCGTTGATCGCAATCAAAATCGTGACAAGGGTCCGATCGAACTTCGCTGCCACGTTTAAAACAGCCTTGGCTGTGCGCGAGCCATTTTGTTTTTGCACTTCGAACCGATACTTATTGAAACAAGAGAACGCAGTCTCCGACATGGAGAAGTATCCGGCGACAAAGATGAGAATTATGACGAGGGCTATGTAGAGCCAACTTAGAGGATCAACCAAAGCAGTGAAAACTCCTTTTCGGGTTTAGACCGACTTAAGAATTGTAACATAAACAAAGACAGAAAAGGAAAGCACTCTGTTATTCGCAGAGTGCTTGAGGTTCCTTTAACGATGATTACTTATCGTCATCGTCGCCATCATCGCCGCCATCGTCGTCGCCGTTTTGTGGTTTGTAATCTTTCATTTCGGCTGCGTAGTTTTTGATTTCCGCTTTGCCTTGCTCAAGATTATCCTTCTCGCAAGCGTCCGCAATAAGTTGTTTCGCGCGCTTCACGGAGAGTTCACTCTTCACTTTGAAGCAGCCCGGAATCTCTTTGTAGATGTTCTTGCTCGAGGCATCCTTTAACGGGATCGGACTATTCTCATAGGCTTTCGGATCAAGGGCGTAGTAGAGCTTTAAGCCCTTGCCAGCAACCGTGATCTTGAGATAAGTCTTCGTATGGAGACGGAAGGTATCGCCAGAATTGGAGAGACGGCTCTTTAAGCCGAAGCTTAAGGCCTCCGCTTTGATTTCGTTATAGTTAGCCTTCACGTCCTTGTCGGCTTGATCAAGCCGCTCGGGGAACGGAACTCTTACGATCTTCTTCGGCTCTTCGACAGGGGCTGGAGCCGGCGCTGGTGCCGGGGCAGGTGTCGGAGCTGGAGCAGCAACGACTTGGACCACAACGGGTGCGGGAGCCGGCTCGAGTTTCGGTTCGGGCTGGGGAGCCTCCTTCTTCTCAACCGGGGCAGGTTGAGAGGCAGGGCTACGCTTGTCGAGTTCTTGTGAAACGACCGTACGAACTTGTTCTGAAGTCAATTGATTATCTTGCAACTGTTTGATGGCGGCATTTTGTTGCTGTTCCATCGCGGTGTTGCTCGGAGCCGGAGTCTGCGCCTTAAGGGCTTTCTCAATCTCTTCTTTGACAATCTCACGAACTTCATCCGCAGTTAACGGAGTGGCTTTCGGAGCATTCGGATCAATGCGCATCTCTTCGCGAATGATCTTGCGGAGATCATCGCTGGTGAGCATATCTTCCTCTTCCTCTTCTTCCTCGGCAGCGGGCTTCTTTTCTTCTTCCGCTTTCGGGGCCGGACCATAATTGAAGTATTGAATCACATAAGGTCCAACTTTCTTTCCGTTGGCTTCTTCGTCTTCGAGCTCAGCATTCTCGGCGCCACGAAGTTCGTCTTCGCTCGTCGGAGCGCCTTCGCCCTCTTTGGCTGAAACTTCAGAAGGTTCTTCAGCTTCTTCTTCAGCATTCTCTTTGACTTTGCCTTCCATAACCTTGCGAGAGAGCACTAAGGCCTTCAAGCTAAGGACGAAAGCGGCAATGCCAGCAGGAACGCCAAGGATACCAATGATGGCACCAAAGTACTTATGCTCTTCAAATAAGGGAGAAAAAACGTTTCCCCAAGGATTGACCCAATCGGTATGGATTTCAATTAAACCATCAATTAAGGAATTGGCCCAATAACCCGGATGGCTATTGACCATTTCAAAATCAATGAGGGCATGTTTATTCATGAGTCCAGCAAAAAGGAAAACTCCAAATAAACCACCAACAAATCCCAAGACATCAACAGCAATCCACTGCTTGGCCTTCGTTTTGATGAGTTTGATCAAGTGCAAAACCCAGAAAACAATGACAACGATCAACCCAGCAATCGAGATTAAGCTAGTGAGTAGCCAAATCCAATCTTTTTGGTCGAAGATCATCTTGAAGCTGAACATGCCCAAGAAGCCTACGCCAAAGAGTTTCGCCGGTTTAAAAGCGATTTCGGCTAAAACGAAGCCGGCCACCGCTAATGCGGTCGAAATGATGGAGATAATTAACAACTTTTTCTTCATAAAGTGTTACCTCTTTGTTCTTAATTGTATCCGCTTTTTGCCGTTTGAAAAGAAAAATCGTGCCCTTTTTGCAAGGATATTTCGATTTTTGAATAACTGCTAATTTATTTTCTTGGAAAATATCCGAAGCGCTTTTGGATGGCAGGTGATCAGTATTTGACCTTCTGGACCTTTTTCCCCATCGAGACACCAAGGTCCAGGTTCGCTCGTTTTGAGAAGAAAACAATCGGATGAAATGACAGCAACTTTATGATGAAATAAGTAATGGGTCAATCCATTGAAAGGTCCTTCACTAGCGGCGAAAAACTCCATTTTTCCATCATTGATAACACCTTTTTTATTGACGAGGAACCCGCCCATGTTCCGACCATTGAGGACCATAACAAAAGCGCTCTTTCCTTTGATTTTCTTGCCTTCGCACTCAATCTCGTAATGAATTTGCTTTTTTCGAAATGCTTCTTGAGCGGCCGCCCAATAGTAAGCAAAACGCCCGTGGCGGCGTTTTTGATGTCTTGGAGTGGCGTAAGCGATGTCGGAAAAGCTTCCGATCGCACAGGTATAAGCGAAATAGACTCCATTGGCATCACAGACATCAAACGCCTCAACGTGTCCTTCTTTAATAATATTGAGCGCGCGCGTAAGGCCTCCATGGATTCCGAAGTTCCTTCCGACATCCCCAATCGTACCAAAATTGAGATAGCCAAGTATGGGGGTTTTGCATACTTTCATGAGGTTATTGACGGCGTTATTGAAGGTCCCATCCCCTCCTGCAATGAGTAAAACATCGTAATGTTCTCCAGCTTCTTGCTCCAAACGGGAGGCTTCCTGGGCGGAAAATGTGCAAACAATGTCCAACGTCTCGAAGGACGAAGAAAGAGTTTTCCGAATCTTGTTCAGCTGGCGCAAAAAATTTTTATGTCCGGACGTGTGAGAATAAAGAAGTAAAGCCTTCATGGGAGGTTACTATAACACAAAATCAATGACTTTGATGGGCAATCGCCGCCGCCACGAATTCTCGGAAGAGCGGATTCGGTTTTAAAGGTCTTGATGTGAATTCCGGATGGAATTGACTGGCGATAAAGAAAGGATGGTTAGGAAGTTCAATGATTTCGGCAAGACCCGCTTGCGGATTGATGCCGCTAAAGACGAGACCGGATTTCTCAAACTGCTCCTTGAATTGGTTATTGAACTCGTAGCGATGACGATGGCGTTCTTTAATATCGCTTTCTCCATAGCAGCGATAAGCCAGTGTTCCTTTTTCAATATGGCAATCATAGAGACCAAGCCGCATCGTGCCGCCCATTTTGATGCCAGCGTATTGGTCGCGGAGAAGATCGATGACGGGGTTTTTCGTCGAAGGATCGAATTCCGTCGTATTCGCATCTTTTAGTCCCAAGACATCTTGGGCGTATTCGACAAGAGCAAGCTGCAATCCAAAGCAAATACCTAGGAATGGAACCTTGTTCTCTCGGGCGTAGCGAATCGCGATTTTCTTGCCTTCGCTGCCGCGTTCGCCAAAGCCACCAGGAACCAAAATCCCATCATATCCCGCGAGTTTTTCCTTAACGTTATCCGCGGTGATGTCCATGCTCTTAAACCAGCCAATTTCAACGTTAGAGCCGCAATAATATCCGGCATGTTTTAAAGCTGATGCCACCGAAAGATAGGCATCGTGGAGTTCGACGTATTTACCCACCAAGGCAATCTTGACTTGACCTTTGGCTTCCCGAATCGAATCGCACCACTTCTTCCAGTTCCGAAGATCGGCTTCGGGGGCTTGAATCTGAAAGTGACTCAACACATAGTCATCAAGTCCTTGCTCATGGAGTTTGAAGGGGAGTTCGTAGACGATTTCGAGATCATCCGCCTCAAAAACACCTTTGGTCGGAACGTTGCAAAAGAGCGAGATTTTCTCTTTTTGTCCTTCCGCGAGCGGAACTTCGCTTCTCAAGACAATCGCATCGGGCTGAATGCCTAAGCCCAACAACTCGTGAACCGAATGTTGGGTCGGCTTGGTTTTGCTTTCTTCAGCGCTCCGAAGATAGGGCACCAAAGTATTGTGAATGAACATCGTATTCTCGTAGCCTAATTCCAAACGAGTTTCCCGAACGGCTTCAAGGAAAGGTAGCGATTCGATATCGCCAACCGTGCCGCCGATTTCGCAAATCACCACATCGGCGCTCGAAACACGAGCCGCCTCTAACAAGCGACTTTTGATTTCGTTGGTCACGTGAGGAATGACTTGAATGCAGGCTCCAAGATAATCGCCGCGCCGTTCTTTCTCGATGACGGACGAATAAATTTTTCCTGAAGTGACGGAAGATTCTTTCAAAAGATGAAGATCGGTCCACCGCTCGTAATGGCCGAGATCCAAATCGGTTTCCGCTCCATCATCGGTGACGTAGACTTCCCCGTGTTGGTAAGGGGACATCGTGCCCGGATCCACATTGAGATAGGGGTCAAATTTCATCATGAAAATCTTGAGACCTCGACTTTTTAAAAGCAAAGCTAAGGTCGATGAAAAGATTCCTTTTCCCAAACTCGAAACAACGCCACCCGTGACGAAGACATATTTTGTTCCCATAACCAAAATCTCCCGAAGAAGAATTGAAAAATCAACGTACTAAATTCTAAGCCACCTCATTTAGAGAACTCAAGAATTATTCTTGGACAGATGCCAAAGATTTAGAAATTATCCCGAATTTGCTTGAGGATTTCCTTTTCCTCCGATGTTATTCGGTAGGAATCCCGCATTTTGCTAATGGCTTTCCGTTTGAGAAAAAGCGGAAGCGAGGGTGTTAAGAGAAAAGTTTTAATCATTTCGAAATGGGTTATGCCAAAAGTGGCAAGCATCCAAGCTTGAGCCATCCCGACATAGTATTCGTCATCATAACGGAGTTTCTTCAAGAAGATATCGATGTCCTGATCGCGGTAATAGCGCATGGCATAAACATAAGCAAAGCGTTTTTCATAAGTCCAGGCCGAGCGGACGAAGCGCTCATAAAAAGGAAGAAAAAATTTTTGAGGGGCCTTCTTGATGACTTGCTGAAGGGAGTCGGTGATCTCCCAGGAATTGGCATAACGCAATTTTCCCTGCAAAAACGCCATTTGTTTTTCAAAAGTCCCTTCTTTTATGAGAGAAAGAAGGAAGTAACATAACGTCAATTCGACGCTTTCTTCGAGGGGAAAGGAATCGAGATCAAGCTCGGGGTCTTTGGCGTGAGCCTTCACCACTTCTTTAACGTGTGGAATTGGAATCGAGGCGGTTTTGAGTGAAGTCCCCACCATCGTGCTTACCCGAAAAGAGGCGACATCGTAATTCGCCCCGTAAAGCTCTTCCTTAAAACGATCCAAAGCCGTAACCATGGCTATAACTATAACAAAAAACGATGCCCCATAGGAGACATCGTTGCTTGCATTTGGTGACCCTGCCCAGATTCGAACTGGGGAACCAGCCTTGAGAGGGCTGTGTCTTGACCGCTTGACGACAGGGCCGTGCATAGGCCGAAAGATATTAAAGCATTCTCAGAAACCTATTGCAAGAAAGAGCGTTAACGGCTATCGGCCAAAGCGCAAATCGAGCAAAGCCGACGGGTGACAGCGTCTTTGCCTAAAATCTCAATGACTTCGTGAAGGTTCGGGGATTCTTTGCTCGCGGTTAAGGCGATTCGGAGGATCTCAGCGGCATCCGAAGCATTTCCGATATAGGCTTTCGGATTCGCTTTGAATTCCTTATTCGACGGGGCAAATCCGTGGATACCGGCGATGACCTTGACTTCTTCCCACCAGGTCGTCTCATCGACGCCATAGGGCATCTTGAGAGCGAAATCCTGCAGGAGTTCGCCAATCGTATCTTCGTCGTAGCGGGGATTGAAGGGAAGGCCATTAGCGGCCAACTCTTTGTAGTCATCTTCGTAGAAGAAACGGGTCAAAGGCTCGATGTCGCTGTATTTGGCGTAATCTTTCCGGGGATTCGGACGTTCCTTCTCGATGTTGAGAATCTTTTCGAAATAGGGCTCATCCGAAAGAATCTTGATGCGGAAGTTATCGTTATACTTGTGGGCCCAATCCATGACTTTGGGTTCGAGTTCCTTAGCTGGCTCTTTGGCGATGAACTCTTTCGAGAAATAATTGAGTTTATCGATGTCGAAAAGTGCGCCATCAAGGGACATCTTATCAAGCGAGAAGGCAAAGTCTTGAATCTTGAGACTCTTATTGGCGATCGACCACTCCTCGAAGTTGGAGTTGGCAATCGACATCAAATAAATGAGCAATGCCTCGGGTGGATAACCTTGTTCCAAGAAATAAGAAACCGCCGCTTCGGGATCCTTGCGTTTCGAAAGCTTCCGCTTATTGCCATGATCAAGTTTCATGATGACCGGAAGGTGGGCGTATTTCGGCGCTTCCCAGCCTAAGGCTCGGAACATATCGAGGTGAATCGGCGTCGAAGGAATCCATTCTTCGCCGCGCGTCACGAGCGTGGTATGCATAAAGTGATCATCGCAAACATGGGCGAAATGGTAGGTCGGAAGGCCATCGCTCTTTAAAATGACAACATCGACATCGTTATCTTGAAGTTCGATCTTGCCACGAATCGCGTCGACAAACGAGGTCTTCTTATCGTGATCGCCATTGGAGCGATAGCGAATGACCCAAGGTGTTCCAGCTTTGATCTTGGCAATTTCATCGTCGACGGAAAGATTCCGATCGCGGGCGTAAACGCCATAATAGCCAGGAAGAACTTTATTGTCTTCTTGGAATTTACGAATCTTGTCCAAATCTTCCGTGGTGCAGAAATCCGGGTATGCTCTTCCGCGGCGGATGAGTTCCTTAATGACTGTGCGATAGATTTCCTTGCGATTCGATTGCTGATAAGGGCCGTAAACTCCTTTATCGCCATCGGGGAACCAGCCTTCATCGGCCACGATGCCAAACTCTTTCAGCTGGTTCGTGAGTTCGTTACCGCTTCCTTCGATCGTCCGCTTAGTATCGGTATCTTCAAGCCGGAAATAGAAAACACCATGACTTTGTTTGGCAATCGTATAGCCAATTAAGGCCGTAAATAAGCTTCCGGTATGAAGAAAACCCGTCGGCGAAGGCGCGAAACGCGTCACTTCGGCACCCGTGGGCAAATTGCGGGCGGGGTATTTCTTTTCCAAATCATCAATCGTCGTTTTGACGTCAGGGAATAACAGTTCTGCTAAGTCGTTTAAAGTCGCCATAAAATGCCTCTCTTTTACTTCCGAGGGAATTATAGGCTAAGCGATAGTTTATTTCCACTTGCGCTTAATTGTTGACCCCACTATAATAATCAACGCGCCAAAAGCGCCATGCAGGTGTAGTTCAATGGTAGAACATTACCTTGCCAAGGTAAATACGCGGGTCCGATTCCCGTCACTTGCTCCAGCATGAAACAAAACCCCGATAACATCGGGGTTTTTCTTTTTTTAGCCTTAAAAAATGGTGAATAAAATGGGCAATAAATGGCGGTAAAATGTATCACTTCCACCGTCTTTGAGCCATCAACGAAAAAGAAAAACGGCCATTTTATTGGCCATCATCGTTAGAATCGTCATCATCTTGCGGATCAGCCTGATCGTCAAGCGGCGGAAACGGCGGATTTTCTTTTTCCAGTTTCTTTGCCTGATCAATGGTCTTTTTTATTTCTTGGGCTTCTTCTTCGCTCATTTGCTTCGTTTCTTCTAGACGCTGCAAAGTCTGTTGAGCAAGGGTGATGGAATAATCGCTGAAGGAGCGGCGATATTTGTCCATCAATAAACCCGCCACTTCAAAGTAATAAGGAAGGAAAGGCATCAAGAAGAGCAAAGCCCCACTCATGCCACCCATCAGCCAATAGTTATAGTCTTTGCTCAAGAAGTAAGCGACGAGGACTCCGAGAGAAAATCCCACCACTTCCGTAAGAAGAAGCGGCCAGAGACTTTTGAAATAATCCTGCCAAAACCCCCTTGCTTTTCGTATTCCGCCCACGAAAATCGCATTGCAGATCCGCGGGGATGCCCCCATGATAATCGACCGAAGATAGGGGCTAAGCCCATAGAAAGCGACATAGAAAAAGAAGGCAAAGAAGAAAGCGATTCCTTCCGCTAAGGCCACCGCCGTTTGAAAACTTAATAACGCTTGGCTCGTCGAAAGAAGCGAATTGACCGCATCGGCTTGTTGTTGATTAACATAGGACATTAGCTGCGACCAGTCGTTTTGAAACGCCGGCGAGACATTAAAAGCGATCAGATAATAAACAAAAGCTGTCACTAAGCCAAAGGCCAGCGAATAAAGAAAGGAGAACAAGGCATTACGAATAACGCGGTATGAGCCAAGAAAAGGCATCCGGAAATAGGCAGAATAAAACGAAAGGAACTGTCGATTGCCCATCTCTGAGCCTTTGTGGATGTAAGAAACGCTGAGTTGATAAGCAAAGAGAAAGCTTAAGAAAAAGAAAGGGACCGTGAAATAAAGGGTCAGGGGTTGCCAAAGCGCCACCGCCAAAATGGCAATGGTGATGAAGAGGACGTTAAGACCTGTGGGCCAAATCTTCCCAATTTCTTTTTTCACCAAGGCCCAAGCCGTGCGAGAAAGCGATGGCGAGGTCTCAGTCATGATTCTTCTCTCCTAACTCATGCAAATCCTGGATGGCTTGCCAAAGTTCCTTCGGGACGAAGGGCTTCACCGTCGGCTTTTTCTCATAAAGAAAAATCAGTTTTTCCAATTGAGAGACGGGTACGAGGAGCGATTCGTTTTCGTCACTTTCGAAGGCATTAAGAAAGCAATCATCATTGACGAGAACGATTCCCACCATAAAGGAAGTATTGATGCCGCTCGCGATCGAAAGCCGATCCATCGCAAAACGATTCTCCATTAGGGGATTGGGGATATCGATCTTTTTGCCGCCTTTTTGGTAGTAATACCAACTGGGGTCGTTAACTTTGGCGTTAAGCGTGCCGTTATAGTAACGGTCAGTGATGACGTAGATAAATTTATCCCCGCCGATGATGTGGTCGATCACCACCCGCGATTGACTCCCGGTTTTTAGCGGAAGGTCGTTGATCAAATAGAAATCGCCATCTCGCGAAACCTTCAAGGTTTTACGATAAAAAAGTTTGTCGTGGGCTTTGCGCCAAACGATCTTTTTAATCGGACGATAGAAAAACCATAGCAAAAACAAGAGGGAGACCAAAACGGCACAGACGATGAATAAAGTAAGTCTTACTGGTTGAGGCATGCGTTAAACTTTTCAGCAACAACAAGGGCCACCATGATCATGTTGCTGAGGCCTTCTTGCCTTTCTTCGGGGGTCAAAATGCCTTTGTCGATGAAGGAATCGCTCACGCTGCAGATCACCAAGGCTTTCTTGCCCAGCTCCGCGGCTTGTTCATAAAGCGCGTATCCTTCCATTTCGACGCCGAGAACGCCAAGGTTAGCCCATTTTTTCCAGGCATCTTCCCGATAATCATAGAACGTATCGCTCGAAAGAAGGTTGCCAACATGGTAACGGATATTGGCCGCTTTCGCCGCTTCCACCGCCGTCGAGAGCAAATCATAGCTGCCGATCGCGCTAAAAGTGCCACCATAGAGGTTGTGCTCGCCCATCCAATTGCTATCCGTGGAGCAAGCTTGTCCAATAATCAAATCTTTGAGTTTGGCATCTTTCTGATAACCACCGCAGGTTCCAACCCGGATGATGGCTTCGACGCCATAGGAAGAGAAAAGCTCGTGGCTATAAACGCCGATGGACGGCATTCCCATGCCCGAAGCTAAGACTGAAACCAAGGAACCATCAGGAGCTTTCCCGGTGAAACCCAGGATGCCCCGAATATCCGTGACAAGCTTAGGATCCTTTAAGAAGGTCTTGGCGATCCATTCGGCCCGACGCGGGTCTCCTGGCATTAAAACAACTTTGGCGAAATCTCCGTTTTGCGCTCCAATGTGCGGTGTTGGCATTTTCTATGCCTCCTTTAAATTAATCGTCCTCGTCGGTATCGCTTACTAAGGTTCCGGAGACCACGTCGGCGAAGCCACGGTGGCTCGGGCTGACAAAGAGAGCGATTGCCTCGACGAGATAGTATAAACCCAAAGACAAAATGACCAAAAAGAAAATCGTCAAAGCCTTAACTAAAAGGTTGCGAAGGCGCACTTCGGAGCCGTTTTCTTGGTAGAGACGCATCCGGAAGAAACGAAGACCCAAAGACTGCCCATGGAAGAAATAAGGAACAACAACGCGATAGGCAACGTCGTAGAGGGCGACCAAACTTCCCGTCAAGAACATAATCACATAAACCGCGATGGTCCGGCTCATGGAGGGCTGACGCATCGCGCTGATAAAGACGATAAGAGACGGTACCATGATGATGACCGAGCCCAAAATCAAAACGGAAAGATCGAACATCCCCGCCATCAGACGGTGACCACCACTTGAGGGCGTTAAGGATAAGGGGATCTGACCTGTCGATGTTTTACGGACCTTGCTCTCCATACCCATAAAGAATAACACGCACGCACAAAACAAGAAGAAAGAAATCGTCACTTTTCTACAACTAGGTTATACTACCCCCGATGGATTCTTCACTACGTTTCATTTGGATCTTAGTCGCGATGTTCTTTCTCTTCATCGCGCTTTTCTTCCTTACCGGTGTTTATATCGTCCGACCGGGAAAATATCTTCTTTTGACCAAGAAGGGAAAATTCTATGCCAAGCTCAATCCCGGCGTTTATTTTTTTCTCCCGATCCTTTTTGAGGCTTTTGCTAAGGAACAAGAAGGCGACAATTTTACCTTGACCTATCGGAAGCACACCATCAAAGTTCAAGGCACGCTTCAAAATCCAGAGGATTATTGCTCCAAGAAAAAGAACGACAAAAGCACCATCAAGTCCATCATCAAAAAAACAGGGACTTCCGAAGAGAAATCCCTGCAAATCAAACACGAATTAGAATCGAGCGGCTGGGCGATCCAACAAGTGACTATTGAACCGTAACCGACTTCGCTAAGTTCCTGGGCTTGTCAATCGGCAGGCCTTTTTCTAAGGCGACGTAATAGGAGAGATATTGACCAAAGACCACTTTCGCAATCGCAGCGAGATAAGGTTTGACGTCATTAACGACGAAATCGTCTTCTTTGCTCTTAAGAGCTTTGGTCGCCACGATGATAATCGTCGCACCGCGCGAACGAAGCTCCTCGAGGTTATTGCGAAGCGCAAGAGCAGAAATCGGATCGCTAATGAGCCCGATGACCGGCGTTTCTTTTTCAATGAGGGCAATCGGACCGTGTTTCAGTTCGCCACCCGCATAGGCTTCGGCATGAATATAAGCGATTTCCTTAAGCTTCAAGGCGCATTCTAGAGCCGCTTCATTGTCGTAACCACGTCCAACGAAGAAGGCGTCGCGGGCTTTGTAAATCCGCTTCGCAATCGCATGGATCTCTTCGCGACGGGCAATGATATCTTCGATGGCGGAAATCAAATCCTGAACGTGGCGAACAGCGTTGGTCGTTCCGTCCATCGCCGCAGTCAATAAAGCTAGAATCGTCACTTGGGCGTCATAACTCTTTGTGGCGGCAACCGCAACTTCAAGTCCGGCAAAAATCAAAAGAGAATAAGAGGCTTTCCGGTCGATCGTTGAGCCACGAGTGTTGGTCAAAGCGATGTTGGTCAAACCATTCTCGTTCAAATACTTTTGGCAAGCGATCAAATCGGCGGTTTCACCCGACTGGGAAAGAAGCACGTAAACCGGATTCTTCGCGGTGACATTGGGGTAATAAGCCCATTCACTGGCAATGTAACTCTCGCTTCGCTTTCCTAAAAAATGCATGTATTCTACGCCCAATAAGGAGGCGTAATGGCTGGTGCCACAAGCCAAGAAGACAATATCATCGCTATTTTTCAAAACCTGAATCATCTTCGGATCAAAAGTGAAATGATCGCCATCGAAATAGTTATCGACGATGCGGCGGATGACCGACGGGGCTTCCTCGGTTTCTTTCAGCATGAAATGCGGATAACCGCAAAGATCAAAATTGCATTCTTCGACTTTGCGTTCCACGAAGTGAGGCTCAATTTCTTTGCCGCCTTTATAAAGATGGTATTCCTCGGCCGTCAAGAAGCCATAAGTGTCATCATCGACATCAATGAATTTTTCCGTATGGTGAACCATCGGAACCGCATCGCTGGCTAAGAAGTTTGCTCCTTCGCCAACGCCAATCAAAATCGGCGAAGAACGCTTCATGAAATAAAGTTCATCGTGATCCTTGATGAGAATAGCGCAAGCGAAAGACCCTTCAAGATCGCTGATGGCTTTGCGGATGGAAATCAAAGGATCGTTCGTTGAAAGATAATAATCCTCAATCAAATCGGCGATGACTTCAGTATCGGTTTCACTCGCAAAAACATAGCCTTTGACTTGGAGCCGGCTCTTGAGTTTTTTAAAGTTTTCAATCACGCCATTGTGAACGAGGAAAATCGATTGCTTCATCGAGAACTGCGGATGAGCGTTAACGTCCGACGGCACACCGTGCGTTGCCCATCTCGTATGGGCGATTCCTGCCGAAGCAGATGAGAATTGCGGAGTTATTTCATCCAATTTCTCAACCCGGCCCACCGTTTTATAAAGATGAATTTGCCCATCTTTAACGTAGGCTAAACCAGCGGAATCATAGCCGCGGTAATCCAACGATTTCAAACCATTAATCAGATACGAACGAAAATCAATTTTTCCAACTCCACCAACAATCCCACACATGTTAACGGACCTCCCCTATCCATCCGATAATTTTATCGACAACAGCTTGGCAGCGTTCTTGCGTATCGGCTTCAGCCATAACGCGGAGAAGCGGCTCAGTGCCACTAGCGCGAACTAAGATTCGTCCATGCCCATCCAAAGTTTTTTCTTCTTCGCTGATCCGCGATTTTAGTGTCGGATCATTGGATGCTTTTTCCAGCGACTCGCGTGAGGCGAATGAGACGTTCTTCAAAACTTGAGGGTAAACCACGAAATCCTTGAGTTGAGAAAAAACCGCTTTTTCCTTTAAGAAAAGGTTCATTAGTTTGATCGAACTCAGAAGGCCGTCGCCCGTATTGAGATCTTTGAGGAAAATGACGTGACCCGATTGCTCGCCGCCGATCGAAAGGTTCTTTTCTTTGAGTCGAGCTTGAACATTTTTATCGCCGACCGCTACCACATCATAACCCAAGCCTTTTTCGTCGAGAACCTTGCGAAGACCAAAGTTGCTCATCACGGTGATGACGACTTTGTCTTCATGAAGTTGACCCGCTTTTTTAAGCGAAAGGGCATTGAGATAAATTAAAGCATCGCCATCGATTAAGCGTCCATCCGGGGCCAAAGCCATAAACCGGTCGCTATCCCCGTCAAAGGCAAAGGCTAAATCATAGCCGCCTTGAGTAAACTTTTCTTTCAAACTTTCCATGTGGGTCGAACCACAGGCAGCATTGATGTTTGTTCCATCGGGCGAAGCATTAATAAAGTCGGCATTCAAACCAATTTTTTGATAGAGAAGCGGCGCGACAAAGGAAGCCGAGCCATTCGCACAATCGACTAAGACGCGAAGAGAGCTATATTTCGCCGTGGCCTTTTTGGCAAGCCAGTTGATGTATTCGATCTTCAAATAATCGCCATTGTGGACGTGGCCAATCGCTTGCTTGCTGGGAAAGGGAAGATCATCTTTTTCCCGATCCATGTAGCCTTCGATCAATTCTTCGACTTCGCTTTCAAGCTTTTCGCCATTACGGTTAAAAACCTTGATGCCATTATCGTAGAAGGGATTGTGCGAAGCGGAAATCATCACGCCAAAATCGAATTTTTCTTTGACGACCAAATAAGAGATGGAGGGAGTTGTCGAAATGTCCTCATCATAGACCTCTGCTCCAGAGGCCAATAGTCCTGAAAGCAAGGCGGCTTTGAGCATTTCACCCGAGAGACGAGTATCGCGGCAAAGCAAAACTTTGTTTTTCTTGCCCTTGGGATATTGCCCCAAATAACGCCCGATCCGATAGGCCATTGCGGCCGTCAGAGTTTCGTTAGCGACGCCACGAACGCCGTCGGTTCCAAAATACTTGGTTGCCATGTTGATTATTTTCCTTCCGTTTTATTAACTTCTTCATCGTCATCTTTATTGACGGCGGAGGCATCATAAGCCATGTCGTCTTCGAAAACCCGAAGGAAATTATCAGGGGTAACGGGAGTCAGTTCGCCTTGGAAGGCAATGGCAATACGGCCAGTTTCTTCCGAAACAATGACCGTGACAGAATCACTATTTTCGCTGATGCCGATGGCGGCTTGATGGCGCGAACCATATTTGCCGGTCAAAGGGCGAGCCGTCGAAGTGAAGAACACCGCTGCCCGAGCGATTTTATCATCCTTAATGATGACGGCGCCATCGTGCAAGCGAGTGCCTTCGTAGAAAATGGTTTCAAGAAGTTCAGCGCTAACCGGAGCGTTCACATCGACACCGCGCTGTTTGATGATGGTGCCAACCTTAGCATCGTCGAGAAGATTGTCTTTCTTTTCGAAAGTAATGAGAGCACCACGCTTCACTCGCGACATATCGACAATGGCGGTATAGACCTTCTCATACATCGCTTCGCGGTCGAAGATGGCTTCGGGCGCAGGTGAACGACCCCGTTTAGGGAAAATCTCAATCCCGGATTTCCCTTTGAAACCGTTGGCAACCAAAGTTCGATATTCGCTCAAGTTGGCAAAGAGGAAAGCGACTTCGCCAAGAATGAAAGCCACCGCAACCGAAATGTAGAAAACGCGAAGTTCAAGAATATAGCCGACGAGAAAAAGGCTCTGAAGAGACACCGTGTAAATAATAACGAAGGTCCGTTTAAGGAAGCGGAAGAGCAGATAATCGAATCCCACCATGACGATAATCGCCAGGATGAAATCCACAATCACATTAGCGCTCGGGTTATTAAAAATGGTGTCCATAATCTATTCCTCCTTATGGGATACAGGATCCCAGCGATGGACGAAGCGCGAAGCTCCCGAGGCAGCAGCCGCTGCCATGATACCGCCGAGACTGAGGCCTCGTTCGGGCAAGAGATCAACGCAATGCTGGGTATAATCTTCCATGAAAACCTTTTCTTCAAAGACTCAATAATCATAGCAAAGCTCTTCTTTCTTTGAAAGAACCCCTCTCGATTTTTTGCCTCAAGGAGAGCCGTAATTTGACCTTTATCCTTGACCATTCAACGTAAAACCTTTGCAAAAGTCCCTTCGATTTGAAATTTGGGTTGGACATAAAATTTTTTCGTATTTTATTGTTTCGATAAGGTTTTGCACGAAATAAAACGGTATTGAAGAGGAAAAAAGAAAAAATCCTCGCTTATAAGCGAGGATCATAAACCGGAATTGGAGCACCTGGCGGGAATCGAACCCGTGTAACCAGCTTGGGAAGCTGGTGTTCTACCATTGAACTACAGATGCAGCGGAAAAGGCGACTTTCTCATTATACGAGGCCGCCTGTTCTTGTCTAGAGGATTTAGGCTTTCCGCATCTTGCCCTTCACCGAATGGACACGGATGCTGCCGTTTTGATTCTCCGCCATCTTCTTGGCGTATTCGATCGCTTCGGCTTGAGTATCAAAGAGCTTAATCGCAATCTCGCCCGAAGCAAGTTTCACTTGCCATTTGCCATCGCTTGCGCGTTTGGCGATATGATAAGTCTTCGCGCCTTCGTCTTTTTTCGCTTCAACTTTCTTCTCCGGCGCGGCCTTTTTCGCGGGGGCCACTTTCTTGCCGACTTTGTTGTCTTTTGCCATTGATATTCCTTCCCCCACTATCCGTGGGGTGTTTTATTAATTCTAAGACACAAATGCAACTTTTTCTAGAGCAAGAATTTTCACGCTTTTAGACATTGAAATGTCCGAAACTTTCGCGGATTCTTTCAAGCCAGCCACTCAAATCTCCACTATTGATTCCATCAAAAGAATCCCGTGACAAATTCCAACAAATGAAGATTGAAAGGAGACCGAAGGCGAAGAGAACCGGTAACGTAATCCGCCTTTGTTCCGTGCTTTCTTTGTTCAAGAACTTGGCGATGGCCAAGAGAGAAATAATCGTCGCTAAGTTGAAAATCTCGTACATATAACGCGGGCAGATACCGGCTAAGGCGTAAGTGAGAACAGCCAAGACAATCATCGCAACGGGGAAGAGAATCATCATGGCTTTGACATAAGGATCTTCGCCTTTGCTGAAGCAGAACGGAATTAAGAAAATGCCCCAGAATAAAGGAATGGCAAAGACGCCCGTCGCGGTTCCGAAATAGTTCGAATAATCGCCTGAGACGCTTGTGATTTGCGGAGCGGTCCCCTGCAAGTAAGGGAAGAGCCCAGTCGAAGTGAAGCCCCAAGGATTAAAGAAATAATGAAAGATCGCGGGGAAAATCTGATTGGCGTGAACGCTCAATTTGCTCACATCGCCGACCGTGTTTTGATAAGATGAACCAAAATCGGTAAAGGAACCAAAGCGGGCTTTGTTGTACCAGCCAATGCCTAAGGCGCAGAAAAGGAGTACCACCACCATCGGCACGAAATTAAGAAGTCGATGAGAAAGCTTCTCTTCTTTGTCGAGGAGCATCTTGACCAATAATGGGAGAACAAAAATCAAGCAAACGAAGAGATCGGGACGTGAAGCCATGATGAAGCCAAAGGCCAATCCAGCAAAAGCAAGGTAGATTTGCCGGTGTTTTTTATCATCCAAAGCATAAATGACTAGCAAGAAAAAGAGATCCATGTTGAGCATGCCGTAGACAATAGGGACGTGATAGTTTGCTTCAACACAAGGATTCCAGGTAAAGGAATCCCCGCCGATGAAATAACGTTTATACGTCACAAGGACTGGCGAAAGAGCGGTGAAGAACGCCGCCACTAAAGCGAAATAGAGAACATTGGGATTCATCTTCTTCACGAAAACGCGGAACAGTTCGCAAATGAGAATCAATAAAACCTGAACTTCAACAATCGCGCCAAGGCTTTCGAGAAAGATTGAAGTCGGTACCACGTGAAAAATCCAATAGAACGGGAAACTCACAAGGAGGACGGGTAAGACCCCGTAATAGGAATAGCAAAGATTGTTGTAATAAGCGTGGTCCCAAAGTTTATTCGTCAAATCAACTCTGAGGTTGAGCTGTTTGTTGTAATAAGCGTCGAACATCTGGGTATAGATGTCGTAGCTTTCCGTCGCATTTTTTAGCGGATAGGACGAAAAATACAGTTCGCGGTTGAGCAAAGCAAAAATCGAAAAGGCAATAAAGATGGCGGCCCCGCCAAGCAGAATGACGAGTTCGGTTCGCTTAGTCAAATCTTTTTCTTTGGCTTCGTAGTTTCTCACAAAAAACGGCAATTTCGAAATGAGGTAAGCCAAGAAGGAGAAAACGAGAAACCGCAAAGCGGAGAAATAGAAAGCAATCGGGGCGTTCAGAGTGAAGTCTTTGACATTCATCACAATCGTGTCATTCACATGATCACCAATTGGAGCACGGCCCCAGTTGACATTGAAGGTGACTTTCCATTTGCTCGCCCCCGAAGGGATCGCGATCAAACAAGAATTGCTAACCACAGGGTTCACGGTCTTAGAAATCGATCCAATGGAATTGCCGCTAGTACCATAACCTTCAACCGTGATCGTCAATTCCAAACTCTTGGTATTCACGAAATCGAGATACAGTTTGTTGGCGCTTTGATCATTCCCGGTGAAAATGAAGTATTGCCCATTCTTGAAAGCATAGGAACCATCATCATTTCTTGTCCCCTGATTGGTGACGATAGAAGTGTCGGCAAAACTGTAATTCGTTGCGGTCGAATTGCTCTTGTAGGCCCGAGCATTAAAGGCAAAAGTCTCCAAAAGAACGAAAAGAATCAGGGTCAAAGATAAAACGGTTGTACTCCGATTCTCGGAGGCAAAAAGGCTCTTGCTCATAAACCGTTCAACGAGCCAGGAAGGCTTGATCCAAAGCAAAAAGCATTCCACCACCGCTAAGAAGAAAATCGCATTCCAAGTCGTGTAAGCTCCAAAGGCCAACGCAATGATGAGGCTCAAAAGGAATCCTAACACCAGCATTGTTCCAAAATCGATGGCATCATTGACCCACCACTTCGCTGGAAAAAGAATATCTTTGATGGGCGTTTTTTTCGGAGTCTCTTCTTCGGGTGAGGCAACATTGATCACCGTCGTTTGATTGGTGGGACTTGCCGTGCCATCGGCACTCTTTTTGACGAAGATCTTGGTCCATAATGAAGTTTTTTTCTTCGCTTCCCCGTTCGCTTTGATTTGATAGGGGAAATAATGCTTCGCTTTTAGGAAACGATTGAGGCATCGAATCCCGAAATAAAGGCCAAACGCAACGAAAGTAACCGTCAAAGAATACAAGAGTATTTTCATGGTTTCAATTGTCGGCTTGTTCCTTTGAAAGCGCAAGAGGTCATGAAAAAAGGATGGCTTATGCCATCCCAAGTTTCAATTGGTGGGTACTACAGGGATCGAACCTATGACCTTCTGTACGTCAAACAGATGCTCTCCCAGCTGAGCTAAGTACCCACAGCTGACGCGACACTTCTTTTGTCGCGAGGCTTATTATACGCACGCGAGCGATTCCTCACAAGGAAAAATTGTTCTTTCCTGTTTTTTATCGCTTTTTAAGCGGAGCAATCTCGAAGAAAAGAAGATCAATATCTCTGCAAAAGCCCTATTTAATGCACAAAAATGGCTTATTTTTCGCAGGGTTCAGGCGTAGAGGCTCTCTTGCTCAGGGAAGTCTTGATAAAGTGAATCCCGTCGACAATAAAGGAGGAACCTCCGATGGCGAAGGGCAAGAAAAGGAACATCGCGTAACGGGCGTTCATCGAGCACCAAACAGGATACTTCAAAGCAAAATAAGCATAAGAGAAACTACTGGTGAGGAAAATCGCGGCTGAGAACAAATAAAGGAAGTGGTCCTCTTTCTTCCGAGTGAATAATCTCACCGAATAAAGAACCATGGCGAAGATGAAGAAAAAGCCAAAGATGATATAGAGAATATCGAGCGCATAACAAAGGAAGAGAACGAAGCCTGTCACATCATAACGATTTTGACCCCAAAGAGCGCTCTTGAGCCAAGCGGTCCAAATATTGAAATCAAGCGTCCCCGGCGTCGGAGTATAGCGAACGAATCCGGTAAGAGGATCGAAGTAGCGATGCGTGCCGATGGCCGCATTGTCGATATAAGGGAAAAGATTATAAGTGAAATCGCCAGCGGGGAAAGCGAAGAAACGGTTCCAGATACCATAAGTCGAAAGATCAATGTGCTGGTCGCTCCAGTTTCCCGAACCCTCGAGGTTCAAGACATAGCCGATCGGCTCGCCAAATGCCCTATTATGGTAGAAAGCGACGCCAAGACCCAACGGAAAGACGACCAAAGCAAAGCAAAGAATTTGAAGCCAAAAATTCATCCGCACTTTGGGAGCGACTGCCGCGTCTTTCTTATAAAGAGAATAAAGACGAAGAATGAAAATGAGAGCAATTGGGAAAGCAGCCATCGCCGTCGATAGTTTTGTCGCCATTCCTAAGCCTAAGAAAACCGCCGTTGAGATAATGTCAAGATAACGCGGCTTCTCTCGAAAAGAAAGGGCGAAGAAAATCGCGACAATGCCAAAGAAGAAAGCCAAGGCATCGTTGTTGCCATAGAAGGGCAAATACCAAAGGACAGGAGTAAACGTGCAAAAAACCGTCGCTATGACAAGCTTTGCACCTCGCAGATTAACCTTAACAAGAATTTTATAAAGGAAATAAAGTGTCAGAGTCCCATAAAAACAAAGATAAATTCGGGTGCTCTCAAAGAGTTCATAAGCCCAAAGATCCCAACGATCAAATCCGGTGTTAGGCCAAACAATAGGGTTCTCAGCGGGCACGGGAATGAAGATCCGGTTGAGCTTCATCGCTGTCGCCATAAGGAAATGCCAAACCTTCGGTTGATAATATTGGTTGTTTAAATTGACATCAGGAATCGTGCCTTTGACATAAATGTCATAAATGATCGCCCAATGACCGCCTGCATAATCCAGACCGTAGTCATGTTTGAAACTATCGGCGTTCATGAAGCGCAAGCCAGAGAAAAGAATGAGGATGCCCGATGAAATAACGACGAGTGCCATTCCGACTTTCTGAGCATTCAGCCGCTGATGAAGCCCCAGCCAAATTAGCCGAAGTATCTCTCCGACGACAACAAGAGAGAAACAAACGAGGTAGGCAATAAAGGCACCACCATCGCGGAAGCCGAGCCAGTAGTCGCTGGTATAGTAATACCCATTTTTAAAAAAGAAGATGAAGTAAAGACAATACAAACCGATGAGGTAAAGAAAGAAATAAGCAACATAGCGCCACCGGCTCTTACGAAAGCCAGTCCAAAAGGGCGAAACTGAAAACTTGGATTTTAAATCCTCGTAAATCCCGCTTATTTTTTGCAAAACCGCGTTAATTGGACTTACCTTCGGCTGCAGATTTGCCTTTTTCTTCGGCATAAGTGGTCTCCGTGTTGACCTTCCAAATGTCTTCTTTCTTAAAGCTCGCTGGATCAATCATGCTTTTGACGGCATCCATCGCGGTAAGCATGGAATGGTCCATGTTGTTATACCGATGCTGCCCGTTACGTCCAACGCAGTAAAGATTCGTGATGGTGTTCAAATGCTCTTGCACCACGGCAATGTCTTTATAAGAATCAAAGTAAGCCGGATAAGCTTTCTTGACCTTAATTTCGGTCGCATCGATAATATCGGCTTTGTCCACCATGCCGATCGAAGCGAGTTCATCTTCGGCGAAAGCAATAAATTTATCTTGCGGCATCTCCCAAAGGGCATCCCCTTCGGTGGCAAAATATTCAAGGCCCACCCAAACGGTGTGTTCCAAGTCTTTGACCATATAAGGCGACCAGTTATTAAAGACCTGCAAACGACCCAACTTAACTTCGCGTTCCTGAATATAAATCCAGGTATCGGGTAAAATGTTGGAAACGGTTTTATTCTTGGTCTTATTCGGAATGAGAAGTTTCTTTGCTAAGACGCCAACCGTGATAAAATCGCGATAAATCAAATGAGTCGCAACATCGAAAGGCTTCTCCGGAACGTTTTCTTTGCCAAAAGCAAAGTAAAGATCCTTAAGCGGCATTGACGAAATGAAGAAATCGCCTTCAATCACATCTTTGCCATTAATCACAATCGAAGTGACTTTGTTATCCGCTAAGTTCACTTTGGTGACTTCGCTATTCATGTGGATTTCGCCGCCTTTTTCCCGAATGAGTTCCGCCATCTCTTCATAGAGTTGGCCCGGCCCTTTCTTCGGATAATCAAAGCGTTCGATGAGCGAAGTTTCGACGTTCTTGTTTTTCTTCTTGAACGGCTTGGTTACGGCGTTGGTGAATGTCTTCCAAAGCGAAAGACCTTTGACACGTTGAGAGCCCCAATCCGGTGCGATTTGCGAGGGATTTCGGCCCCAAACCTTTTCGGTGTAGTCTTCGAAGAACATCCGATAAAGCGGTTTGCCAAAACGATTCATGTAGAAATCAGCCAACGATTTCTCTTGCCGTTTATGGAGACAGCTTCCTAAATAACCCCAACCCGCTTTCCAAGTCCGGCAGAAACCCATGTTGTGGAAAGTCGACCAACGCATGGAAATCGGATAATCAAAGAATTTATGGAGATAGAAAATACGGGAAATCCGGTGCCGTGAAAGCATGACCCGATCATTCCGTTCAGGATCGGGGCCTTTCTCGGTAAGCGGAACTTCGCGCTTCAAGAGAATATCGTCCTTCGACGGAGCACCCTGTGGCGGCATAATTTCATGCCAAAGGTTCATGACGTCTTCATTCTTAGTAAAGAAACGGTGCCCACCGATATCGATACGGTTGCCTTTGTATTCAACGGTTTTAGAAATACCACCAATTTCATTTGAAGCTTCGTAAATCACCGGATGAATATGCGCATCGGGGTTTTTCAAAAGCTCATAAGCCGCTGTTAAGCCGGCCGGACCCGCTCCGATGATGACACAAATTTTGTCTTTTTCGCTCATTGTTTTCCCTTCTTTTTTAAAAAAAGGCCTTCTCAAAAAGGCCTAATTATTTCTGATCGTTTTTCTCATCATCGGCTTTCGAAACATCCGCTTTCGGGGCTTCGACAACTTTTTCTTCGCTCACGCCTTCGCTTTTAGGCTCGATGAAAATCCACTTTTTACGGGACTTGTAATTCCAAATAAGGACAATCAACGTGCTGACGCAGAAGATAGCGAAGTAAACCCAGAAGCTTCCGTTCGAAAGGAAGCTCCAATTGCCTTTGAAGATTTCTTTCGGAGCGTTGGAACCATCGACAATGTTAATCGCACCGTTCGTTGCGGCCTTGAGGACGTAATGAGAACCATAGAAAATCACGAGCGAAATTAATAAGCCGATGAAGCCCAAGAAAACGAAGAGCCAAAACTTGCTTTGTTTCTTCGCCGCGCCTTTATCGGCAACGTTTTGGAAAACCCAAAGAATCGAGAAAATATAGTTGACGATAACGCCCACGACAAAGCCAGCCACCGTTGAGATGGTCAAAATTAGCCATTCGTTGGCGCCTTTCATCAATCCCGAAACCAACAATTTCGTCAAGAAATCAAAAATCGTCGCCACAATACCGATCACAAGAAAACGAATAATCTCAGCTTTTTTTGAATATTTCTTAGTATTTGTGTTATCCATAATGGTTATTTTAGTCTTCGGCGGAGACCGCGACAATAGGAGAAAGGTTTTGTTCAAAGAACGGGGGCAAAGTTATCCTTATCTAAAAGAAGGAAGTTCCTTTTATCGGCTCAGAACACGACCACATAAAACGCCCATGCAAGAAGCGCTCATTAACCCGCGAGTCCAGCCGCTGCTATCGCCTAAACAATAAAGGTGCGGCACGTTGGTCTGGAGATTTTCGTCCATCTTGATCTTGTTGGAATAGAACTTGATTTCAGGCGAGTAGAGCAAGGTTTCTTGCGACGCAAAACCTGGCACGACATTATCCATGGCCTTAATAAAAGCGATGATATCCGTCATCGTCCGGTATGGCATCGCGGCGGTAATATCCCCCGCAACGGCATCCTTTAAGGTCGGACGAACATTGGCGCGAACAAGTTCTTTGTCCCAGGTTCGTTTGCCAGCTAAAACATCGCCAAAACGCTGTACCAAAATGTGCCCAGCGCCCAACATATTCGTCAATTCGCCAATCTTTTGAGCGTAGAGAATCGGCTCATGGAATGGTTCGGTGAAATTATGAGAGCAAAGAATCGCAAGATCAGTATTCGGGCTCTTCTTTTCCTTATAAGAATGACCATTAACGACCGCAAGATTGTTGTCGTAGTTTTCTTGAGCCACGAAACCACCGGGGTTTTGGCAGAAGGTCCGAACTTTATCTTTGAAAGGAGCGGGATAGCCAATGAGCTTTGCTTCATAGAGAACGTTATTGAGTTCTTCCATGACTTCGTTGCGGACTTCGACCCGGACCCCCATGTCGACCGGACCTGGCCGATGGGCGATATCGTATTTCGAGCAAATCTTCTCGAGCCAATCCGCTCCTCTGCGTCCCGAAGCAATTACAATATCTTTCGCCATAAGACGCTGTTCGTCCCCATCGCCATATTTATGAACGAGGACGCCCGTACAGGTGCCTTTTTCAAGGATGATATCGTTGCACTCGTAACCGAAAAGCATCTCAACGCCTTTGGCTTTTAAATCATTTTCGATTGCCAAATAAAGATCATGAGCCTTCTCCGTGCCTAAATGACGGATTGGGCAATCCACAAGCTGAAGGCCAGCTTCAATCGCCCGACGTCGAATTCCTTTGACTTCTTCGGTTTGGTTTAAGCCTTCGACGTGGGAATCTGCGCCAAAAGAAAGGTAGATCTGGTCAGTATATTCGATGAGGTCTTGCATCTTATCGGCTCCCAAGAGCTCAGGCAATTCGCCTCCAACTTCATAAGAGAGCGAAAGCTTGCCATCGCTAAAGGCTCCGGCACCCGAAAAGCCGGTCGTAATCGCACAAGGATTACAATTCAAGCACTTGCCCGTAATGCCTTTCGGGCACTTCCGAGTCTCGATCGGATGACCTTTCTCGATCAAAAGAATCTTTTTCTTACTGCCATTCTTCAGCATCTCCAAAGCGGTAAAAATCCCCGCTGGCCCCGCACCGACGATAATGACATCATACATAAGAGTTTTTCCCTCACGTAGGATACTCCACTTCCTCAGAAATGTTGAGTGTTATTTGCCCGCCCTTCCTTTAAAGGAAGAATTCGAATCAAAATTCAGGGCCTTTATCTTGTTCGCTTCCTTTTCCTGTTCTACAATGTGGGGCTAGAAGAAGCTCATTATTTCTTTCGAGAAGGAGGCTTTTATGTCTTTTGAATATCATCACCTTGATAAATTTGGTTATGCCAATCTCGATTTGTGCGAGGAATTACTCGAGAGCGAAAAGAAAGCCATTGTTCTCATCTCTGGCGCTTCGAGTTCGGGTAAATCTTTTTCCGCCGAATACCTTCGTGAACTTCTGGAGCGCAATGGTCACCATGCCGTCGCCATCTCTCTGGATCAATACGACTATGGCTTAAGCGGGATTATCCCAAATAAAGTCAATGCAAATGACTTTCAAAATTCCCTGCAAAACCTCGCTGAAATTGAAACTCGCATCAAAAAAATCATTATCGATCTCCCTTTCGAAAACAAATTTAGCGATGAGACCTGTCTGACGATTCGCGCCGCGATCAAGGATCTTTTGACCCCGGAAGATTTGGAGCGTTTCATTGCCGGGCTCAAGCGCGAATGGCAAGTCCTCAACTTTGATGAACCTAGCGTCTACGCCCTCCCCGAAGCGGCCCAAGATATCCGCACTCTTTATGACGGGGGTCAAGTCCCAGAAAAGCGCTATTCAAAAATCATCTCCGAACGGGTCGACAGTAATGTGATTTACAACGGGAAGGACTACGACGTCATCATTGTCGAAGGCATCTATGCTCTCGATCCTTCCTTTTTGAAAGCAATCGAACCCCTCAAAGTGGTTAAGGACTTCATCGATGGTAATCCCAAGAGCCTTTTTCTCCGCCGCATCATTCGCGATATGAAGAATACGGGCAGCCCTTCGGAATTCACGGTCAAAATCTATTTCAAATACATCATCAAATCCTATGAGAACACGATTCTCCCCTGCCGCAAAGCCGCTGACATCATTCTCGATAACGACATCTCTTTCAACGAACTCCGGGCTGGCGATCTCTATATCACCCGCGATAATTTCCCCATCCATAATCCAGAGGCAGTGGCCTATTTGAAAAAGGAGGGAAAAATCCTCTCCTCGGTTTATGAGAAGGATTTCTATTTCGTTGCCCCCAACGAAGCTCAGGAATATAACAACATTCTCCGCTTCCGCGAGACCAGTTTCGATGAAGGCAAAACCTACCAGCCTTCTTCCCTCGTCCATAAAGGCGCGCCGAAAGCCCGTAAGGACAACAAAATCGTCCGACCGATCAACGTGCTTCTCGACGAAAAAGCCATCCAAAACGTTTGGAAGGATGAGGAAAGTTGCCTCAGCGATTTCTTGAATTCTGGCTTCGAGATCAACCGGGTCGAAAAGAAAATTAAAACGAAACTCATCCTTCAAGGGGTGAGCTTAACCCTTTATGAAGTCTCCGGCCGCGAGGCCTATGTGGAATTCACGACGCCCCACAATAACCCCGTCGGTAAAGAAATCTTAAAAGAGATCGGCGATTAGCCTTCGATTTCGCGTAAACCTAAGCTTTCGAAATAGGCTTTGAGTTCAGCTTTATGATGGCCATAGATCACTTGATGGTGATTGCCTAAAGACGACTTGAGGAAATAGGTCACCGGGGCATTTAACGCTACGACGATCTGAGTCCGGCAGCGGTCTTTGCGATATTGATTCTCTAAAATCGTGCCTTCTTCACAATAGAATTCGTTGAGGGATGATCCGACTTTGACAATCGTCACATCGCCTTTTTTCATGACGCCATGAATGCCAACACCGATACCTGATTCGAAATGAGTATCGAATTGGTAGGTGTCCGCCATATCAAGCGGAAGCGTGCAATGGGCTAAGGTCAATTCGTTCTTCACCGGGTCAATCCAGTTCGGATTGGCTTGGAACGCGTGAACTCCTAAGCATTTGAGAATCGAGTAGGCCGTGATCATCGCCGGCACATCCCCTTCACAGGACGCGATGATGCCATCGCGGTTCATGAGCGATAAACCTAAGCAAGCCGACATTTTGACCGCTTTGATGATATCGAAGCAGCGGAGCGTGAATCCGGCAAATTGTTCTTCGGCGCAGAGTTCTTTTAACGCCTCGTAGATGTCGTAGGCTTTTTCAAGCTCGGAGGGATTAAACTCCGCTTTTAATTCACCCGCGGGGACTTTCTCATGATGCTTCTTGATGAGTTCGAGGATTTTTTCTTCTTTGACGTCGACGAGGTCGATGTTAAAGATATCCCGGGCTTTCGCGTGATCGACATCGGAAGAGATGAGCCAATCGGAAGGCTCACCCACCACGCCTAAACGAGCCGCCGGAGTGGCCGAAGATTTTTTCTCGGCGATCAAAGTCTTTAAGCGTTCGGCGATATAGGAATTATCGCCATGGAGTACTTCGCCTTTTTTATCTTGCTCTTTGACGAAAGAGAGAATCTCAAGCGAGGCTGCAAGAGAGTTGCTTGAACCGTAGGTCAATAAATAATAGGGGCCTTTATAGACTGGGAAAATATCGCGTTTGAAGAAGCCTTCGGATCCGCCGGATTGAACCAAAATCAACGGCAAATCCCCCTTGGACAGTTCATTAAGACCCACAAGTTTAAAAGCATAACCCGTCTTCGCGGCGAGTTCTTCGAGGAGTTTGGCGCTCTCTTTAGAAATCGTGTCGCCATACGCTAAAACAGACTTAATTGGATAGACCATGATTGTTTTCGCCATAAAATCCCTCCTTTGGGAAAATGATAACAAGAAGAATTAACGACTGTCTTTGCTGTAAGGAATGCCTTCGGCTTTCGGTGCGTGCGAATGCTTTGAGAAGAAAATCAGAGTCAAGAAAGCCAAAGCATACGGAATCATTGAGAAGAACGCCCGATTGGTGTAGAAAACCTTCGGAACATCGGGGTTGTTGCTCAAAGCGGCTTGGAAGACGTTGCCAAAGCTGAAAGAGAAAGCGAAGAAAATAGCAGAGAGGACAATGGGAATGGTCTTCCAGTTGCCCAAGATTTCGACGGCGAGGACAAGGAAGCCATAGCCTAAGGCATCAATCGACCACTTATTGGAAATATTCAAACAAGAGAAGATGATGAAACCGCCTAATCCAGCTGCGGCCGAACCGACCGCCGTGCCGATGTAACGCATCTTATTAACGTTAATGCCAACTGAATCCGCGGCGGCAGGATTTTCACCGCAGGCTCTTAAACGGAGACCGAAACGGGTCCGGTCCATCATGAGCCAAAGAACGACGATGAGCAAAACACCCATGAAAACGGAAATTGGAAGATAAGAGAAGGCGCTGCCGGTAAAGCCTTGGTTTTGATTCACCGAGAAAAATTGGGCATAAGGACCATTAGTAACTTCGGCACTATCAATGCCTGTCACGCTGGTATTGACGATGCTGCAGGCGGCTAATGCCACCATGTTAAGGGCGGTGCCGACAATCGTTTGATCGGCTTTGAACTTGATAGAAACGTAAGAAAGCAAAAGAGAGAAAATGGCCGAAACCACAAGGGCGATCAGCGCGGCGAGGAAGTAAAGAAACTCCACCCCGGCAAAGGTCGCGGCTAAGCCACTCCCCATCATGCTGTAAAGGAAGATCAAACCCGAGAACGCTCCAACCACCATCGAGCCTTCAAGGGCGATGTTGATGATGCCCGAGCATTCGGAGAACATGCCGCCGAACGCCCCGAGAATAAATCCGGTGCCATAGACGATGAGTTTATAGAGCAAAGAGCCCCAATCACTGCTGGAAAACATATCAAGCATCCTCCTTTGCTTTGTCTGTATCTTCGGGCGAGCGATCGGCCAAAACCGTTTCAGACTTGAAATGCTTATTTTGGTCGTGAGCCTTCTGAATCAAATAGACGAAGAACGAAGAGAATGAAGCAACGTAGATGATGATGGACTTGATCAATTCGGTGTAGTGAATGTTAAAGGCATCCGAAACGGTTTTCAAAGAGGTTTGCGAGGAGTTAATCACCGAAAGAAGCAAAGAAGAGAAGATGCAACCTAACGGCGAGTTTTGGGCAATCAAAGAAACCGAAATCCCTGTAAATCCGTCACCAATTAAGGATTGGGCAGTTGAACTCCATAAAAATTTGGTCGGATTGGTAGGCAAGGCATAAAGCATATAACCACAAATACCGGCACATGCGCCCGAGATGGTCATGGCCCAAATGATTTTGGAGGTCTGGCCGATGCCCGCGTATTGGGCGGCGAAACGGTTCGATCCACTGAGTTTTAATTCGAAACCGAAGTTCGTGTGGTTCAAAACAACTTGCAAGAGAATGACAATAAGAATCGCAATGATTAAGCCCCAAGAAACGCCCATCATCGTCGAGATTCCTAAGGAAGGGAGACGGCTCAAGGCCGGCATCGTTAAGAGATAATCATTGGCGTAAGGATCCTTATAGTTCTTAACAGGGAGGCCATAGCGTCCGGCCAAGCCAATGCAATAGTAGATAATCCAGTTCAGCATAATCCCCGAGAGAACTTCGTTAACATTGAAACGAGCTTTGAGGAAACCAGTTAAGCAACCCACCACCGCGCCAGAGATCATGGCGATCAAGAGACACCAGAACCAATTGCCGCCGTTAAAACCATTGGCCTGCATCGTGAGACCAAGGACCAAACTGGTAAATGCGCCAAGGGTAACTTGGCCAGTGATGCCGATATTAAAAAGCCCTAACTTAAAAGCAAAGGCAATCGCCACGCCCGAGAGCATCATCGGGGTAGCTTGATAAAGCACTCGACCGAAAGAATCGGCATCGGAGAAGCCCTGGGAAAGCAAAACACCAAAACCTTCGAAAGCATTAGCCGGGTCGATGCAAAGCATCAAAATCAAGCCAGCGATCAAGCCAATCAAAACGCAAATGATGCTCGCTAAGAACGAGCGCCAGCCCCGTTTGCCATTCAGAAAATGAAAGAAGGATCCAACAGAGTGGGCGCCGCTTTTGATCCCCGACCAAACCTTATTCATGCTGCGCGCCTCCTTTCATCGCATCGAAAATCACTTTATGAGTGGCTAAATTCATACGTTTTGCACCGCTCATATAAAGACCGATTTCTTGGACCGTTGTCTCTTTTGGATTGAGTTCTGCAACGATTTCGCCTTTGAACATCACCAAAATGCGATCGGAAAGATTCATAACTTCTTCGAGTTCCAGCGATACTAAGAGAACGCCATTCCCCCGGTCACGTCCCGCGACGATTTGCTTATGGATGTATTCAATCGCGCCGACATCAAGTCCACGGGTCGGCTGAACCGCGATTAATAAAGGCGTATTACGATCAAGCTCTCGTCCAACAATGGCTTTTTGCTGGTTGCCACCGGACATCGAGCGAACGATGGTGTTGCCGCCTAAAGAGGAACGGATGTCATAGCGGTCGATAAGTTCTTCTGCGTAAGCGGCTTTATTTCGTTCGTTGATAAAGCCAAAAGTATTGAAGCGGGATTCGAAATATCTCTGCAAAACAAGGTTATCTTTGAGGGTGAAGTCCAAAGCCAAGCCGTATTTTTGCCGGTCTTCTGGAATGTGGGCAACGCCACCGATGGAGCGTTTGCGAACGCTCATATCCTCAAGGTGGGCATCAACATAACGAAGCGATTCGTCTTGTTTGAACATCGTTTGAAGTTTTGGCTCATAGCCTTTGTGCAATTTGGCTTTAAGACGTTCATGCCGATTCACTCTTAAAATGTGAGTCCGTTCATGGACTTCCTTCCAATAAATCGCGGTCTCAGGCTTCGGAGAAAAGAATTCGTGCTTCTCATAAGCCACATAAGGTTTTTTAGGATTAAAAAGATGAGCGAGGTGATGGAAGGAGTTGACAAAGAACGCTTTGATCGCCTCATTAGCGAACCGGAATACATGCTCGATATTGTCTTTGGCGATTCGAGAAAAGCCTGAGAAAGGTTTTTCGACGCCGTTTTTGTCCACCTTGCGGAAGCGGAACGTATCCATATGATGCAAAACCGCCGAACCTGATTGGATTTTTTCGATACCTGTCAACGCATAAATCAATTCGGTTTGGCCATTGCCTTCAATACCGGCGATACAAACAATTTCGCCTTGATGAACGGTCATTGACACATCGTGGACGACCTGATGTTTTTTCTCGGCGCTATAGACGCAAAGATGCTCCAAACTCAAAACCGGAGCCCCGACTTTAGCTTCGTCTTTTTGAACGACCAATTGAACGTCCCGTCCGACCATCAAACGAGAAAGGGATTGGGGATCGGTCGCTTTAACGTCCAGCGTCCCCAGGCATTTGCCTTTCCGTAAAACGGTGACGCGATCCGCCACTTCCATGATTTCGTTAAGCTTATGAGAAATGAAAAGAATCGATTTGCCTTCATGGGCCAATTCACGAAGCGAGCCGATGAGATCCTCAATTTCCTGCGGCGTTAAAACCGCGGTCGGCTCATCGAAAATCAAAATGTCATTCTTGCGATAAAGCATTTTGAGAATCTCGACTTTTTGCTGTTCGCCAACCGGCATATCGTCGATTTTCTCGTCAAGGTTAACCTGGAATTTGTATTTTTGACAAAGATCAATCAGGGTTTGCCGCACCCGTTTCGGATGCAAGAAGCCCAATTTATCGGCTGGTTCGTGACCCAAAATGATGTTCTGAATCGCGGTGTAGCAACCCACCAACTTAAAGTGCTGGTGAACCATGCCAATACCTAAAGCCGTGGCTTCATTCGGATTTTTGATTTTTCGTTCGACGCCATTGACAAAAATCTGACCGGAATCCGGTTCGTACATTCCGAAAAGAATCGACATCAGCGTGGACTTGCCTGCGCCGTTTTCGCCAAGTAAAGCGTGGATTTCGCCCTTGCGCAAATCAAGGGAGATATCATCGTTTGCTTTGATGCCTGGGAAAGATTTCGAAATGTGTTTGATTTCAATGACGTTTTCCATTTTTTTGGGGTTTAAACAAAAGAAGGTATGGGGAGTCTCTTTCGAGTTCCCCATACCTTCAATAAATCAACTACTCGATGTAGTTCACTTTCACCTTAGCTGAGCAGCCAAAGTTATGTTTGGAGAGAGCATCGTTGTCCGAGTTGGAGTTGACGGCAATGGTGCCGGCCTTCAACTTGCCAAGTAACGTGGTGTAATCCGTGGTTGTGAAGGTCTTAAATCCCCAGCAACCATCATCGCCCGTAGTAGCCGGAGTCGGAAGGACGCAGTTATCCGATTTCGCACCGACAGTGATGACATTGCCCGCATAGGTCGAACCCCAAGCGCAGCCCTCATTGACCCAAGAGGTCAACATGATGACGGTCGAGTTCTTTAAGTTCTTCATCGCCGAAGTGATGCAAGAAGCTTGCGAAGCGCCAAGCGTAGTGTCAGCGTGCTGGTTGACATCGACGCCAATCCAAGGCTTATTGCCATTGGCTTGCGATCCCGCAATGACCGAATTGTAAACGGCACCGCCGCAGCCGAAGATGACTTCGGTTCCAGCTTTGTACCAAGCGGTGCAATAGCTCGTCGCCGTATCGGTGGCTGCAAAGGCGCCAGCATAGTAGTACTGAACGCCAATCGCACCATCAGCGAGGCTTAACTCCTTAGCCGCGACATCAGCGCCCTGGCAATAGCCCGAACCATAACGGACAACGGCCGGAACCGCCATGCCACCGCAGAAGCCGAGTTTGCGATAGCCTTCTTTGACCGCGGCATAGCCCGCTTCAAAGCCCGCTTGCTCTTCACGATAGATGACCGAAGTCACCTTGTTGGTGTAGTTGTAAGCGGCATAGTTGTTATCCGAATCGAACTTGGTGCAATCCAAAGCAAGGAAGCAAGTATCCTTGTAGAAAGTATCATCCAAGCAGACCTTGATGGCTGACTGGAAGAGATAGCCCGGAAGGACAACGACTTTAGCGCCCCAAGTGACAGCGGACTTAATCGCCGCGACACGTCCCGGGGTGGTATAAGCATCAGCAGCCGGTTGATAATACTTGGTTTGAACAATGCCAGTATCGCAGACGTTGGCGGTTGAATTGAGGACGCCACCATTCTTAACGGCAAAGGCATTAATACCATTCCAAGCGGATTCATTGAACGAGTGATCGTTTAAGGTTCCGCTATCTGTGACCATGGAGATCTTGAGCGGATTGGTGGTAGAGAAGGCACTGAGCTTGCCAGAGGCGACAGTATCGGAAGTTCCGATATCCGTTTCTTCGAGCTGGAAGAAATCCACGCCATTGACTTGGCTCATCGTGGACGAAGCAGCAGTCGAACTGGCGGCAGTCGAACTGGCGGCAGCCGAACTCTTGGCGCCACCGCCGCAGCCAACAAGGGCCGTTGCGGCAAGAACGAGAAGAACGAAAGACGACTTTTTCATACAAAATTTTCCTCCTTATGTATGAAACGTATTTTTTGGATCGACGGAGGATGCCTTCTCTTTCAAACCTTGAGACCTTCGCTTCAATGTTCTCCACAAGATAGAGCCAATACTAAAACCGGCTCAAGCAATTCCATTTTCTCCAGTAAGGTATTCTAGCATGATGAAAGCGGACATAACCATTATTTTTTTAAAGTGAAAAAAGAAAAGAGTTTGAGACTCAAGAAATGTTTCGATGGCAGGAAGCCATTTCAACTGTTGCGCCTTTTTTCCTTTCTTTTTATGGTGTTTTCGTAAGCACACTTGATACAATTAAGAACGGTTTTTTCGTGAGGCACCATCATGATTGTTATTAGCGGAATGGTCGGCTTAGGCAAGACGACTTTAGCAGAGATTATTTCGAAGGAAATGAAGATTCCCGCTTATTTCGAAAGCGTCAAAGACAATAAGATTCTCCCGTTGTTCTATCTTGCAACGCCAGAAGAAACTGAGAAATATCGTTACCCGTTTCTGCTCCAGCTCGAATTCCTTCGCACGCGCATGCGTGATTTAAAAGAGGCTCTTTCTTATCCCAACGCCGTAATGGATCGTTCCATTTATGAAGATCCTTATTTTGCTCAGAAGATTTTTGAGGAAGGGCGATTGAGCGAACTCGAACTTCAAGTCTACTTATCCTTATTTAAAGAGATGATGGAAGAGGTTCCTGGCACCCCTTCGAAAAAACCAGACGTCCTCATTTATCTTAAGGCTAGCTGGGAAACCGTTTACCAGCATTTACAAAAACGGGGACGGAATTTTGAATTGACCGAAGCTTCGATCAAACACCTTCATTACTTATGGGAAGGCTATGACACCTGGCTGGAACAAAACTATCACGAAAGCCCCGTGATTATTCTTGACTATGAAAAGGGCGGAGTTCTTGACCATCCTGAGGCGAAAGAAAAACTCTTGGCCCAATTACGAGAAATCTCTGCAAAAGGCCATCCGATGGCTAAGTAAAAGGAGAAAATTGTGGTGATTATCATTGGTGGAATGATCGGCATTGGCAAAACGACGACGGCCAAGATGCTGCATGAGGAGTTAAAACTCCCGGTCTATTACGAAAATGTCAAAGACAATAAGGTCTTGCCCTATTTCTATACAGCCAGCCCCGAGGACAAGGAGAAGTACCGTTATCCTTTCTTGCTCCAGCTCAACTTCCTTCAGTCGCGTTTTCACGCGATTAAACAAGCCCTCTTAGAAGACAACGCCGTCATGGATCGCAGCATTTATGAGGACCATTACTTTGCTAAGAAAAATCACGATAATGGCGGAATTAGCGACGTTGAAATGCAACTTTATGATGATCTTTTAGCCCAGATGATGAGCGAGATTGAAACCTTCCCGAAGAAAGCCCCGGATGTCATGGTCTACCTTCATGGCTCTTTCCAAACGGTTTTAAAACGGATCAAACAACGCGGTCGTTCCTTCGAGCTCGATCAATCGTTGGTCGATTATTATCAATTCCTTTGGAAAGATTATGATGACTGGGTTTATCATTCTTATAAGGAGAGCCCGATTATTGACATCGATGTGGACCAAAGAAACATCATCTACAACAAAGATGATAAGCAATGGCTCTTGAATCAATTAACGAAAATCTCCTGCAAAACCCCAGTAAAATAATATGGATCAGCAACGAGAAGAAATCGATTTGAAGACCTATCCCAAGCGGAATCAATACGCTTGGTTTTCGACTTTCCCTGATCCGACTTATGGCTTCGACGTCGACATCGATGTGGATGCCGTCGTTCGCTTAGCCAAATCCCGTGGCGATTCTTTTTTCCCGTATTTTTTCTTTCTCGTTATGCGAGGAATCAATGATGTGAAAGAGCTTCGTCTTCGGGAAGAAAACGGTCACGTCTTCCTTTATGAAACCATCCATCCGACTTGGACGGTCATGAGCGAATCTGGGATTTATTACAATGTGGGCTGCCCCATGGAAGAAACCTTTTCTCTTTTCTATACCAAGGTCAAAAGTCTCACGAACCTTTCGAAGAAATCGCTCCCGACTGGTGAACTCAATCTTGATCCGATCGTCGAAAAGAGCAATGTCGTTTTTGCGACCTGCATTCCCCAGCTTGAAATTCTCTCCATGCGGCATCCGACGCCCTCTGGGAATCACGATAATCTTTCGATCCCTCGGATTCTTTGGGACAAATATCGCATCAAAGAAGATGGCCGTTACCACCTAACCTTAAATATTACCGTGAGCCACACCTTGGTCGATGGCTTCCCTTTAGCCGCCGCCTTTAATCACATTAAAAACGAAGCCCTTCACCCGGAAAACATTCTTAAGAAATAATTACCAGGGAATGATTTTTAACGTAGGCCACTTCGCTGACCACTTTTTGCATTTGGCCTGATAGACTTCTTGTTTCACCGCCACTTTATTCGGGCGAATCACTTGCTCAAAGAGATCATCGAGACCAAAGCGGGCGTAAACCTTGAGTCGATCCCCTTCAAGGCGAACTCCGACTGTCGTAGCGGTCGTTGGCCAAGAATCCACGGCTTCTTCGAGCGTGTGGTAAGGCGGGATGTCATAGCCGAAATGGCTCTTGTACCAGAGATGAACTCGCGCTTCGTTTTTCACATCAATTTTAAGCGGAATCCCTGCAAAACCTCCTTCGATTCGGTGAATGATGCTATCTTCTTTCTCATAAGAAAGATCCGAATCGAAATAAACAAAATCGATATCTTCAATCCCTTGAAGAAGGGGATTTCCGTTTTGGTAGTTCCAGACCGTCTGCGAGATAACCCCAGCGCCAATGTAATAAGAAGAAAGTCCAAAAGACTGGCTTTTCTCTAAAACCTTCCACACCACTTCCGAAGAGCGAAGGATACGTTCAAGTTCGTTAACGTGATCCATCATTTTCCCTCAGCGAAAAAGATCTTTAATTTTGCATTGAGTTTGCTGTAAATATGTTCTTGAAACCAAGGCTCGGTCGAAGCGGCAATCGCCCCTTCTCTCGTAAACCATTTCACCCCCGAATTTTCATCGGGCTTGATGAAGAGATGATCTTGGTCATCCGCTTCGAGAAGATAGGAGACATTGAGATGGAGGTGAGAGGAGACATACTCCCCATGCTTGAGGTGTCCATCGACAGTCAAAACCTCCAAAGAGAAAATCGCTTTCGACAAAGGACGAACATCTTTCACACCGCTTTCTTCTTTGACCTCGCGGAGAGCAACACCTAAAAGATCTTCCTCTCCATCCGCATGCCCGCCCAGCCAACTCCAGGAATGATAGATATTGTGATAAACCATGAGCACCTTATCGTGAGTGGGATTAACCACCCAAGAGGAAGCGGTCATATGGCAAAGAGCATTCGAACGGGTAAAAACATCCTTTTCCTCTTGTAGAGCTTTGAGAATCAACGCTTTGTCTTTTTCTTCTTGCTCGTTGAACGGGACGTAGCGTTCAATGTCTTCTTTGATACTCATAAGAGTTTGGCCTTTCTTATTTTTATCATTCTAGTAATAAGGATAAGGAAAGTAATCTATTTTCTCTTTCTTCAGCCTCAAGCCTTTTTCAAGCAAGAAAACCCCTAAAGAAACCGAGGGATTCCTTTTTCTTTTTCCTTTTAGGAGGCACTTCGGATGTCATTTTCCATGATATTAAAGTGTTTAAACTCAGGAATAGCCGTATCTTCTTTCTTCTTTTTCATGTCAGGCGATTTGACCAAATTCCCTAAACCAGGGTATATTGCTTCACTTAATTTTTCTTGGCGGATGTCATCGAAATCTTTGCAGCGTGGGACTTCGTGAATTCGGGAAAGGTAATCCACGAGCGCGACGAGGTAATAGGCTTGAGCGTCTTGATGCAGCTTCCGTAAACGAGGAATTCGTCCTCCTTCAAGGATCTGAATCAAGTAAGGAACGTCATCAAGGTTCTTGAGCCGGCGCAATTCAACTTTGCGAAAAGCATCAAAGGGATCCTTCTTCATCTTGCTCTTCATCTCGCCTGCCACCATCTCTTCCATCGAAACGCCTAAAACTTGAGAAAGGCGATAGAGCGTTTCGGCATTGCATTTCAAAAGACTAGCTTTTCCGCTCATGAGGTCGGCCACAGTCGTCTGGGGAACCCCACTTTCCTTAGAAAGCCGATAACCACTGATGTTCTTTTTCTTAACGATGGTGCCAAAGGACATATTTTCACTAACACTATATCGGTGAACCGAATTACTTTCAAGTCCATTTTATCGAAGCTTTCCGTTTTGAGAGATTTTTTGTGCTAAAAAGCCCCTCCTCGGTCTTATAATGAAGAGCTAGAGGGAAATATTATGTCCAGATTGATTTTAATTGGTGGCGGCTCTAGTTCCGGCAAGACCTATATCACGGAAAACATCATTGAGAAGGTCGGGGCGGACAAGATCACCTACATCACGCTCGATGATTACTATAAGGATCAGGCTGCGATGAGCATAGAAGAACGAAGGAAGGTCAATTACGATCACCCTAAGGCTTTTGATTGGCCCTTGATGCGGAAACAAATCGCCGATTTGAAGGCGGGTAAAGCCATTCAAAAGCCGACCTACGACTTTACAATCTTGACTCGAAGCGGAAAAACGGAGCGAATTGAGCCCAAAGAAGTCATCATCGCTGAAGGCATCATGGCGCTCGTCGACAAAGAATTACGCGAACTTGGCGATCTCAAAGTCTTTATCTCCGCCTCGGATGAACGACGATTCCTTCGCCGGATTATCCGCGACCACGAAGAACGCGGGCGAACCTTTGAAAACATCATTAATCAGTACTTCTCCACCGTCCAGCCTATGTATAACGAAATCGTGCTTCCTTCAAGGAACTACGCCGACGTTATCGTCAATAATGATGGGGTCGAAAACTTAGCTGTCGATGTCTTGACTTGTGTCGTTAAAGAGCAACTCTTAAAAGCCGAATCCGGCGTCTTAGAGCCCAGCGCAATGGATGATGAATTCTGCGAGAAACGCATCGCTGGCGTCTTTAACGAAGACAAACATTAATCCTATTTTTTCCTTTCGAAAGAATGGTTCCTGAGTCCAGGAACTTTTCTTTTTGCCTTTACAAGTTCTTAACAAGAGCCTTACGGAGATATGGGCGAGTGGAATTCAAGAGCCTCCTAAAGTAAGGGTGTAACAAAAAAAGAAAAGAGAAAAACATGAAAAAATTCGTCACAATCTTGCTCTTCGTTCCGCTCGTGGCTTTAGCCTCTTGCGGAAAAACGAGCGACCCCGCCATCAGTGTCTATACCCGTGATACCACTTCGGGAACCCGCGATGGTTTCATGAGTGCCATCGGTTATAGCGAAGCCAAAAGCGACAATTCAAAACTGGCCCCAGGCTACATCCAAGTTGCCTCAAATGGCGACATGATCTCCAGCCTCAAGAACGATGAGAATGGTCTTGGCTATATTTCCTTATCGACCTTATCCACTTCAACGCTTACTGGTCTTTCCTATGAAAGCGTAAAGCCCTCTGAAAGTAGCGTTCTTGATGGCACTTACAAGATGACCCGTAACTTCAATTACATCGTGCGCGATACCTATAAAGATGAAAAAGTCGCTTCCATTGTCGCGGCTTATCGCGCTTTCTTGTCGACTTCCGATGCCAAAGCAACGATGAAGCAATTAGGAGGCATCCTCTCCATCGCTTCAAGCGATCCGACTTGGGCCAGTATCAAAGCCAATTATCCGGTCGCTGCTGAAGATAACAAAGCCATCACAATCCACTTTGGCGGCTCGACTTCGGTCGAAGAAATGGCCAAAGCCCTCAGTAAAGAATTCTCGCCCTTATGCGGTAATTTCGTCAGCGAGCATAACCACACTGGTTCAGGCGACGCTTATAAGCGAACTCAAGGCAGCGACAAAGATTCTGCCAGTGCCTTGGATATTGCCTTCGCCAGCCGTGAATTCTCTTCGAGTGAAGCGGCAGCGAAAGGAACGACTGGCAAGATGTGCACCGATGCCATTGTTGCCGCCGTCAATGCGAAGAACACGAAGATTTCAAACATCACTGCCGCTTCCTTAAAAGGCATTTATTCCGGAACGATAACCAAATGGAGTCAACTCAGCGAGTAAGCTTTAAAAAATCTGAGAAACGGACCGCGCTTGACCGCACGGCCTCTTTCGCGTATTTGTTTACCGCGATCATCGCGGCCAGTTCGCTTGTGCTTATCGCCGTGTTCCTTTTAGTTAAGGGCTTAGCGCCTTTCTTTAAAACCTATACGGAGAATGGCACGACATTCCGCATTAATTTCTTTTCGTTCCTTTTCGCCTTTCATTGGTATTCCTTGCCGAGTGAAAGCGGCATTTTTTACCTCGTCATCAATACGCTCTATGTCAGTCTTCTTGCGACACTCATCGCTTTGCCATTAAGTCTCTATACTGCCCTTTTTATCAGCAAAATCGCTCCCAAAATTTGCGGGACTATTTTGGAGTTTTCGATTGAACTTCTCGCCGCAATACCTTCAGTCATTTATGGCTTATTCGGTCGCGAAGTCATTTGTCCTGCCGTCGATAGCCTCGCCCAAAGTATTGGCCTTTCAAGTAAAGGCGGGCTTTCGACCTTATCCTCCGCGATCGTCTTAGCATTAATGATTCTTCCCATTCTCACGTCGCTTAGCGTCAATGCAATGAACAATGTTCCCGCGAATTATTTCGCCTCTTCTTTGGCTTTAGGCGCATCGAAAACCGAGACTTATTTTAAAGTCATTATTCCCTCTTCCCGAAGCGGCATTTTCGCCGGATTAACTCTGGGTTTAGGACGCGCTTTAGGCGAAGCTACGGCAGTATCGAGCGTCATTGGCAACGCCGGAAGCGGGCCGACGTTCGATCTCTTCGGAACAAGTGCCACCTTAACGAGCAACATGCTTTTAGGCTATAGCGAAGCGGTTGGCGCTAACGCTGATATTCGTTTCTCGATCGGCTTAGCCCTCATTCTTTTGATTATTGCGGTCGATTTCTTCTTGGGACTCATTCAAAAACGGATGGAGCGGCGTTATGGGCAAGAATAAACTGGCTTTACATCCCTTGAAGAAACGCGAGATCAAAGATGTTGCCCGCAAAGGCATCACCTACATTTCGGCTTTACTCACTCTGCTTTTATTAACCCTGATTTTCGTCCATATCGCTCAAGGCGGAGGTTCGCTCCTCAGCGCTGAACTTCTCACTTCGGATTACGCTTCTTTGACCTATACCTATGAAAGTAGCGCCGTTAGTTCTTATTACGCCGCTCCAAGCGCAAGCGATATCGCTTTTTCCTCGGCTTGGGGGGTCGGGCTCAAAGACGAGACTTCGCTCACAGGCGAAAGCGTGGTCTCGTTGGTTTATTTAGCCCCTTCCTCACCGATGGGTAAGCTTTCAAGCGAAGTCAAAGTTGGTGCTTATTTCACGAAAGCTTTCTTTCAAGATGAAGCAGGCAATAACGTTATCGCCCTGGCAAAAGATGGAGCCAAAGGCGTTATCGAAACTTTCGAAAAAGGTAAGACGCTCACATCTTTTTCGATTACGACAAAGGGAGGCGGAATCCGCGCGAGTCTTCTTTCCACGCTCCTTGTCATCGCCATTTCGCTCCTCCTTTCCTTACCGTTGGGGATTGGTTCGGCCATCTATTTTTCCTATTTTGCCAACAAGAAAAATCCTTTGGTTCGCCTCCTTGAAAAAATGATCGCGGTAACCGCGGGAATTCCTTCCATTGTTTTTGGATTAATCGGCGTGGCGGTTTTTATCCCGTTCTCTTCGCTTTTCACCGGCGTGAATACGGGAAGTTTGCTCTCCGGTTGTTTTACTTTGGTCATCATCTTGCTACCGAGCATCGTTAAAAGTGCGGAAGAAGCATTGGATGAGGTGCCGAAAGATTATCGAACCGCCGCCTTAGCCTTGGGTTCAAGCGAAAGGCAAGCCCTTCATAAAATCATCTTGCCAAGTGCTTTGCCAGGTCTCCTCTCGGCTTCGGTTCTCGCGGCTGGACGCATCATCGGAGAAAGTGCTGCCTTGGTCTTCGCCATTGGTAACGTCATCTCCGACACCGTATCTCTTTCCGGCAAAAATGCCACCTTAGCGGTTGAAATCTGGAGCTTACTCGCCGGAGAAAATCCGAATTACCGCCTCGCTAGCGCCATCGCTTTAATCATCCTCATCGTCATTTCGCTTCTATCGCTCGCCGCCAAAATCCTTACCACGGTATTTCTCAAGAAAAGAGGTCATGTATGAATTCTGTTTTCCAAGTTGAGGATTTCTCGCTCTCTTATGGCGAGAAGGAAGTCCTGCACCACATCTCTCTTTCGATCGAAGAACACGCAGTCACCGCTTTCATCGGTCCTTCAGGATGTGGAAAAAGTTCTTTGCTTAGGGCTTTTAACCGCCTTAACGATTTGATTCCTAACGCCAAAGAAAGCGGAAAAATCCTTTATCATGATCAGCCGATTCAATCCACCAACCCTCTCGAACTTCGTAGCCAAGTCGGGATGCTCTTCCAAGCCCCATCCCCCTTTCCGATGTCGATTTATGAAAATGTGGCTTACGGGCCGCGATGCGCGGGAAAGAAACGGGGGAAAGAACTCGATCAACTGGTTCAAGAATCATTAACAGAAGCCGCTTTGTGGGATGAAGTCAAAGACCGCTTGAAGAAATCAGGTCTTGCCCTCTCTGGAGGTCAACAACAACGCCTCTGCCTCGCCCGTGCCTTAGCCATGAAACCCAAGGTTCTCCTCATGGATGAACCCACCAGCGCCCTTGATCCCTTAGCCACGGAGAAAATCGAAGAATTGATTCTCGCGCTCAAAGAACACTACACCATCGTGATTGTCACCCACAACATGGAACAGGCTGCCCGCATTAGCGACTTTACGGCCTTCCTCTATCTCGGAGAACTGGCCGAATTCGATACGACCGAAAAGCTCTTTAAGGAGCCGTCGAATCCGAAAACCGAAGCCTATTTATCGGGCCGATTCGGTTAAAGAAAAAGCAACATTTTTAGAGGAGGAATATCCCATGAGTGATCCAACAAAAATTGATGATTTAGAGAAGGAATGCAACGCGATGTGTGCCTACGCGGAAGCGAACCTCAAGCGGGCTTTCGCTTATTACGAAAACGAGATCGCGCCGGTCGATTTCGTTCCGATTGACGATGACACCGTCGATCGTTATGAGCGAAGCCTTGAAGGAAAATGCCTTGATACCCTCGTTCGGGAACGGCTTTACGCCGGGAATATGCGCGAAGTGGCAGGCATTCTTAAAGCCGTCGAAGACATCGAACGGATCGGCGACCATGCTGAAGATGTCGCCGAGTGGACTAGCAAAATCAAAACCGTCAAAGGCTGGCCAATCGTGAAAATCCAGACGATGTGTCGGATTGCTCTTGAGATGGTTGATGGAGCTTTCTTGGCTTTTGCTCGACATGATATCGGTCTCGCGGAGCAAATCGAAAAAGAAGATGATCTTCAAGACCAGCTTTATGACGAATGCATTCAAAGCCTGATTACTCTCGATAGCGAAAAAGACGCTAACCACGCCTCCATCCTCTACTCGGGGATTCTCGCCAAATACCTTGAGCGAATTTCGGACCATGCAGTCAACGTGGCAGAATGGGTCATCTTCGTTGTAAAGGGGTATCATAAGGATAAGCAAATCTTTTAACTATGAACAACCTCATTGCCATCGTCGACGACGACAAAGAAATCGCCCACATTGAAAGCCTTACCCTTCTCAAAGAAGGCTATAAGGTCAAACTCTATTCTGATGGAACGAGTTTTTTAGCCTCCCTCAATCAGGAAAAACCCGACTTGTTAATCTTGGATCTTATGCTCCCGGACATCGATGGCTTGAGCCTGTTAAAACGGCTTCGGGAAGACCCTAGTAACCGCGATGTTGATGTGGTCATCATTTCGGCAAAAGGAATGGTCTCCGACAAAGTCCTCGGACTCGACCTCGGGGCTGATGATTATCTGGAAAAACCTTTTTCGACGCTCGAACTTGCCAGTCGAATTAATGCCCGCTTCCGGAAAAAGAAAAGCGTAGATGATGCTTTCCACTTCGCATCTTTCACCCTCCACCGCAAAGCCCACGAGTTACTCGATCAGCATCAAAACGAAGTGGCTTTGACGCAAAGCGAATGGGATTTGCTGGTATTTTTCATTGATCACCAAGGCGAGGCTCTTTCGCGCGAAACCTTGTTTAGTGCCTTGTGGGGCGAAGGCGATTATGAATCGCGTGCCCTCGATGTCCATGTCGCCTCTTTAAGGAAGAAGCTCAATGACCAGCACGGCGACATCATCGCCACAGTTTATGGAATGGGCTATCGGATGAATCCATGAAAAAGAAATTGATCCTCACCTCGATTTTAAGCGTCTTCCTCTCGCTTTTATTGCTCTTGAGTGTCAGCGTTCTTCTCGTCGATTACTCCGGCAAACAAAGCGCGGAAAAATCCCTGCGCAATTATTTAGCGATTGCTGAAGGATATTACGTTCCGAATTCTCTTGTTTATACGCCCGAAAAAACCAAAGATCTCTTGGCCAACCCTGATAGCTATGTCCGTTTGACAATCATCGGTTCGGATGGCTATGTGAAAATCGATACTTTGGCTGACCCGACCGCCAACCATCTCGACCGCCCCGAAATTCAAAATCTCGGAACCATTTATTATCGGCGAAGCACCACGTTGAACCGCCAGATGATTTATCTCGCGGGCAAAGATTTTTCGAGTGATGGCACGAGCTACGATTATGTCCGAGTCGCGCTTCCCGTCGACCGAGTCGAAACGACGACCTATTCGCTTTTGGGCTATGGTTTCTTGGGAATCGCCTTGATTACGATTCTCAGCGGTTTTTTGACCGCCTATCTCACCAAACGGTCCTTAAAACCTCTGCAACAGGAAGTCCAAGAACTCGATGAAATCGTCGGCGAAGAAGCTCACCCCAATGCCGATGTCAAAGAACTCGGTCAGAGTATCAGCAAAGCCAAAGTCCTTTTGGACGAACGCTACCAGGCCTTGGCAACCGAGAAGAAAAAATACGAAACGCTCCTCGACGAAATGGAACAAGGCCTTGTCGCCCTCGATAGTCAGGGAAAGATTCAACTCATCAATGAAGAAGCGGCCGAACTTTTCGATGGGAAGAAAGACAATCTTCTTGGCCAAGATTACCACATTCTATCGACCAATGAAAATCTCCTTCTCGCCATCGATAAGGCCATGAAAAACAATCTTGCCAGTGCTCTCGACGTTGAAAAAGGAAGCAGAATTTCGCTGGTGAACGTCTCGCCCTTAGGTGAAACTTTCGCCTCCGGAAAAGGCTATGGAGTCTGCCTTTTAAGCCTCGACGTCACAGAAAAACGAAAACTCGAAGAAGCCAAACGCGATTTCTTTGCCAATGCTTCTCATGAATTAAAGAGTCCGTTAACCGCAGTCATCGGCTATCAAGAGCTTCTTCAAAATGGCACGATTGCTTCGGATGAAGACAAAAAAGAAGCAATCGACACCACCTTGGATGAAGCTAGGCGCATGAAAGAAATCATCCGAGAAATGTTGGTCTTATCGAAATTGGAAAGCGGCATTGCCCGCGAAAAGACTGATCTCGTCCTCAAAGACATCATCCTCAACGCTCTCAAAGAAAACACCTCCTGGATTGAGAAAAAGAATCTTCAAGTCAGCCTGGCATTAGCTGACGTCCATTTTGCGATGGCTAAGGAAGATGCCCAAAATCTTTTCGGGAACTTAATTGAGAATGCCTGCAAATACAATAAAGACGGCGGATCCTTGACTCTCGAATTAACCCCTGATTATTTCCGAATCAAAGACACAGGTGTCGGAATCGCCGAAAAAGACCAGTCGCGAATTTATGAACGTTTCTATCGGGTCGATCCTGCCAAGAGCAAGGCTCTCGGAGGCACGGGATTAGGTCTTTCGATTGTCAAACACATCGCTCTCGATTATCATTTCGCGCTCCGTCTCGATTCGACTCTCGGACTCGGCAGTACTTTCACTGTTTTCTTCCATCCGAAAAACCCTGCAAATCCTTCTTAATATTTGCAAAAGATGGTTATTTTTGTTTTTCTGAATTTCTTTTTCTAGGAGGATATCGGTTCATTTTTTCTTAACGAAGTATGGTAGAATAGCCGGGAAAGAAATGATCAGCATGAAAAACGCCATCGACAAGAAACTCCGTTTTCTCAGGCGTCACTTTCATTTTAAGAAAAACGAACTCGGGGCTATCCGTTCTTACTACGCGGGAGAGTTCTTCGATCCTGAAGACCCAGCCTTCCGTCGGCTGCTCGCTCTATCGCAAGAGCTTTGTGAGCGTTATCGCGTCTTAAGCGAAGAATTGCCCAACCCCCACTCCTATGCGCAACAAGCGATCGCTTTCATCAAGAAACGCCATATCCTCACACGCCTTTTTATCCACCCGTCTTTGTCTCTCTTAGCTGGTCCGGGACTCCAACTTGTCATCGGCGCCGTTGAATTGGAAAAAGTGGCTTATTTTAACAACGATGTTCTTTTCCATCCCAGCTGTCTCGTTCACCTCTCCAACCGCATCCGCTTCGGACCCAACATCGAAGTTGGCGATTCCGAATGGGAAAGACAAGGAAACCTTGTGCGAGCCTCGCAAATTTCTTTTGGCGAAGATTGTTGGATTGGCTATGGTGCAAAAATTAAAGGTGGCATTGCGCTAGCTTCGGGAACTTTACTCGCCGCTGGAGCTTATCTTTCGCAATCGACGCGAAAGAATGCCCTCATGGTTTCCCGCCCCGCCCAAGAAAAGGCTATTCTCGATGAGGATTATTGCCCCCGCCCGAAAGAGAGCCTCGTTTATTCGCCCCACGAGAAAAAAATCCTTTTTCAAACGCTTTCAAAGCTGGGTTTACGCCGCTCGTGGAATGCTTACGAACGTTATCTTTCTGGCGCTTCGGTGAACATCATTTCGCCTGCTTTAGCAAAGGTCTTCCTGATTTCGCATCAACTATGCCGAGAATATTCCTTGGCTTCAACGACAGCGGAACGCCAAAACGAAATCAAGCAACTTCTCTTCCCCCTTCAAGGTCAAAATTTCGTTTTGGAAAAAGGGCTTTGGCTGGACATCCTTGGGGCGGTCCGAGTGGGTAATAATGTTCGGATCGGCGAAGATGCCTATCTTTCGGGCAATCTCCTCCTCGAAGACAATGTTACTTTAGGGCAAGAAGTCACCATGTTCGCTTCAGGCCATCCTCTTCGGGCTGAGAAACGACGATTCTTTTTCTCTTTTCGTGGAGGTTTCCACGAAGAAGGTCAGCTATACTCCATCGTCATTTCTAAAGGGATTACTTTGGGAGATCATGCCGTGATTGCCCCTTCGACGATCGTCGAAGAAAATGTTCCCGAAAACGGTTTATACGCCGGCCGTGGTTTAGTGTCGTAAAGTCATTCCGTTGGGGTTTTGCAGTCTTTTTCCATAAGGGTTTGACGGCGGTAGAGCAAAACGGTGTTTGACGGTTCTTGCCTTTATCCGGTAAACAATCGTCATGATAAGGAAAGAACAAATCAAAACAAAGATCGTGTCGAAAAACACCTTTACTGGGCCAGCCAATATCATTATTTCGGAAAGCCCATTCTTCGCATGGGCAACGTTGTTAGAGAGAACGAATCGCCTCGACTGGAGGCTTTTTCGCCGAGTGATAAGCTGGAACAAAAGAAGAAAGAAAAGCCGTCAATATCGCGCTCGCAAATAGGAGCAGCACCACTAATCCATCGCAATTGAAATAAGACACCGGATAAATCACGCTCATGAAAGCCCGATTAATCGCAGATGTCGCTAGAAAAGTCGCTAAACAAGAGAAGATTGCGCAAAGAAAAGCCACGATAAGCGATTCTAAACCATAGATGAGGAAGATATCCTTCGAACGGGCACCAAGGGCTCGGAGAATGCCAATTTCTTTTTGGCGCGAATTAATCGAACTTGCGATAAGACTAGCGAAAAGAAGAATGGCGAAAAAGAGCATAACTCCGCCGATGATCAGAAAGAGAATCCCATAACTACGATCCACCTGTTTGGCATTGCTAACACAAGTCAAGGCATCCGATTTGACCGAATAGGCCACTCCGCTGACATGCCGTCCTGACCGAGCAAAGAAATCGGCTACGATTTGTTTTTCGGCATCCCCTCCTAAAGGAAGATAAGCTAGAGCCGAATCAAAATAGTCAAAACGATAGGGAAGATAAAGATCAGCCAGTTCATCTGAAATGATGAGACAACCCGCCGTAATATCTCCGTTTCGGAAATCGCCGGTAGGGAAATAAAAGCCCACGACCTTTATACCCTCAATCCGATTCGTGACATCATTTTCATTCATGCTGAGGGTAGCGGATAGACCTTGATAAATCACATCTTCATGGCCTTGAATGGCGGCCGTGATTTTATCATTGAAGAAAGGGATAAAAGCTTTGCGCCAAGGTGCAATAAGGTCTTGATTCTCGCTCGGTTCTTCAGCCATGCAAGTCTGCCAAACGAAATCATGGAAGGCCCGTAAATGATCATCGGACGTCGCGTTTTGAGCGGAGGAACCATAGAGATAAAAAGGGAAATTTTCTTGTTCAGCTTCGGCGAGATGCTCTTGGGCAAAAGCGAGCGTCTCATAGAGCCGAAAACGAGGAAAGAGATCTTGGGTAGTTTGCGGCAGTTCGCCAAAAGGCTTGGGATCATCGCTTGTTGCATATAAACGATTGCCTTCGTTTGCCAAAGCACTATAGCGGGAAAGAATACTCGAGGACATGGCAATGGGCTCCGTGGGGAGAAACTTCACAAAATCATTGGGGGAAACCAAAACTTCATTGGTTTCGAGTTTGCTCTTTGACTGGGCAAAAACGAAAGGCTGATCCGGAAGAAATTCGTGACCAGCATTATAGGTTGCCATCCGATTGGTGTTTGGATCCGACAACGCCACAGCCGCAGTGAAGTAATGGAGGTAAAAACGATTGTTTCTCGTGTAGGAAGGCTTTGCTTTTCGAAGAGTAAAAAGGAGATCATCAAACGAATTTTCATCACGATTTTCCAAAGTCGAGACCAAAGAAGATTTGATATCTTTCTTGGCGGTTTTATCCCCATCATCGGCCACTTTTAAAGAAGCGAAACTAGCGGAATCAAAATGGGTGTCCAAGACGCCAACGATCGTATAAAGCGGAGACGCGCCATTCCCGGTCAAAGCTTTGCCCAAGATATTCTCCTTCGTAATTTCTTGGCCTGGAGTAACGACATCGCTTTGCTTCTTCACGTCGTAAATCTGATAATCAAAGTGCTGAAAGCCCTCGAGTTCCCGAAGGGTAATGCAAGCTTCATTTTCTTTTTGAGGAAGGCGACCCGAAACCAAGTCGAATTCTTTCGGTAATACATCGATGGGATAGAAGTCTTTAATTTCGGTTGGATAATAATATAAAGTCCCCGTCAAAGATTCGGCATAGTTATTTTGTAAAGGAATTTTATTTTTCTTAATCCTTCCTTCGAAATGAAGACCAGTTTTGGCTTCCAAGCTTTGAAGATCTTGCTCGCCCAAGGGCATCGAAAACAAATAATAGCTTCCCGGATCGTCGTTGAGTTGCGTTGCTTCCTTTTCGATATGAACGTAATTGCTGTGGGTGTAATTCAGAGCGTCAATTCCCGATGCTTCTTCGTCTAAACGAGCGGCGCTGGCGGCGACTCCCAAGAAAGTAAAAGCGATGGAGGTAAGGAGAATAGAAACCACCAATTTTACCGGCTTGGCAAAGGAAGAGGATAAGGCAATCTTAAGCGAATTATTCCATCTTAAATGAGCCTTTTCTAAACTCAATTGAGAAGGGTTTTGCGAAGATTTTTGAACTTCGTGGAGCGTTTCGTCTTTCACCACTTTGCCATCTTTAAAGGTGATAATGCGGTCGCCATAAGTTTTGGCGAAGTCTTGGTCATGACTGACCACGATGACCAATTTTTCTTTGGCGAGACGCTGAAGGAGACGAAAAACCTCAATCGAACTTTCGCTATCGAGCGCCCCGGTAGGTTCATCGGCGAGAATAACCTTCGGGTTCTTTATTAAAGCTCGGGCGATGGCAACCCGCTGACGCTGACCACCTGAAAGCTCGTTCACTTTGCGTTCTTCATAACCCGATAAATCCACCGCGCCCAAAGTTTGGGCGATTAAACTCGGATCGCTGGCTTTGCCTTGGAGAGAAAGAGCCAATTCCAAATTTCCGCGGACACTATATTCGCTGAGCAAATGGTATTCTTGAAACACGAAGCCAAGATAACTGTTACGGCAGGCATCGAAATCCGCATCGCGGAATTCTTTGCTGGAGCGATCATCAATTCGAATTTCTCCTGAATCGGCTCTATCCAAGCCGCCCAAAACATTTAGAAATGTGGATTTCCCTGCCCCTGAACGGCCCAAGATGAAGACTAAACCCGTTTCCGGAAAGGTTAAGTTCACATGATCCAGGGCAATTACTCGCTCACCTTTTTTCACAGAGTACGACTTAAAAAGATCGATGACCTCGAGCATAATAATATATCTCCTTTATCGAGAAAAATTAGTGATTAACAATCGTAGTGTCTGTCGTCGTTCTTGGGCAAAACGTCCGCTTCCGAGTCAAGGGCAATGTCAGATAAAGAACGAAGTAAAGAATGGAAAAAACCGTTAAGACAATACTGCCGGTTTCAAGCAAGGCGCCTCCATAATTATTGATCGTCGAGCCGAGAAGAAGGATAAAAAGAGTCACGTTGAGAACCACATTCACCAGGGAAAGCCAAAAACCCCAAAGCCAAAAGGCATGGCGATTTTTCGGCGAAAGCCAAAGGCCGATGCTCATCAAGGCTGAAGCAAAGAACGTTAAGGTAGCAAACCAAGTGAAAACCGTATAGGGGCCAGTCGTCGCGAAAAGCATCTGATACATGTTTTCTAAAACGATGAGGTAGGTGCCCCCGAGATTCTGCGGAATCCCCAAATAGGGCAAAATGGAAAAAAATCAGGGCAAGAAAGATGGCTGACATGCTAAAGATAAAAGCCCCATAATAAGGTTTACCAATGCCCCGCTCTTCCATCGTCGGATTTTTGGCGACCACCACCGTCGAAACGTTGGCGTTAGGATTCTTGACCTCACCATTGATGATCTCGTCAATCCCCACTTTATAGAAGTTCGAAAGTTTTTCGAGCGTGCCAATATCCGGAACCGAATCCCCACTCTCCCATTTGGAAATCGCTTGCGGCGAAACTTGGAAGATTTCGGCTTCATCTTGTTGACGGAGATTCTTATCGTTTCTTAATTGGGTCAGGAACTTCCCCATTTTGATTTTGTCCATGACTTTTTCCTCCTCGGACCGTAGGCATTTTCGCCCCCGAAAGAACGGGATGGCAACAAACTGCTTCTTGAATCGTTTTCAACCACCGGTTGAATGACCACTAAATAATAGGTTATATCGAATGTTTTGTATAGAAGATAATCAACGTTCAACCGCGAGAAGAATCACCATATTTATCATCAGATTAAACGAAAACGAGACCTAAAAAGAAGAATAAACATATCGCTATCGATTTCGTTTCTCCCTAAAAACAAAACTCAAAACACATCGCTCTTGCGAAAAGGAATTCGGTTTTGCAAGGCTTTTTGTGTTTTAGGTCAAAAAAGTTTATATCCGAAGCAAATCTGAGGGGCTCGTCAGTGCGAATGATCGTCTTTGTTCGGCTTATTCATCAGAGAAAGCAAGGTATTGAGATCCTTCATCGTCGCCCGTTTCTTTCCTTTTGCTTTCTTTGGGATTTCGAAAAGAGAAGGCTCTTGAGAGAAATATTTCCGGGATTCCCTTTCGAGGATTTCCGAAACCTCTTTCGGGGAGATCTTCTCCTCTTCGAAAAAGGCTTCGCTTTCAAGGCACCGTTCTTTGCTATCCTCGTCTTTGAGAACTTGCACATCAAGCGGACATTCACTGCCGTCCCTCATCAAGGCAATAAGGTTAAACCCTTCGGATTCCTTAAACGTAAGCCGCAGCGAAGTCACGTGAGGGATCTTTTGTTTTTGTATGAGAGAGTAAGCCAAAAGGAAAGCGTCCTCAGCGAT
>Ga0183101_1000082_pt1 | contig 61317 bp, 44 predicted proteins | sample Biomet3_FD_127790 | JGI IMG/M metagenome (GOLD analysis project Ga0183101, IMG submission 127790) | Microbial communities from bioreactor (seeded with sewage sludge) at LBNL, California, USA - Biofuel metagenome 3 | ecosystem: Engineered > Bioreactor > Anaerobic > Unclassified ... | reverse complement strand
ATTACTGTTATAGATGAATATAAAAATCATATTTTATTTTTTATTATAGTAATTTTTTTTAATGTCTGTTGTTGCAACCGTTTGGATGCCATGGCGGCAGCCTGGGCAAAGTGCCCCGGGGGTTCAGCAACAACAGGTGGAGGCGTCGCTTTTGGGCGTGGGCAGGGTAGACAGGCGCAAGCCCAAACAGTGTTCTGGCCGCGCGGCCCCCGCCGCGTGCAAGGTAACAGCCGTTTTTTCGGCACAAACCCATATGGGGAATGAGGATGGTGAACATCAACCGCCAGTGGTGCAAGGGCTGCGGCATTTGCGTAGCTTTTTGTCCCAAAAAGGCACTGTCCCTGGATGATGAGGGCAAAGCCTGCCACAACCCGGAACTTTGCGTGGAGTGTGGCATGTGTGAACAATATTGTCCCGATCTGGCCGTAACGGTGGAAAAAACCGAAAAGGCCAAAAACGGCAAGGAGGCGGCATGAGCCACGAAGACATCCGCTTTGTGCAGGGAAACGAAGCCTGTGTGCGCGGGGCGCTTTATGCCGGGCTGCGCTTTTTTGCCGGTTACCCCATAACGCCTTCAACGGAGGTTGCCGAGCACCTGGCCGAGCAGCTGCCGCGCGTTGGCGGCAAGTTTATTCAGATGGAGGATGAAATAGCCTCCATGTGCGCCGTGTGCGGCGCTTCGCTGGCCGGTTCAAAAGCCATGACAGCCACAAGCGGCCCCGGCTTTTCGTTGAAGCAAGAGGCCATCGGCTATGCCGTTATGGCCGAAATTCCCTGCGTCATCGTCAACGTGCAGCGCGGCGGCCCCTCCACCGGTCTGCCCACCAAGGTTGCGCAGGGCGATGTGAACCAGGCCCGCTGGGGCACGCACGGCGACCACTCCATCATCGTTCTCACGGCGTCCAGCATTCAGGACGTTTTTCAGATCACCGTCGAAGCCTTCAACATGGCGGAAACCTACCGCACGCCTGTTATCCTGCTGTTTGACGAAGTGATCGGCCACATGCGCGAAAAGCTGGTTATCCCGGCGGAGGGCGAACTGCCCGTGGTGGAACGCCTGCACACCGATGTTCAGGCGGGGGTGAACTACCACCCCTATCTGCCGCGTGAAGATGGCCGCCTGCCCATGTCCGATTTCGGCGGCGTGCATCGTTACAACGTCACCGGCCTGTTCCACGACATCTGGGGCTTCCCCACCGAAAATCCCGAGCAGGTCAGCAAGCTGCTCTATCATCTGGTGGACAAAATCGAAAACCGCGCGCACCTGCTGGCCCGCTGGAAGGAATATTATCTCGACGACGCGGAACACATCATCATTTCCTATGGTTCCACGGCGCGCAGCGCCCGGCACCTGGTGGAAACCCGCCGTTCCAAGGGCGACCGCATCGGGCTGCTGGAGCTGCAAACCCTGTGGCCTTTCCCCGCGCAGCTCGTGCGTGAAAAGACGGCCAAAGCCCGCAATATCTTTGTGGCGGAAATGAACATGGGGCAGATCACCACGCAGGTGAAGCAGGTCGTGCAGCGGCCCGACCGCGTGTTTTTGGTGAACCGCATGGACGGCCTGATGCTCAACCCCACGGATATCGGCAAGGTTATGCGTGTCATTGAAGGAAGGGGGTTCTAGCATGAGCGTGCAAAACATTCGCGAACGGTTCTTCCCCCACATCTGGTGCCCCGGCTGCGGCCACGGCACCATTCTGAACAACCTGCTGCACGCCGTGCAGGAAATGAACATCAATCCCTCGGACATGTGCATGGTTTCGGGCATCGGCTGCTCGGCGCGCATATCGGGCTATGTGGATTTTCATAGCATGCACACCATGCACGGTCGCGCCCTGGCCTGCGCCACGGGCATCAAGATGACCAGGCCGGAGCTGAACGTTGTGGTGCCCATGGGCGATGGCGACGCCATGGCCATTGGCGGCAACCACTTTATCCATGCCTGCCGCCGCAACATCGATATGGTGGCCATCATCATGAACAACCGCATCTACGGCATGACCGGCGGCCAGTATTCGCCCCTTTCGGGCGAGGGCATTCTGGCCACCACCGCGCCATACCGCAGCATCGATCATGAATTCGACACGGTAAAGTTGGCCATGGGCGCTGGCGCCACCTTTGTGGCCCGTACCACGACCTTTCATGTGAAGGAAATTGTTTCGCTGCTCAAAAAAGCCTTTGCGCACAAAGGGTTTTCCGTCGTTGAAGTGCTCACGCAGTGCCCCACCTACTTTGGCCGTAAAAACAAGATGGGCGGCCCGGTGCAGATGCTGGAATGGTACCGCGACAACACGGCCCCGCTTGGCTCCAAAAAGCTGGAGGAAAATCCGCATCTGATCCCGCGCGGTGTTTTTGTGGAGGAAGACCGCCCCGAATACTGCGCGGAATACGCCAAAATCATCGAAAAGGCCCATAAGGAGTAGCGTCATGGAAAAATACCGCTTTCTCCTGTCCGGTTCCGGCGGGCAGGGCATCATCACCATGGCCATCCTGCTGGCTGAGGCGGCAGTGCTGCACGAAGGCCTGGTGGCCGTGCAGTCGCAGTCTTACGGGCCGGAGGCGCGCGGCGGGGCCACGCGCTCGGACGTGATCATTTCCGACAGCGAAATATTCTTTCCCAAGGTCAACCAGCCCAATGTGCTGGTGGCCCTTACCGAAGAATCTGCGGGAAAGTATCTGCCGCTTATCCGCCCCGGCGGCATGTGCCTGTATGACACCGATCTGGTGCATCCCTCAAAACGCATAGACGCCGAACGCATCGGCCTGCCCATGCTGCACGCGGTAAAGGAAACCTTTGATGGAAAAACGCAGGCTCTGAACATCTGCGTGCTTGGCGCGCTGGCGGCCATTACCCGCGCCGTGCGGCTGGAATCCATTGAAAAGGTGCTGGCCACCCGTTTTGCCGCCGTGCATCACGAAAACAACAAAAAAGCTCTGCGCCTCGGCGCGGAACTGGCCAAAGACGTGAAGCGCTAGCCGCCGCGTTGCTCCCCGGGCCAGCTTGCCCCCGGGCATGGGCTTTCAGCGGTCCGTGCCCGGGCAGGCATTGCCCCTGAAGGCCGCGCTTTATCGGCAAAACGCTTTCCGCCCGCCGGGCAAACCGCTCGCGGATGGCGGCATCAAACAAATTTGAGGGTATTCATGAACATTCACGAGTATCAGGCAAAAACACTTTTGGCTCAGTTCGGCGTTCCCGTGCCGCGCGGCCTTCTGGCGGAAACCCCCGCAGAGGCGCGGCGCGCGGCGCAGGAAATTCCCGGCCCCGTATGGGTGGTCAAGGCGCAGATACACGCAGGCGGGCGCGGCAAAGGCGGCGGCGTTGTCGTGTGCAAAAGCCCCGACGAGGTGGAGGCCGCGGCAAGCCGCATCATTGGCATGCAGCTGGTCACGCACCAAACCAGCCCGGAAGGCAAAAAGGTTCACAAGGTATGGGTGGAGCAGGGCACGGACATTGCGCGCGAGCTGTATATGGCCGTGGTGCTCGACCGTGGCGCGCAGTGCCTCACGGTTATGGCTTCGCCCGACGGCGGCATGGATATTGAAGAAGTGGCCGCCAAAACGCCCGAACGCATTTTTACCACCCGTCTGGACGGCGCACACGCGATCTGGCCTTTTCAGGCGCGCGCGCTGCTTTTTGGCTGCGGGCTCAGCCCGGCCCAGGTCGACGCGGGAACGGCACTTTTGCGCAACATGGTGCGCCTGGCGGCGGAAAAAGACGCCGTGCTGGTGGAGATAAACCCCCTGGCCGTGACCGGCGCGGGGGATCTGGTGGCCCTGGACGGCAAAATGGATTTTGACGAAAGCGCCCTCAAGCGCCACCCGGACATAGCGGCCCTGGACGACCCGGAGGAATGCGACCCTCTGGAACGCAAGGCCCGTGAGCTGGGCGTCAATTATGTGCGTCTTTCCGGCTATGTGGGCACAATGGTCAACGGCGCGGGGCTTGCCATGGCCACCATGGACGCCATAAAACAAGCGGGGGCCGAACCGGCCAACTTTCTGGACGCGGGCGGCGGCGCCAACGAACAGATGGTGGCCGCTGGTTTTGAGGTCATGCTCTCCGACCCCAACGTGCGCGGCATTCTCATCAATATTTTCGGCGGCATTCTGCGCTGCGATATTGTGGCCCAGGGCGTGGTGAACGCGGCCCGCAAGGTGAACCTTACGCTGCCGCTCGTTGTGCGGCTTGAAGGCACCAATGTGGAGGAGGGCCGCCGCATTCTGCGCGAAAGCGGCCTGAATTTTGAAACGGCGGCCTCCATGAGCGAGGCGGCCCACAAAATTGCGGCTCTGACAGCTGGGGGTGCGGCATGAGCATACTCGTCAACGCGCAAACCCGTGTTCTGGTGCAGGGGCTGACCGGCCGCGAGGGCATGTTCCACACGGAGCAAATGCAGGCCTATGGCACCACGGTGGTGGCTGGCTGCACGCCCGGCAAGGGCGGGCAAACGGTGTTGGGCGTGCCCGTGTTCAACACCGTTGCCGAGGCCGTGCAAAAAACCGGGGCCGACGTGAGCGTTATTTTTGTTCCCGCGGCTGTGGCGGCGGACGCCATTTGCGAGGCGGCGGACGCGGGCGTGCGGCTTGTGATCTGCATTACCGAGCACATTCCCGTGCTGGACATGGTGCGGGTGAAGGCGCGGCTCAAAAGCACGGGCGCGCAGCTTGTGGGGCCAAACTGCCCCGGCGTGATAAGCCCCGGCCAATGCAAAATTGGCATTCAGCCCGGCTATATTCACAAACCCGGCTCCATTGGTCTGATCAGCCGTTCCGGCACGCTGACCTATGAAGCCGTGCATCAGCTCACTTGTCAGGGCTTGGGGCAAAGCACCTGCGTGGGCATTGGCGGCGACCCCGTGCCGGGCCTGTATTTTACGGATCTGCTCAAGATGTTCCGTGACGACCCGGAAACAGAGGCCGTTTGCCTGATTGGCGAAATTGGCGGCGACGGTGAGGAAAAAGCCGCCGCCTATATCAAGGAGAGCAACTATCCCAAGCCCGTTTTCGGGTTTATTGCCGGGCTCACCGCCCCCAAGGGCAAACGCATGGGGCATGCGGGGGCCATCATCAGCGGCTCCAAGGGGCGCGGCGAAGACAAGATCGCCGCGCTGCGCGATGCGGGCGTTACGGTGATACATGAACTTGGCCGCCTGGGAGAAACCGTTGCCGGGGCCATGCGGGGATAGATGCGCCAAATGCCGCCGGGCGGAGCAAAACCGCCCGGCAACACCTTCAACGTAAGCAAGGGGCGCCCATGAAAAAAAGACAGATCATCGCACTGCTGGCCGCCGTAACGGCGATGCTATGCATAGCCTTTCTGGTTCCCGACATGCAGGGGCTCAACGCCAAGGGCCGGGCGGCTCTTGGCGTTGGCGTATTTGCCATTGTGGTCTGGGTAACGCAGGCGCTGGACGATGCGCAGAGCGGGTTTTGCATTGTGGCTTTTCTCGTTCTGCTCGGCGCCGCCAAGTTTGCCCAGGCCCTTTCAGGCTATGCCAGCACAGGGGTGTGGATTGTCACCCTGGGGCTTGTTATGGCGGCAGGCATGGAGATGAGCGGTCTTTCACGGCGCATGGCGCTGAACATGGTGAGTCTTGCGGGGGCTTCGCCGGTCAAGATGTATTGGGCCGTGGCCCTCATTACGCTGGTGATGACGTTTTTTATTCCATCCCTTGGGGCAAAAACGCTGTTGCTTATGCCAATCATCGCTCAGATGGGGCACGCCTTCGGAGCGGAGACAGGCAAAAGCAACATGGTCAAGGGCCTCATCTTCGTGGTGACGATCACGGGCACCATGTATTGCCTTGGCATCATGACGTCGCACGCGGCCAACCCCATTACCGTGAGCCTGCTTGAAAAGGCCACGGGCCAGGCCGTTACCTGGGCGCAGTGGTTCAAGATTGGCGCGCCCCCGGCTTTTGTTTGCGGCCTGCTGGCCGTGCCGATTCTGTTGTGGATGTGGCCGCCGGAAATCAAGGATATCAGCGCGGGTCAGGCCTATGTGCGCAAGGAGCTTGATGCCCTTGGCCCCATGCGCTTTGTGGAAAAGTACACCATGGTGGTGTTTCTTGTAACGTTGGGCCTGTGGGCCACGGATACGTTCCACCACATCAGCGCCACGCTGGTGGCCATGCTGTCCGTTCTGGCCATGATCGCTCCTGGTCCGCAGCAGATCATGACCTGGAAACAGGCGGAGAAAAAAGTTCCCTGGAATATTTTTATCGTTTACGGCGCGGGCCTTTCCATGGGGTCCGTGCTTGTTTCTTCCGGCGCGGCGGCCTGGATAGCCAGCACGTTTTTCAGCCCGTTGGCCGGCTTTGAAATACGAACGCAGGTGGTCATTCTTATCTGGATCATGCTTGCGCTGCAGTGTCTTTTTACCGGCGCGGGACCAAAAACCACGGCCCTGACGCCTGTGGTCATCGCCTATGCCACCACGCAGGGCATTGATCCCACGCCTTTTGTGCTGCTGGTCGGCATGAACATGCTGCACCAGTATTTGCTGCCCGTTTCCAACCTGCCCAATATCATCGGTCTGGCCACGGAGGAGATCACCCCCGGCGAACTCATCAAGACCGGCGCGGTCATGAGCCTTTATGGGGCCTCGTTCATGAGCATCATGGTCTATACCTACTGGACCTGGATTGGAATGTTCGGCTAGCGGGCGCGGCCGTGATTGCCGGTTGCGTCAACAGCGGAAAAATGCAACTACCTGGCAAGTCAATAGTATTGGAGGAAAGCCATGGCAGGGGAATATAAAACTTCGCTCACCCCTGAGCACAGGAAGTTTCTTGAAGATCTTTTCAGGGACGGCGTGTCGTTCGACCCGAAAGTGCTGCGTGTCTACGCCTCCGACGCCAGTTTGGTGACCGGCTCCGTGCTGGCCATGGTGCGGCCTGAAAACACGGAGCAGCTCTGTGCGTTCATGCGCTGGGCCGATGCCGAACGCGTTGCCGTGCATCCGCGCGGGCGCGGAACCAGCCTTTCCGGCGGCTGTGTGCCCACGGTGCCCGGCATTGTGGTTTCCATGCTGGGCATGGACAAAATCATCGACATCAACAAACAGGATTTTGTGGCCGTGGTGGAGCCGGGGGTGAACACGGCGCTGCTGCAGGCCGAATGCGAAAAGCTGGGCATGTTTTATCCGCCGGACCCTGCAAGCGGCAAGGCCACCAGCGTTGGCGGCAATGTGGTTACCTGCGCCGGGGGGCTGCGCGCCGTGAAATACGGCGTTACCCGCGACTATGTGCTGGGGGTGGAGGCCGTGTTGCCCGGCGGGGATCTGCTGCGTTTTGGCGGCCGCACGCACAAGGACGTTATCGGCCTGGACGTGGGGCGGCTGTTTGTGGGCAGCGAGGGCACGCTTGGCGTGGTGAGCAAGCTCACGCTCAAGCTGCTGCCCAAGCCGGAGGCCTCGGCCTCCGTGCTGGTGGGGTACCCCTCCCTTGACGCCGCGCTTGCCTCCATGGGCAAGGTTTTCGCGGCGGGCATTCTGCCCTGCGCCGTGGAGTTCATGAACGAAACCGTGCTGGAAATCCTGACCAAAACGGGCGAGGTGCCCTGGCCAGACAGCGTCAACTCGCTGCTGCTGTTCCAGGTGGATGGCAGCAAAGACACCGTGCCGCTTGAAAACGCCCGCCTTTCCCAACAGCTGGACGATGCCCTGTGGCGCATGGAAGGCGTTGGCAAGGAAGAGGAAGACAAAATCTGGGCCTACCGGCGCAGGGTTTCGGCCGCTTCCTATGTGCTGGGGCCGGACCGGATAGGCGGCGACATGGCCGTGCCGCGCGGGTCCATTCTCAAAGCCGTGCGCCGGTTTGAGGAAATAGCCGCCTCCAACGGCAAGCGGCTGATCGGTTTTGGTCATGCGGGCGACGGCAACATTCACGCCAACCTGCACTATGACGCCTCCGACCTGGACGACGCCGCCCGCACGCGCAAAACGCATCACGAGCTGGACGCGGCCGCCCTTGAATTTGGCGGCAGCCTTTCCGGCGAGCACGGGGGCGGATGCCTGAAGGATGTGGGCAGGCAGCTGGGCGCGAAGGAGCACGACCTCATGCTGCGCGTGCGCCGCTGTTTCGACCCCAACGGCATCCTCAATCCCGGCAAGGGGTACTGAAATGAAACGAGGATGCACACAATGCGGCGAATGCCTGAACGTGTGCCCTGTGTACGCCCTCTATAAACGAGAGGAATACGCGCCCAAGGGCAAACGTTTGCTCATGGAGCCGCTTGATCCCGAATACGGCGGCAAGGAAGAAGCAATACCCTGGGAAAACATTCGCGAACTCACACGCCTGTGCGCTGGTTGCGAACGTTGCCAGCGGGCCTGCGCGCGCAAGCTTTCCACCTGTGACCTGCTGGCCGACGCGCGTTCGCGCAATCCGCATTGGACGCAAAGCCTGTGGGAACTATGGATTCGCCGCGCCGGTCCCCTGTGGCCCATGGCGGGCAAAATCGCCATGCTGGCCCCCGATGCCATTGTGCCGGGCGTGCTGCGGTCTTCGCTGGAAACAGCCAGGGCCCTGGTGGACCTGCCCCCCTGCGATCCGTGGATGACCCTGCGCCCCACCCAAAAGGTCGATAGCACGCCCGTGGCCCTGTTCAGCGGCTGCACGGCCAAAAATGCGCGTCCCCGCTGGGTAGCCAAGGCCGAGAGCCTGTTGCGCGGCTGGGGCTATGCGCTGCTGGATTCTTCGGATTTTGTCTGTTGCGGCGGCACGTTGCACCATGCCGGACAATACAAGGCCCAGGCCGAGGTGCGCGACCACAACCTTGAAATATGGCGCGCCATGGGCCGACCCTATGTGGCCAGTTTTTGCGCCTCGTGCAAGCACAGCCTTGAAGGGTACGCCGCCGCCATGGACGAAGCGGAAGGCAAGGAATGGAAGCGCAAGTGCGTGGGGCTTTCCACGCTGCTGGTGGATCCGGAAGTGCGCGCCACCGGCAATGCACCCTCTGTGGCGGGTTATCATCAGCCCTGCCACTGGGGCACGGCCGATCCCGACCTGCCCTTGCTCATGCGCGGGGTGCCGGGCCTGAAAAAAGGCACGGGCCTTTGCTGCGGCATGGGCGGCATTCTTAAAATGAGCAATCCCGATCTTTCCGCCGAAATGGCGCGTCGGTGCATGGAAGGCTTTGCGCCGGAGGCGGAGAAGATCATCACCGGCTGCAGCGGCTGCGTCATGCAGCTTGCGTCTGTGGCGCCCAAGGGCCGTGAAGTGCGGCACTGGCTTGATGTGACAACGTTGGAGGATGCTTCATAGGAGAGGACGTTGCCCGGCGCATGCGCCTTAACGAACGACGGGGAGGGCCGCAACCCGCTTTTCCCGCAGCATGAGAGGAGGTTCCCATGGCGAACAGGTTTGAGGAATACGGCAAAAAATATGGCACCATCGTGGCGGTGCTGGTGGCGCTGCTGGTGTGGCTGCTGCCCACGCCGGACGGCATGAACCTTACCCAGCACAAGCTGTTGAGCATTTTTTCCGGCGCCGTTGTGCTGTGGGTGACGCTCAGCGTGTCGGTGGCCACAAGCAGCTTTATCATCATATCATTGCTGTATTTCTGGGTAGGCAACGCCGAAGGCGCGATGAAAAACGGCGTGCTGGTGCATAATGCCGGATTCGCCATTTCCGGGTTTTCTTCTCCCGCCCTGTGGCTGCTCATCACCGGCTTCGTCATTTCCATCGCCATGACCAACACGGGCATGGCGCGCCGCGTGGCCCTGCACCTCATGCGCCTTTTCGGCAAGCGCCCTGGCGGGGCCATTCTTTCCCCCATGATCGCCAACCTCATCGTGGCCCCGCTTACACCCTCCAACACCGCGCGCACCGCCGCCATGCTGCCCATTGTGGAAGGCGTGGCCCAAGCCTATCAGGCGGAACCCGGCAAAAGCAACTTTGGCAAGGCGCTGTTCATTTCCAACACCTTTGCTTCCAACATCACGGCGGGCGGTTTTTTAACGGCCACCATCCCCAACCCCATTGCCATCGGCATGATGATTACCGCCATGGGCGGCGCGGTGGCGGCCACCTCTTGGGGGTTCTGGGCTCTGGCGGCCCTGCCCACCACCATCATCGTGCTTGTGGGCAGCCAGCTTGTTGTGCGCTGGATTTTCCCGCCTGAAATGAAGAATATTCCCGGCGGGCTCGACTATATCGAAAAAGAGCTTGCGGCCATGGGGCCAACCACCGTGCGCGAAAAAAAGGCCATGGTGTTCTTTCTGCTGGCGCTGGCCCTGTGGTCCACGGATATGCTGCACCACTTCAATTCCACCATGGTGGCCTTTGTGGTGAGCACGCTTATTCTGCTGCCCGGCGTGGGCGTGCTTTCGTGGAAGGAAGCGCAAAAGTCCATTCCCTGGGAGCTTTTCGTCTATTTTGGCGGCGTCATCACCCTCAGCAACGTGCTTATGAAGACCAAGGCCTTTGAATGGGTCATCAAAAGCGGCCTGTCGGCCATGGGGCTGACGCATGTGGAAATGATGCCGCTGATGATCGGCCTGATGGGCTTCACCATTTTCAGCCACATCATCTGGTCCACCACCACCGCCATGGCGGGCGTCATGATACCCATCTACATCGGCCTGGCGCAAACCTTTGGTTTTCCCATTGTCGGCTTTGTGCTGCCGCAGGCCATTCTTATGGGCTATGCGCTGTTTTTGCCCTTCAACACCATGGGCAACATCATCATGTTCGGCGCGGGATACTACACGGTCAGCGAGCAGCTCAAGGCGGCATTCGCCGTGGCCATCTTTGCCTGGGTCGCCTGGGCGGCAACGGCCCTTTTGTGGTATCCCGTCATAGGACTGCTGTAATGAGGAGAACAAAATGACCACAACCCGCAGACCGCTGCCCCCCATGGCGCGGATTCACCAAACCTTTGTGCGCCCCAAGGTGGAAGACCCGGCAGCCGAAATGACCGCGCAGATGGAGCTGCTCGCGCCGCGCATCAAACCGGGCAGCACCGTGGGCATTACCGCGGGCAGCCGGGGCATTCAGAACATTTGCGCCATGCTTGAAGCGGCCATCGGCGTTGTGCGCCGCTGCGGCGCAACCCCTGTGCTGCTGGCCGCCATGGGCAGCCACGGCGGCGGCACTGCCGAAGGCCAAAAAGAAGTGCTGGACAGCCTGAACATCACCGAGGAACGGCTGGGCGCAAAGGTTGTTACCTGTTCCACCTGTCGCAGCATCGGGCAAACCCCCGATGGCCTTACCGCCCATATGCTTGATTCCGCTTTTTCCGTGGATGCCATCATCCCCATCAACCGCGTGAAAACCCACACGTCGTTCAAGGGTTGTGTGGAAAGCGGCATGTGCAAAATGCTGGTGGTGGGGCTTGGCGGCCCCGGCGGAGCGGGGCAGTTCCACAGCCTGGGGCAGTCGCAACTGCCGCGTCTGCTGGTGGACGTGGGGCGCATCATTTTGGAAAAAATGCCCGTGATCGGCGGTGTGGCCATTGTGGAAAACGCCTATGAGGAAACGGCCCGCATTCAGGCCCTGCCCGCCGAAAGCATGATTGAAAGTGAAATAGAGCTGCTGGCCTGGTCCAAAACCCTTATGCCCGCGCTGCCGGTGGACAGGCTGCACGGGCTGATTGTGGAGGAAATGGGCAAAAATTTCAGCGGCACAGGCGCGGACACCAACATTATCGGCAGGCTGCGCATTCAGGGCGAAGCGGAGATGACCAGCCCCAACATCCGTTATGTTTCCGTGCTGGACCTTTCGGAAGAATCGCACGGCAACGCCACGGGCATCGGTCTGGTGGACTTTGTCACCCAAAAACTCATCGACAAGGTGGACCGCAAGGCCACCTACCTCAACAACCTGACCACCACGTTTGTTACCAGGGCCTTTCTGCCCACCTGGTATGATACGGAGCAGGAAGCGCTTGAAACCATGATGTTTTGCCTGCGCAGCATTCCGCCGGAAGAAGTGCGGCTTGTGCATGTGCCCAACACCCTTTATCTTACAGACTGCTTTGTGAGCGAGGCCGTGTTGCGGGAGCTAGACGACGCCTCACGCTTCAGCCTGGTGCATGAGCCGCGCCCCGTGCGGTTTGATGCACAGGGAAATTTGGTTGACCGTATAGGCCGGCCCCATTAGTCTGTAGCTCCAACGCAACGGTATTTTACGCAAAAAAGGACCGCGCCATGGCGCGGCCCTTTTTTGCGCTCTGATCCTCAATGTAACATTCAGGCGCGGGGATTTTTTGCACCCGGCAGATTGCGCCTTGAGAATTGTGGGACGCACCTGGGCCAAGAGAGATCAACCTACTTAAAAACTATGGGTTTTCCTTTCCAGCGGAAAGGGTAGGCAATTTGCGGGATTAGGATTTGCCTTTGGGAACTTTTGTGAGTAAAGTTAATAAAAATGATTATGGTTAGTTGTCAGTTCATTGTATGTGGGGTGCAATTGAGGCATATTTTTTGAATCACTTGCAGAAGCGGTTGGTGCAGCTTAGGGCAGTGCCTTGCCCAGGTCGTTGCTTTCGTGCGTTGGTACATGGTACCATTATGGATAGGCGGCTTCAAAAACGCCAGGCGCAACAGTTTGAAAACGGATCTTACGCCTGTTATTCATAACCTGCGGGACAAACCTCAACATCCTGTTTACATGTCGATAGCAAAAAAAAATATCTGGAAAATTTTTCGAACTGTCTTGCAGGTCATTTGTCTTGTCTGTGTGGCAGGTTATATCGTTTGGTTGTATATGGAGCGCGGCGTTCCACCGCATTTTGACCGAGATTCGTGGACGCAGCGCGATGGTTTTACGGCTATTTCCTACAGCGAGCTCACGCGTGAGCCGAAGCCGGGCCTTAATTCGCGGCAGCAGTTCGCCGTGCAGGTGGCGGCGCTCAAACAGGCGGGGTATCACTGGATCACCACCGATGACATCGTGCAGTTTTATCACAATGATGCGCCCCTGCCCGAAAAAGCGCTGTACCTTATGCTTGAGGGCGGGCGTAAGGATAATGTGATTTTTGGTCAGGACACCCTTGGCAAGGAAAGCGCCCACGCTTCCATCTATACCACTACCGCAACGCTGAGCAGCTGGAGCAACTTTTTTATTACGCGCTCGAATGTGGCATCGCTGGCCAAAAGCCAATTTTGGGACGTGCAAAGCCAGGGCGTGGGCCTGAAGCTCATCAACCAGCACAGCAAAGAAAGCTCGCCGGACTTTTTTTTGACGGACTATCTGCGCGATGCCGACGGCAAGCGGAAGGAATCCGATGCGCGAATGTATGAGCGGCTGCAAGAATATTATAAAACTTCCTATGACAAGCTGGCCAGCCTCATGCCCTCGCCGCCAACATCATTTATCATGATGCCGGCCAACTCGTATAATTCATACATGCCCGCCGCCATAAAAAAGGCCAATCAGGAGCTTACACGGAAGTATTTTAAAATTGCCTATACCCGCGAGGGAGGGGCCTTCAATGCCGCCTCGGGCAGCGCATATGATCTGACGCGCATGCAGGTGCCCGCCGATTTCGGCCCCAAGGAACTGCTGGACGCTCTGACAAAGTGGAACTCCACCCGCACAACGTTCATGCTTTCTTCGCCCGATGACGCGCAGGACTGGACGGCCTTTTGGACGCAGGTTGAAGCCACCCCGCACGAACTTGTGCTTTCGCCCAAAGAAGGTTCTTCAGATCCTGCCCTGCTGCGCGGCAGCAGCTTGTGGGAAAATATGGATATGTTCGTCACCCTGAGCACAAAGGACACGCAGCCCAGGTTTATCTATCTGCGCTATACGTCATCAGATTCCTATCTGCGCATCACCGTTCTTTTCAACAGGCTTATGGTGCATGAACGCCTGCCGCAGCAGGGGCTGTTTCTGGTATACGAAAAGGAATTGTCCACCGCTCCGCCCTGGAACATGCACATACGTCTGAAAGGCAACCGGCTTGCTGTCAACGTGAACGGCATTCCAACAGATCCTTCCTTGTTGCCGGTTTCTGCCCAGTTGCGCAAAGGCGCTGTTGGGCTGGGCGCTGCCGCCAAAAAAAATTACTGTGCCCGATTCGGCAATGTGCGCGCGCAGACCATCCCCACGGTTTGGGAGCGTGTGGAAAATGGGAGTGAGCTGCAATCCAACGACATAACCGCCGTTATGCTGCCGCTTTCTCAGGCGGCCGCGCAGTCTGGCGCAACAGCCCACCTGCTGCTGCGCGCCAGGTCGCAGGGTGAAATGGTTGTTGCCGCCATGCCTGCGGGCAATCTTGATTTTTCGGTTGATCTGCTGAACGTGCCGCAATTTGCCGCGACCGAAAGCACCAAGCTGTGGGACGGGGTCATGGTAAGCCCTGCCGCCGATGCGGATTGGGATGCCGTCAATGTGGCGCTTGCCGCCATATCCAAAAGCAGGTTGCTGGCCGTGGTGCAACTGTCCAAGGCGGCGGCCACGGCGTTGGCAAATTCCGGCAAACGGTTGCTTGCCGACAGGTTCGTGCTCGATTTTGACCGGGCTGATCTTTCCGACGCGGTTTGGACGCCCCTGGCGCACAGGCACAATCGCAACAATTTTCTTTATGCTGAACAGAAAAACGTGGAAAGTACTCCAATCTTATTTTCCGCCAGGAGCCGCTGATGCGTTCAGCTCAAGTGATAGTAACCGCCGTTATGCTGCTGGGCCTGTGGGCTGTCGCCGCGCATGCCGTGGCGCCCGCCGACGCGGTTGAAAGCGATCAGCAAGAGGATATGGCGCCTCTTGATCAGAAAAATGTTTCTTATTACTACAACTTGGAGAAAAGAAGCATTCGCAAGAGCAAATATCAGGAGGCTCTGGCGGCCATAAGCAAGGGGCAGGCGCTTGACCCCGCCTACCTGCCTTTTATGAAGCAGAAGGCCCTTGTGCTCATCAGGCTGAACCGCAGGGCGGAAGCGGCCCAGGTTATTGACCTGGCATTGGGCGGCCTGCCCAATGATCTTGAGTTGAATACGCTCTTTGTGGACAACACGCTGGCGCAGGATCATAGCCAAAGCGCTGCAGAGGAAGAACTGACCAGTTATTTCAAAAAAATGAATCCCGCCATCGTGCCGGAACTTATCGCGAACATCGCCTTCAATTCCACCACGCACGATGCGGGGTTTGGCGCTGTGCTGGCCTCTGCGGTCGCGGCCAAAGTGCTGCCGCCGCGCGATCAAGCGGTGCTTTCGGCCTATCTGAACAAAAAGCCATCCGAAGCGGCAGCACGGCTGCGGGCGGAAGGGGCACCCGGCAAGAGCGACGCTTTGTTCAGCACGCTCACCATTCTGACGGCCGAGGCCTATCAGCGCGCCCGCAATTATGCCGAGGCGGACATTTTTTACAAAAAAGCCATTGCGCAGGGATATGATAGCGAGAAGGCCCACTGGATAGAAGGGCAGATCTATGTTGATCTGCACGACTCGCTCGGCGCGGCCCAAACCTTTGAAGAACACTGGCGCGCGGCCGATAATCCCTCGGTGTGGGCGGTGCTGGCGGCCAAGGCCTATAGCGGAGCGGGGCGGCATGACCGCGCCGCCGATATTTTGCGGCAGGCGGCACGCGTTTCTCCCAACGATCCTTATGTGTTGGGCCATCTGTATTATTGCCTGGCAGCTGGTGGAAATACGGCCCAGGCAAACGCCTTCGCAAAAGACCTGACCGACGGCGGCCATATCATGTCCCTTGAGTACGGCAAATATCTCTTCGCCCGCAGCATAAAAAACGACGCGGCCAGCGACCTTGCCCGCGCAGCCTTCATGAAGGCTGCCAACGATATCACCTATGTGCACGAGCAGGCCAGCGTGCGAAGAATCATGGACGATTTGGATTTTGCCGCCATCAGTTCCCCGCTGCAGCGCCAGGCAGGTTTGCTGCGGGTTGCGGGCTGGGATATGTGGAACAAAAACAGATACCATGAGGCATTCGTCTACTGGAAAAACTCTGCGGCCCTGCACAGCGACGACGGCAACGCCACCTGGCTCGGCATGTGCCGTGCGCTGCTGCAACAGAATATGGTTGCCGAAGCGGAAGAGATATTCCATCTGCACAGTCCGGAGATGCAGACTATTTCTTTGGCTTTTTCCCTTGTCAGGCAAGATCAATGGTATGCCGCGCAACCGTTGCTTGATGCGATGCAACCGCAGCGAGCGGAAATGTTGCCGTGGTATACGCTTATCCGGGCCCTCAGCGCGGCCAAAAACGGCACGCCTGAAGAGGTTGCCGCAGGCGCGGAGCAGCTTATTGCCTCCCCCGTGCCCAACGTGCCCCTCAGCCTTGTGATTCCGGACCAGAAGATGGGGCAGGAAAATCTTTCCTTGAATAAAGCGTATTACCTGACGCTGCTCAAACAATACTTCGATACGCTTTCCGCCCAGGGATATGGCGACCTTTTCCCCAAGCTTATCGCGAGCCGTCAGTTTCTTTCACTGCCGAACAGCGAGAGGCTTTCGTTGCTTTGCAGCGCTGCCCTTGAGCTTTCGGCGCAGGGCAACGAGGTGGACGCGGAACCCCTGTGGCGGGCGGCGTATACGCTAAATCCGCACCTTCCGGAAACAAACCTTGGCATGGCCCTGGTGGATAGAATGCACGGCGGCCACCGTGTGGATGAATATCTGCGTCTTGGCCTTGCCAGCGGTTCGCAGAAACGCGAATACATCCTTGGGCGCATAAGCGAAATCGCTGGCGAAAAGGAAGAGGCGGCCAATCATTATATTTTATACTTGCGCAAGGAACCGCAAAATCTTGATGCACGCTTTGCGCTTTTCAGGCTGTACATGTCCATGCCGAACTACCGCAAGGCGGCTGAGGTGCAGCAGTATTTCAGGCAGCACAGCACCGAACCTGGAGCGTTGATGTATCTGGGGCGGTGCGAAATGGCCTTCGGCAAGTACGCCAAGGCGGAACAGCTTTTTCGCTCGCTGCTTGCCGAACGTCCGGGGCACGCTCCTACAATTCTTGCCCTTGTTGAGGCCCTGCGCGCGCAGGAACGCAATGATGAGGCGCAGGCCCTGCTTGCCGCAAACAACCTTGAAGATCCTGATGTGCTCACGGTGCTGCGCAAAAAAACGGAGCGGGCCATGCAGCTGCGAAAGTGGCCTGCGGCCAGGCGATTTGCGGCCACATATCTTGAACGTTCTCCCGATTCCGTCTACATGAACGGCCTTCTCAACAGCTCCCTGCGCGAGGAATATCGCCAGGAAGCCATAGACATACAGAACTTCAAGTATGACAAGATGCTGCTGGATAAGGGAAAATTGAATATAGACTACGTCGCGCCGCAGCGGTTGGCGCGGTTGCGCGCCATGAGCACCGCTCAGGTGGAAGCCCTTGTGCCGGACGAAAGCTTGCTGGCCCTGGCGGAGGAGCAGAACGCGGCCATGCTGCAGCGCAACGACATGCAGAAAAACGCCCTGGAAAGCTCGCTTGATATCGCCCTGCAGAAAGAAGATTTTGAACGGGCTGCTGATCTTTCAGGCTTCATGGCCAAGCGCTACCCCTTTGACCAGCATTACCTGGTGCAGTCAGCCGTGCATATGGGGTCTCAAGCCCGGTTTCGGCGCGCGTTCCCCATTGTGCAAAAGCTTTCGGCACAGGGGGCCAACAGCTCCGGAATGGCGTTATTTTTCGTTAATCCCGCTGCCGCTTCGCGCGGCGATGTGTGTACGCCGCAAGATATTGAACATAGCCTGAAAGAACTTGGCGGTTTGTATCAGCCCGTTTCTCTTGAGCAGTTTTTGCGGACAGACCAAAGCAAGGAAAAAATGAAGGCGGAAAAAATTCCGCTTCTGCTTGTCATTGGGCAGGCGTCGCCAGAAGTGCTTAACGCCATTGATGGCGTGCTCAGTCAGCGCCATGCCAAGGCGGTTTTGCTGGTCAGCAAACAGTCGTTTATTGCCGGCACGCCGGCCAACATGCCCGATATTGCCGAATTGCGGCACCTGGCCGCCACCGGAAGATGGGATTTCGCGCTCAGCGACACCATGGACAGAACCGTTGTTGCCGATGCGCAGGGCCGTGCGGGCAACTTTTGGGCCGGGCGGGCCATGGTGGCGGGCAGGCCTGAAACCAGGGAAGAGATGTTGCAGCGCTGGTCCACTGCGCTTGCCGAAATCAAAAAAGCAGCCAAAGACGCGGGGTTTGACCTGCATACCTGGATATACCCCGGCGGGGATTTCGGTCAGTTGAACCTTGATGGCAATGAAGATGTTCGCCAGGCCTACGCGCAGGCGGTCAAAAAGCAGTTTGATGTCGCCCTGGTGCCGTCGTCGGACGGTTACCACGCAGCTAACCCCGATCCCCTCTTTTTGCCTGTTCGCAATGTGTACGGGCCCATGGACGCCGCAACACTGGCGAGTTTGCCACAGGACCACCCCACGCGCCTGGCCGTGCAGACCGAAGCCCTGTTCGACAGTTGGCACGGCCAGACGGCCAGGGCGGAGAAGCTGTTTGAGCGTTCATCAGATTTTGGGCTTTCCCCCAAAGATTCCTCGTACTATCGCGCCAACAACGCCGTCTATGACGGCGACGCCGCCTATGCTAACGAGCTGGCAAGAAAGGCGCGGGCCTGGGATCCTGATAATCTGCGCACGCGGCAGCTGATCGAGCGGGCCGAGCACATGCTGCGCCCCAGGGTTTCGTTTTTGCCCCGCTGGTGGAACGATAATGAAGGCCGCAAATATGCGGAATACACGCTGAACGCCACTGAGCATGTTCGCGAAGATCTGTCACTTTCCGCCTTTGTTTCTGACATCTCATGGATGCACGAGGGGGATGTAACCCGAGGGCAGGCGCTCGGCGTGGGCATGCGCTATTATCCTTTCAAGCAGCACTGGCTCGACCTTATGGTGCGGGGCATACAGAAGGACGGCGGCAATACGGCGGCCGCCTGGAGCGCGGCTTGGCGCGGTGCATACGCCGCCGATCTGCTGCGCGCCAACGGCTCTTACACAATTACCTATAGCCGCGACACGCTTGAAACCCAGGAAAGCGTTAATGAAGGCATCTTTACCGACCAGATTTTTTTGAATACCGAAACACGGCTTCTTGATTGGGCCGTGCTTGAAACGGAAGTTTTCGGCATTTCGCGCACGGATGGCAACAAAAGCATAGGCGCGACGCTGAACCCCAGTTACATCATCTTTGACAAACCGCAGCTGCGCCTGGGGTATCTGTTCAGCGCTGCGGACAGCGACCGCAACCCGCCGGAATATTATGCGCCGCAGCAGTACATCAACCATATGGCTGTGGTTTCGGCGGCATATGAGCTTGTTCCGGGGTTCTCGTTGCAGGGAATGGCGGGGTATGGAACGGCCCGGTCGAAAGATAAAGATTGGGAAAAGGTATTTCGCTACAGTCTGGGCCTGGACTGGGCGGTCACGGACGATTGGCGATTGCGTTTCAAATACCAGCGCCTGGAATTGCCCACCTATAATATGGATCAGTTCAGCTTGGGGGTGCAGTATGTCTTTTAGCCAGCCTGCGCGCTTGCGCGGCGTTTGTGCCCGCCTGGTTCTGGCCGTTGTGTGCCTTTCGGCCTTGTTGCTGCAATCCCTCCCCGCCCTGGCCGCCGCGGCGTGGCTTGTGGAATGGGATATGAGCAATGGGTTGCGTGAGGCGCGGGCGGCCGACATCAAGAACATCATGCTGTTTGCCGCCAAGTTCGACGCCGGGGATGTTCCCTTTCTGACGCCAGCGCTGCAAGGCGTTGCAACAAATCCGGTGGCGCAGGGCCTGGAGCCGGGGCGGCAGGTGTACCTCACGGTTGTTAACGACCGTGTTGAGGCCCCTGACAAAACATCGCTCAAAGACGCCGCGCTCATAACCCGTCTCATGGCGACGCCGGAGTCGCGCGCGAAGCACAGGGAACAGCTGCTTGCTTTGCTTGAATCCGGTTCCTTTGCGGGCCTGGAGCTGGACTATGAGCGGGTTTCCAATGAGGATTGGCCCAAGCTGCTGGCCTTTGCCCAAGATCTTTCGGTCAAACTGGCAGCCAGGGGCAAGCGGCTGCGCTTTTTGCTTGAGCCCAAAAGCAAGTATTTTCAGACTCCCTTGCCCGAAGGCCCGGAGTATGTCTTGATGGCCTATAACCTGTATGGCGGGCACAGTGCCCCCGGCCCCAAGACGGACGGCGCTTTTTTGCTAAAGTTGGCAGAGTGGTGCGCGCGCATGCCCCAAAAGCCCGGTCTTGCCCTTGCCTCTGGCGGCTTTGCCTGGAAGAAGGGAAAGGTTTTTAGCCTTACGGAAAGCAGGGCCGCCGCTTGGGCGGAAGGAGCGAAGGCCCCGGTTGCGCGTATGCCCGGCAGCCAGGCTTTGCGCTTTGTGGCGGCGGACGACGCGCCGGGCAGCCCCGTGCCCGCCAAGGACCGCACGGGGGCGCAGTGTGAAGTGTGGTTTGCCGATGGAGAAACATTGGCCTATTGGGCGGGGATTGGCCGCAAACTGGGCTTCCCCTCCATTTCTTTGTGGCGTCTTGGCGGTAATGTTCCGGCGTCGCTTCAAACCTTCACGCGAGATTTGCCATGAACGTATCGGCAGGCAGTTTTTCCGGGCGTTTCATGCCGTTGTATTGTGTTTTAGTGGTCGTGTCGCTCATGGTTGCGCAAGCGTTCTCGCCGTCGTTGGCTGCAGGGCGCACCCTGTATGTGAAGGCCGGAGCGCCTTCCGGCAATGATGGCCGCGCGCCGGAAAACCCCGTGCCTTTCATCAATGACGCCCTCAGACGCGCCGCGCCCGGCGACGTTGTTTCCATAGCGCCCGGCGAGTACCGCGAAAGCATCGTTGTGCCCGTGCCAAGGTTGACGATCAGGGGAACAGTTACGGAAGAAAACGTCCCCACCGTTCGGGTGATCGCGCCGGTCAAAAGCGCTGGACCGTTGTTGACCGATAAACATGACACCCTGTGGCAGAACCTCGCCTTTCAGTCCGGTCAGGATGCAAGCCTGGCGAATCTGCGCAATTTCAGCGGGCGCTTCGAGCATTGCCGCTTTGTCATGCCCGGCATGCAATCCGCCTTTGTGCTTGATGGCGGCAAACCGTTTTTTCTGGCGTGCGGCTTTGAGGGGCACCCAGGACCGGAAGCCGCCATCACCATTGATGGGCGCGGCGAGGGAACAAGCTTTGTCTACTGCTTGTTCAAGGACATAGACAGCGGCGTTCTGCAAGTGGGCAACAACGCACCGGTGCTGATTGCCAACTGTTTGTTCGCCAATTGCCGCTATGCCGCCATACGCTTGCGCAACTCCAAAGCGCCGGTTTCAGCCGTCAACACTGTTTTTTATCTGAGCCGCGAGCCATCGCTGTTTCTTCAAGCCCCGGAAGCGCCCCGCGTCAACCTTGAAAACTGCCTCTATAGTCCGGCTCCGGGCGATTATATGGATTGGCAGGCCCTGCCGTTGCAACGCCAGCCGGAAATCAACGCCGTTAATTGCATTACAGCCTCGCCGAGATTTGAGGGGGGGCGCAAGGTGCTGCTGAATTTTTGCATCGACGATACAATCAACAGCGTCATATGGAGCAAGTTGACGCCACATGCGGAAAAGCTGGGGCTGAAGATAACCTTGGCCCTGAATGCCGACGACCTGACCCCTGAACGGTGGAAGCTCATCGTGCCCCAGATCAACAAGGGTTTTGAAGTCGCCTCGCACGGAGCGGTGCATTCCAGCATGCTGGCAAAAGAGGTTTTGCGCCTTGCCTGGTATGACAAAAACGCAAAAACCGCCATACTTTCCGTTTCTCAAGACAAGGATTTTGAGATTCGTATTGATGGTAAAACGGCATTTTCCCTGCCGCTGCTGGCCGAGCCGCGTCCCACCCTGGAAACGCTTGTTACCCTGCTGCAGGAAAAAGGCTTTCGGGCTGAGCTGGTGGACAGAAGCCACGGCAAAATTCCCGCATATCTGCTTGCCCCCATTGCAAGCCAAGATATCTTTTTTGAACGTTTCATGCCCGCCTGTTCTCTGGATACCCGCCTTTACATGCACTACATGCTGGCTGAATCGCACGAGAAGATCGAGGCCGGGCTTGCGGAATATCAGGCAAAACAGCGCAGCCTTAATGTTTTTGTCTGCCCTTATGCCGAAACCAACGGCGATATCGTGCGGGCCATGGACGACACGGGCTACGTTCTTTCCCGCAGCCGCACGGAAAAGCGCTTCAGGTCCGCACTGGACGGCGTGAACCTTTATTTTGTCGAGAGCGTGCCTGTTAAGGAAATTCTTGAACACCGCCCCGTGAACAACCTTGATGATATGTTCCGCATGTATTTTGATTATCTCAAATATCACGGGTCCATTCTTGGCATTTATGCCCACGGCGGCAATGAATGCAGTGTTGAGCAGTGGCTCACGTTGTTCAACGTTGTAGCCGAAGACAAAATGGTAAAAACGGTCAGCTTGCACGATATGGCAGACGAAATAAGGGAATATTGCCAGCCAGTGGGCAAGGGGGAATACCGGTGCCCGGAAAACAAGGGGCCTGTGGCCGGTGAAATCTCCTTCAGGCCTGGGGCCTTATCGCCGCTGCTGCGGGCTGGCAAGCCTACTGGCTATCAGGAGAACTTTGCCGGGGAAAAGCTTTTCCCCGATGGCGCGCCCAATATTGGCCTGTACTGAAAAATGTATGCAAGGAGTGGGGGAGGCGCGGCAACGTCAAGTCCACGCCGTATTTTTCAGCAACCCGTTCGTGCGCGTAAAACCGGTGCAGCGCGTGGTGCTGCGGGTTGCCAACTTTTTTAATAAGGAGTAGGTGCAAAAAAGAGATGCTGCTCAACAGCATGTGACATTGCGTCAGAAAGCCACGGAGCTTTCTGAAACTCCGTGGGCTTATTCCTGCGACGCAAAACGCTTACCGAGAGGTGTTTTGCATGTTTGAATCAGTCGTTGCAAATCTGCTTCACTCGATTGATATTGATATCGACGGCAACAGACCATGGGATATTTCCGTCCACAACAACCGGCTTTTCCCCCGTGTGCTGCGCGATGCCAATCTTGGGCTGGGCGAAGCGTACATGGAAGGCTGGTGGGATTGTCCCTCCCTCGACCAGTTTTTTTACCACGTTTGCGGCGGCGACATTGAAAGGCGCTTCCGATTCAGCCTGCCGGTTCTCTTCGGCAAACTTGCCTATGCTCTGTTTAACCTGCAAAGCCGGTCGCGCGCCGGGATTGTTGCGGTAAAGCACTATGACTTCGGCAACGACATGTTTGCCGCCATGCTTGATCCCTACATGCAATACAGTTGCGGTTTCTGGCAACACGCCGCCACGCTTGAGGAAGCGCAGATCGCCAAAATGGAGATGATCTGCCGCAAGCTTGATCTGCGCCCCGGCATGCGCGTGCTGGATATCGGCTGCGGGTGGGGCGGCCTTGGGCGCTACATGGCGCGCAACTATGGCGTGCGCGTGACCGGCGTTACGGTTTCCCGTGAGCAGGCGGCCTATGCCCGCGAGCACAACAAAGGGCTGGAAGTGGAGTGCCTGCTTGAGGATTACCGCTCGCTTACGGGCACGTTTGACCGAGTGGTTTCCGTGGGCATGTTCGAGCATGTGGGCCACAAAAATTACGCGCGGTTCATGGATGTGGTGCGCAACCTGCTGCCGCCGGACGGCCTTTTTCTTCTGCACACTATCGGGGCCAACAAAACGATGCACGGCGTGGATCCCTGGATAGGCAAATACATCTTTACCAATGGCATTTTGCCGAGCATGGCGCAGATAGGCGAGGTCGCCGCCGGGCGGTTTATCATGGAAGACTGGCACAGCTTCGGCGCGGATTATGACAAAACGCTCATGGCCTGGGAGCGCAATTTTGTTGATGGCCGCGCACGCGGGGCATTCACCTGTTCGGAAAAGGTCAGCCGCATGTTTCGCTATTATCTTCTCAGCTGCGCCGGGGCCTTCAGGGCGCGCGATTTGCAGGTCTGGCAGGTGGTGCTGTGCCCTGCGGGCCGCGTGGGCGGCTATTCACGGCCCCAAGTGTAAGCACCATGGGGCTATGGTGCAGGGGCCCCGAACCGCGTGAGGTGGCAAGGGCGTTTCTCTGGGCCTGCCGCATGCTTGCCATGCACAGCGGCGACATTAGGCACGGCGAAGCGGCGTGGCCCAAATGCTTTGACTGGTTTTGCGCCATGGCGCTGCAACTGCGCGAAGTTATCAGAAAAATTACTTAGGCCGTCCCACAGTGGGGGCTGCCCAGGAATCGTCTCTCCGCACTACTCCCCCTTCGCCATGCTCCCGCCATCTCCCCGCCTCGTCCTGGCCGCAAGCAGCGGCGAGGGCGTGGCCGGGCGGCGCGTCTTCTTGCCCTGAAAAAATATTTCCTATAGTTTTTGGAGGTTCCACCAATGCGGTAAAGCGAGGCCCAAATGTCAGCAAACGTTCCGGCGATTTTTGAGAACCATCTGTACGAGCGCAATTTTTTTGATCACGAATTGCCAGCGCTTGCTCCTGATGTGCCTGATGCGACAGCACTGCTGGAAAACCTGCAAAACATCTGCGCGCGCATTCCTTTGTGCAATAACGAAACGCAGCTTGAAGACGACGTGATCGTGCCGGTTATGCTTTTGCTGGGCTGGCCCTTGCTGCGCCGTGAACGGCTGACCATACAGGGCAAACAGCTTGAACCGGACTGGACGCTGTTTGCCGATGCGCAGGCCCTTGAGGCGTACAAGCAGGCTGGCGAGGGGCAAAAGCCGACCAGCGGCATTGTATGTTTTGCGGAAAGCAAGGCCGCAGACAAGGCCCTGGATACCGGCAAGGCCGACCGAAAGCAAAACCCCTATTTTCAGTTGCTGGAATATCTGAATTATGCGCGGCTGCCGTTGGGTTTTTTGAGCAACGGCAGGGAATGGTGGCTTGTGGACAACCGCCGCATTTCCTCGCAAAAGCAGTATGTCCGCGTGCATCTTGACCAGTTGGCGCAACACGGCGACGTTGCGGACCTCAAGCTGTTTTTGCATCTCTTCGGCCGCAAGTCGCATGTGCGCGCGCCGGAGGAACAGGAAACCGCCTTTGACCAAGCGGCGGAGGTGGACAGCATTCGTCGGCAGGCCTCTGAAGACGATTTGCGCAAGGTTATTTACGGCATTGACGGGCGCGATTCCCTGTTCGAGCAGGTAGGGCAGGCGTTGTACGCCGCCGTGCCGCAAAAGGGGCAGCAGTCGCTCTCCTACGTTTTCGGCAATGCCCTGTATTTTACCTTCCGGCTGCTGTTCATCGCCTATTTTGAAGATAGGCACTGGGCGGCGCTTCAGGCGCACAGCCACTATCCACGCCTGTCGTTGCGCACCCTCTATAAAAATTTGGCCCATGACGCGCCCGATGAATATACGGGGTGGGATGCCCTGCAAACGCTTTTCGACACGCTGAACAAGGGCAAACCCAATTTTGACATTCCCCTGCTGAACGGCGGCCTATTCGACGACGCAAAGGCCGGGCTGCTGGCCCTGCCGCGCCTAATGGATAACCACCGCTTGCGCCGGGTGCTTGACCTCATGTTCATCATTGCGGATACGGGCGGGCATATCCGCGATTTCCGCAGTTTGTCCGTCACGCATCTTGGCACCATTTATGAGGGGCTGCTGGGGTTTGAATTCCGCATTGCTGAAGAATCGCTGGTTTATCTGGAATATCAGCGCAGGGGAAAGAATGGCACGGAATTTCTGGACGGGTATTTTGACGCCTACGACGCGGCCAGCGTGCGAGCCGACGCCGCCTGCCTCATCAGCGCTTCGGTCAGTTTGCCCAAGGGGCATCTTTATCTGGTGGGCAGCCGCAATTCGCGCAAGGTTTCGGCAAGCTACTATACCCCTTCGGAACTGTCGCTGCCGCTGGTGCGCCGTGCCATAGACCACGCCCTTGCCAACCTTGAGCCGCAAAAATCCATTCTTGACCTGCGCATTCTGGATAATGCCTGCGGCAGCGGGCATCTGCTGGTGGAAAGCCTTGCCTATCTTACGCGTTGCGCGCTCAGCCGCCTGACCTCGGATGAGAACGCCGCGCAAAGCGACCCCAAACTCGCCAGTGTGCTGGCTCAGGAAAAAGCCCGGATCGAGGGGGCGCTGCGCGGCATGAAGTTTGAGGGCAAGCTGGCGGAGGCGGACGAATTTTCCGTGCTGAAACGCATTTTGCTCAAGCGGGCCATTTATGGCGTGGATGTGCAGCCTTTTGCCGTGGAGCTGGCGCACCTCAGCCTGTGGATAGAAACGTTTATTTTCGGCACGCCGCTTTCGTTCATCGAGCACCATGTAAAGCCCGGCAACACGCTTATAGGCACGGCGCGCGGGCGTTTCTCCACCTTCCTGACGCAGACGGGGCAGCAGAAAAACCTGCTGAATGACGATATTTCACAAAGCTTCGAGCGCCTTAACCAGGTTTTTCAGTCGCTCAACACCTTGCAGGACACCACGGCCGAAGATGTGGAGCGCTCAAAGCACATTTTTAAGCAAGAGGTGCGCCCGGCGCTTGAGCGCATGAACCTGCTGCTGGACATGCTGAACACCGCTGACATGATGCGGGCCGAGGCGGCCGTGGAGGCGGAGGCCGCCAAAAAGGCAAAAAACAAGGCTGCCGGGCAGGCCGCCGCCCGCAAGAAGGGCGAGGCCGAAAGCCTGCTGAAAAACATGGTGCGCCTTGCCCCGGCGTTGCTCAGAGATGAAAACCCCGAACTGCGGGAACGCTTGGCGGTCTATCGCCGCCGCTACGGCTTTTTCAACTGGGGTGTGGAGTTTCCAGAGGCGTTTGCCACGCCGTGCAAGGCGGAGCGCGGTTTTCATATTATTGTGGGCAACCCGCCGTGGGATAAAACGAAATTCGCGGACCCGGATTTTTTCAGCCAATACCGCTCCAATTACCGCAGTCTCACCAACAGGGAAAAAGCGGAACTGAAAGACAACCTGTTGGCCAAGGCCTACATAAGGCAGCGCTATGCTGATGAAAGCTCCATGGCGCTGACGGTCAACACCTATTATAAACATCGCTATCCGCTCAATGCGGGGGAGGGCGATGGCAACCTGTTCCGGTTTTTTGTGGAACGCAATCTGGGCATGCTGCGGCGGGGCGGCACGCTCAATTATGTGCTGCCCACGGCCCTGCTGACGGACGACGGCTCCACGGAACTGCGCAAGGCCATTTTGCAACAGTACCGGCTGCTGGCTTTCGATGGCTTTGAGAACAGAAAAAAACTGTTTCCTGATGTACATCCATGCTACAAGTTCGGGCTGTTGCAGATAGAAAACAGCCCTCCGGCCGACAAGCCTTCCCTGTGCCGGTTTATGCTGACCACCCCGGCCGCCCTGGCGGACGAGGGCGGCGCCTTTGCCTATGCGCTGGACGACATCAAAGCCACCTCGCCGCAACACTGGGCTTTTATGGAAGTTGCCCACGGGCGGTCTGATCTGGATATTCTGCGGCGGGTTTTCGGGCTGTTCCAGCCGCTTGACCCGGCATGGCTGGATTTTAGAAGAGAGCTTGATGCCACCAACGACAAGAAGATTTTTCTTGAGCAGCGCAAACCCGGTTTTTTGCCGCTCTATAAGGGGGCCAGCATCTGGCAATACAACAGCCGCTATGCGGAACCGGAATACTGGCTTGATCCGCAGCAGTTCGATGTGTACCTGCGCGAAAAAGAGATAAGCCGCCTTATCGACGACGTGTTCCCGCAACTGGCTGCCAACGAAAAAAAGAGCAAGGAGCGCAACGTGCTTTCCGCGCTGGGGCTGCACCGCCGCGAAGAACTGGGCGCGTTTGTGGTTGCGGACAGAACGTTTTTTCGCCTGGGTTTTCGCGATATCGCCCGCGACACCGATGAGCGGACGCTGATAGCGGCCGTTTTGCCGCCGGATATCGGGGCGCAAAACAAGTTGCCCGTCAGTATTCCCAAAAAATATTTGTTTTCTGCTGAACAAAAAGTAGTCCATTATCAGCAATGTTCAATTGAACGTATTTTTTATGCGCAGGCGCTGTTCAATTCACTTGCCCTAGACTGGATATTGCGCTTTTCAGTGGCGATCACGGTCAACAAAACATATCTTATGCGTCAGCCCATGCCGCAGCCTACGGATGCGGAATTGCGAGAAAATCCTGCGTATGTGGAAATGACGCGCAATTCCCTGCTGCTTTCCTGCTATTACAATCCGGCGGCCTTTACGCCGTTGTTGCCGGAGTTCGCGCTCAAGCCCGCCGCCGTGCCGCGCACGGAAAAGCAGGCAGACCTGCTGCGCATTCGCACAGATGTGCTGGCGGCCGGTCTTTACGGTCTTGGCCTGGAAGACATGCGGCACATGCTGCAAAGTTTTGGCGTGCTGCAACGCAAGCGGCCGGGCTATGTGGCGGGGTTGCTGGCCGCCATGGAAGAACGCTGACGGGCGGCGCGTCGGTTTTTGGCGATGTTCACGCCGGTTTGCAGCCTTTTTCATTCAACGCGTAAAGGAACGAACACATGCCCAAACTTGGAAAAATTGAAAAACTCGAAAACCTTCGTTCCATCTGGCAGCACGAGGCCCATGACTTTTCCCGCTGGTTGGCGCAAGAAGACAACATAGCTCTGTTAAGCGACGCCATCGGCATTGATATGGTTCTGGAAGAAACGGAATCTGCCGTGGGCAGTTTCAATGTGGATATTTTTGCCGCCGAAGAAGGCGGCACCGGCAGAAAAATTATTATTGAAAACCAGTTGGAAGAAACGAATCACGACCACCTGGGTAAAATAATCACCTATGCCTCCGGCAAAGGGGCGGAAGTGGTGATCTGGATTGTGAAGCGCGCGCGTGACGAACACAAACAGGCCGTGGAGTGGTTGAACCAGCACACGGATAAAAACATAGGCTTTTTTTTGCTGGAAATTGAACTGTGGAAAATCAACGATTCGCTTCCCGCGCCCAAATTCAATGTTGTGGAACGCCCCAATGACTGGGCAAAAACCATGAAGGCCAGCGAAGGGTTGACGGAGACAAAGCGCCTGCAACTGGAATTCTGGCAGGCGTTTGGCGAATATGCCTTTGCCAAACCGGAATTCAGCGCCGTTTTTTCTCAGCGCAAGGCCCAGCCGCAGCACTGGTATGATCTGAGCGTGGGCAGCTCTGCCTACCACATCTCCCTGACTGTCAATACAACAAAGAAGCGCCTTGGGGCAGAGATTTATATTATGGACGACAAGGCCTTGTTTGAAAAATTCAAAAGTCAGAAAGACGTCGTGGAAAGCGCCCTGGGTATGCCGCTGGAATGGCGCACGGCCTCCAAGGCCTGCCGCATGCTTGCCGTACACAGCGGCGACATTAGGCAAGGCGAGGCGGCGTGGCCCAAATGCTTTGACTGGTTTTGCGCCATGGCGCTGAAACTGCGCGAAGTTATAAGAAAAAATACCTAGATCGCCCCACAGTGGGGCCGCCCAGGCATCATCTCTCCACACGGCTTCCCTTTCACCGTGCTTCCGCTATCTCCCCGCGTCGCCCTGGCCGCATGCTGCGGCGAGGACGTGGCCGGGCGGCGCGTCTCATTCCCTTGGTGTTGCCGTAAAAATAAAGGCGTCAGCCCAACGGCTGACGCCCGACACGGAAAAAACGGCTGCGGCGCTATCCCCAACGCCGGGGGGGCTTGCTGCCCCCCGGCCGTCTTTCAGATCATGCCTTGAGGCCTATCGCTTCATGCCGATAACGGTTTCCAGCATGCTGTCCACGGTGGTTATGCCCTTGGAGTTGGCCTGGAAGCCGCGCTGCGTGGTGATCATCTGCACGAATTCCTTCGACATGTCCACGTTGGATTGCTCAATGTTGTAGGCCTTGGTGGTGCCGAAGCCGTTGTCGCCCGCCACGCCCTGTCTGGCTTTGCCCGATTCCGCTGTTTCGGAATAAAGGTTGTTGCCTTCCCTGTACAAGCCCTGCAGGTTGTCGAAATCGTACATGGAAATCTGATACAGGGCCAAAGTCTGGTTGTTGTCATACTGGCCGTAGATAACGCCGTTGTTATCAATATTGAAGTTGTTCAGCACCCCGGCGGCGTAGCCATCCGCATCGGAATCGCGCACTGTGGAGCTGCCGCTTCTGGCAACACTGGCCGATGTGGCGCGCACTGTGGTGCTCATGGTGGCCGCGGCGGTGGCGTAGTCAATAGTGCTCTTCGTCGCAGGGGGAACGGGCGCGACAACGGCCAGGTCGGCCAATGTCTTTGTGGAGTTGTTCCACGGGGTCGCGTTCGTATCCTTCAGGCCAAAGTCCAGTTCAATAATGCTTTTTTCGGCCATGCTGTGAGAGCTGCCGCCGTAGGATGATGTTTCGGACACGCTGTTGCTCAAGGCCAAACCCGTAAAGTTGGCGTTGAACACGGGCAGGCCGTTGCTGGACATCTTGGTGGGCTGCCAGGAGGTGGAAAGCTCCGGGTCCAGGGCGCATTGGTAGTCGTCGGCAGGAGTATCCTGAGCGCCGTAGGTGTAGGCGGTCTGGTTCACCAGCTGGCCGCTGGCGTTGAAAATCATCTGCCCGGTCATGAGAACGCCGGCCTTGTCCGTATCCTGAAAACTTTTGCTGTCCGCCGGAAGAATGGGGTTGCCGGAGGCGTCATACGTTACCGCAGTGGTGCCGCCATAGGTGCGGTTGTCTTCCGCAGGCGGAATGGTCACAAGATATTCGTACATGGTGTAGCCGGAAGGCAGGTTCTGAATGGTGTAAGAACTGCTGCTGGTGTCCACCTTGTCATAATAGACGGAAAGCGTGTGCTTGCTGCCGCCCTCATCGTACACGTCTATGCTGGATTGCGTGGCATAGGCCGAGTCGGCAAGGGGCGTTTCTTTGTTGGTGCCGTCCCACTGGTCAAACAGCGCGGTCATGGGGCTTGTGGAGCTGGTGGTCTTGTCCATGTCGCTGTCTGTCGAAAGCTGCATGGTGAACGAGATGCTCTGCGTCTGCTTGGGCGGCAGATTCCAGCTGTCCAGCACGATATCTTTGGGCGAGCCGCTGCCCTTGTAAGCCGAGGTTGAGGCGGTAGTGCTGCCTATGCTGGTGGCGCCGGAGTTGAACACAACGGAAGAACTGCTGTTGTCCACTTCCCAGCCCTGCAGCAACATGCCCTCGGGATTCTGCAATTCACGCTTGGCGTTGAAATAAAAATCGCCGGCGCGGGTGTAGTACATCTGTTCGCTGTCGGGTTTGCGCACCTTGAAATAGCCGTTGCCGTCGATGGCCAGGTCTGATCCGCTGTTGGTGCTTTCAAACGATCCCTGCGAATAGTCGCCCAGCACCGCATAAGTGCTGACGCCCTGTCCTATCTGGGTTGTGCCGCTCACGCTGCCGCCGTCGGTATACAGATAATCGCTGAAGTCCACACGCTGCCCTTTGTAGGCAAGGGTGCTGACGTTGGCGATGTTGTTGCCGACAATGTTCATCTTGTTGCCGTGGGCAATAAGGCCCGAAACGCTTGTCCACATGCTGGCTGAAAGACCGCTCATAACTTCCTCCGTGTCTGGGGATAGGGGGATATTTTTTTCGGGAGGCGTTTAAAAAAGCGCCTTTTCCCATAGTATTGCTATTTCTTAACTGCCGGAACTGGAACTGGAGCTGGAGCTGGAGCTGGATCCCGTGCTGGAATTTGTGGCCTCTGTGACCTGCCGCACCTTGGAAAGCGCCATCAGCTGCCCGCCGTCCAGGCCCAGGTAAACCGTGCCCTTGTCGTTGACCACGCCCGTGACCTTGGCGTCCACCACCTGGTCGGAAAGCACGGCCTCGCCATCGGCGTTGAGCAGGGAAAGGTTGACCGTGTAAACGCCATCCGGCGCAAGGGTTCCGCTGCCGGTCAGTCCGCTCCAGGCAAATTCATAGGTGGTTCCCGCGGCCTTGCTGCCCACGTCTTCGGTGTAGACAACGTTGTTGTCTCCATCGCGCACGGTGAGGGTGCCACTGGCCACGTCGTCGTTGGGCGCGTAGCGGAACTTTGTTATGGACGAGGTGTTGGTGGTCGTGTCTGTCACCTTGCCAATGCTGTTGCCGCTTACGGTCACTTCCTTGCCGATGTAGGAGGTGGCGTTGATCATCTGCTGGTTGTTGGTGGCATCGGTCAGCGATGTCATGCTGGTGTTCAGGTTCATGAGCTGTTCAAGGCTCGAGAACTGCGCCATCTGGGCAACAAATTCCTTGTCGTCCATGGGGTTCAGCGGATCCTGATACTTGAACTGCGTGACCAGCAGCAGCATAAAGGCGTTTTTGTCGAGGGTCGTTCCCGACTGCTTGCCAACCACCGAGTTGAACTCGTTGTTGGCTTGGGTAACGGCGGACGCAACACTGGTGGACATACGTTATCTCCCCACGGCGTTTCAGGCGACCACGTTCAGGCTGCCTGTGGCATATATTGCCGTGTGCCCAAGAGAATGCACAGGCTGTTCCAATGTTGACGATGCACTGTTTGCTGAACTATTGCGCACTGTTGCAAGATTGCGCAGACGGGCAAGTTCTTCCCTGCGGGCATCTTCTTCCTGCTGGAAGTTGTGCTGGTTGAGATCCTGCCAGGAAAGGCCGTTTTGGTCCTGCCTGGTGTCCTGCTGCACTTCCACCTTGTCCACCTTGATGCCCTGCTGCTCAAGATTGGTGCGGATGGATTCGGCCTGGCGGTGGAGCATTTCCGTTGTTTCGGACTTTTCAGAACGAATCTTGGCGCTCACTTCGCCGTTGCGCACGGTCAGCGAAACCGTGATGGCGCCCAGCTCCTGCGGGTTCAGCTGCAGGTCAAGGCGGGTGCCCCCGCCCTTGATGGTGGAAAGCATGCCCTTTTCGACCTGCTGGGCCGCCTGCTGCGCCAAGGGCATGGCAATGTTCTGCTGGTCCATGGCCGCTGTTTGCGCGGTTTGCGGGGCGGCGGCCACATTGGCGCGGCCGTTCATGGCGGCGCTTTGCGCGTCCACCTTGCCAAGCAGGTCGGCCCATGGGGACTTGTTCTTGGCATCCTGGTCCGCGCTGTTCTGCCCGGCATTGTGGGAGGAGCTCTTTTGTCCCTTTTCATCCAGCGCCGCTGCCTGCTGCGTTGCCGACTGCGCGTGCGCCTGCCCGTCAAGCGAGGTGGTTTGCGCGGCGGATTTTGCATTGGTGGCGCTGCTGGTCATCTTTTCCGCAAAGGCCGAAACCGGGGCCGTTGCATTCTTGCCCTGCGTGGTCGCTTCCTCCGCCTGCTTGAGCTGCGCGCCTGCCTTGCCCACGGCCTCGCTGTTCGTGCTGATCAGCGAGTTTCCGTTGTCGGTGTTTTGCCCAGCATCAAGGGTTTGGTTGAGAATCGCGGTGCTTTTCTGCTGCACGGTCTTATCGATATAGGCCTTGCTTTGCTGCGCCTTGCGGTTAACCAGGGCGTTGGCCTGCTTTTCCTTTTCCGTGCGGGCCCGCGCCTTGCTGATGCGCGGCTGCAGCGTGGTTTTAAGCGCCTTGTCCAACGTTTTTTGGGAAGCGGCCTTCGATGTGAAAAAGTCCGTGGCCGGGGCCATCAGTGTGGAAAACTGCCCGTTCAACGTGGTAAGCGACGTAGCTCCGCCGAAGCTGTTGGCCAGGTTTTGCAGGTTGCCCGTGCCGAGGCCGAGGCCCCGCCCAAGTGAAATGGCTTCACCTTGCGTGATTTCAAGCGTTCCCGAAGGGTCGAGCTGCCCCACAAAGTTGAAGATGGTGTTCAGGGCCTGCTGCCCTTGCCCCTGCATCATCAGGGCCTGCACGTTGGTGTCCAGCACGCCCGAGGGGTCTATCTTTTTGAGCAGCGTGGAAATGTTGGTTTTGTCTTCATCACTGAGCACCGGCGTGCCGGAGCCGCCCTTGACGCTCGCGGTCACCTGCGCAAGCGTTGCGCCATCGGGCATTTGCGCCAGGGCCGCCAGCTTGGCGAGGCTTTCGGGAGTTGCGCCCGCCTTGACGAGGTCGTCATAAAGGCCCTGCACTTCCTGCTTGGTAAAGCAAACTTCGTCGAGCGTGTAGGTAACGCCGTTGTTCGTATTGCGGGAATAGGGGCTTTGCACCTGTGTGGCGGCTCTGGCCGTGGAAGTCGTGCCGCTAGATTCCGAATTGGTGTCGGCAGATTGATTGGAAGCGCCCGTTGATTCCCGGAGACTGTCGTTAAGCGTATCAATAAAAGAAGACGACAGTTCGTCATCAAACTTGTTGTTGGTGGCCGCGTTCCAAAGCGTTTCGTTGGTGCTTACGCTTGTGGGAATAATCTGCATGGTTCACTCCTTCCGCACTTGGCAATACAAAGAGTGTTCCAAAATAAAAAAGTTAATAATATTAGTATATTATACTTTTATTATGAGCGGCGTGGTGGCAATTGTTGCCTACATTGGCTGGGCCTGAATGGGAATGAGGGACCGGCTGGGGAACGAGATGGGCTGAAGGGAAAGACTGGCCGCAAAAGCGAAGAAGGGCTGTTCCCCCTCCGGTTACGGCGCAGTGGGCACATTCAGGCGCAAGCGGGCTAGCCCGGATATGTTCAGGATGGATCGGCAAACAGCGGGGCAAGGGCAGCCAAACGTTCCAGCGCGGCGCGCCATCCCGCTTGGCTAAAACCGGTGTTCTGCAAAAACATGTGCAGCTGCCCGGTGAACAGACGCACCATGCCCGGCTGCGTGCGCCAGAAATCTTCGGGCAAGGCCCCCTGGCGGCGCAGGTGACCGGCGCAGGCCGCGCATAGGGCCGCAAATCGGGCCGCAAGACGCTCGGCAAGCGCGGGATGTTCCGCATGCAGCCGGGCCAGGCGGGCGCGCAGCAGGGGGCGCTGCTGCTGGTCATACAAAAAGAGAAACACGGCCTGCCAAACGTCTTCCAAAAGAGGACGGCAGGATTTTTCCTCCGCGCCGGGCACACGGGCAAGCGTGTGCAGGCCCAGGGCATCGCGCCCCGTGCGGTAGAGATGCAGCCCCGCCGTTGCGCCTTCAATGCTCGCGTTTTCGGCTTTTGCTTCGTGGCGCATGTTCAGAATAACCCTGGCCACGCCCGCGGGCGCAAAGGCCTGCTTGCAGAACAGGCGGTTGCGGTTGCACCGCCAGCAGCCCACGCAGCTCATGCCCGCGCGCAAAACCCACTGGCCGGGTGACGATGGGCCTGTTTCGCGCGCATGCACGGGCCCCATGGAAAGGTTGAGCACCGGCACGCCCAGATAATCGGCCAGGTGCATGGGGCCCGTATCCGGCGTTACGCACAGGTCAAGGGTGCGCATAAGCTGGGCAAGCTCCCGCAGGGAAAGTTTGCCGCACAGGTTGGCATGCGCAAGGCCAGAGCGCCGCGCCACCTCATCCCCCAGCTCCCGTTCCGCAGGGCCGCCCAGAAAAACGGCCGGCATATCCGCCGCCGCAAGGCGGATGGCCAGGCGTGCCCAAAACTCGGCATCCGGGCGTTTGGCCGCTTCGCTAGCGCCCAGCACAAGCCCGATGCGCCGTGTTTGCGCCGGGGCGGGGCGTGCATGGCCCACGGCCATGAGGTTGGGCGAGGGGGAGAGATCCAGCAGGTGCAGGTCGGCCCAATGAAAGGCATTGGAGTGGTTGTTCAGCGTGAGCGCGGCACGGTAGAGCTGCCAGAAGCCCAAAATGTGCAGGCCTGTTGCGTCGGCCACCGGCCCCAGCTTCAGCGGCGCTTCCAGGGCGGCCATGGTGCGGGCGGCCTGTGGGGCGCTGCTCAGGTTGATGGCCGCCGCATAGGTTCCGTGGGCCAGCGTTTCGCAGTGCGAGGGCGGGAAAAAAACGACATCCGGCGCAAGCGGCATGAGGTCTTGAAAAAAGGCGGGTTCCGCCACCACCCACAAGGGATGCTCCGGCCAAAGTTGCCGCAGGCGCACCAGCAGGGGAAAGGTGAGGATAAGATCGCCCATGCGGTGCAGTTGCAGCACCAGAACCGGATCCGCCGCCATGATCAGCCTCTTTCCGAAGCGGGGGCTGGCCCGGCCGGGGTGCCGTAAACCTCGCGCATGCGCGCCAGCATGGTTTGCAGGCGGTGTTGCCATGTGTGGCAGGCGAGCACGCGGCGGCGTGCCGCCTGAGTAAGGCGGCGGCGCTCCTCAGGGTGGGCAAGGAAGTGCCGCACCATGTCCGGGGCTTCATCCGGCTCATGATAGCAGGCCATCTCGTCCGGATCGAAAAGTTCTTCCATCTGCTCCCGCCAGTCGGTCAGCACAAAGCCCCCGGCGGCGGGAACGTCGAAAATCCGCTGATTGACGGCCCCTTTCATCTGCTTGCTCGTGCAATTGAAATTGACGGCGGACTGGCCGTAGAACAGGGGCAGCTGATCATAATAACTCAGGGCGTCCATATACCGGGGTTGCTGTTGCTCGTGCCTGAATTCGATTTTCCAGCCGGGATCGCCCACAATGAGCGGATGCAGCGGCAGCAGGCGGCGCACGCAGCCGTTGCGGTAGAGGCGGGTGGCCTGCCAGGTGACGGCTGTTTCATAGGCCAGGCGCGTTTCATTATCCGGCAGGGCGGCATAATGGGCAAAGGTTTGCGGGAAGGCCTCGCGCAGAAAATCGGCAACGGAGCGCGTTTCGCTTTCCATGAAGCACTGCGCCACCTTATGAAACGCCAGCAGCAGCGGCCGGGGAAAACGCCCGTTTTTCAGCCTGCCGCCTACCTTGTAGACCATGGAGTTGCCCACGAAGGAAAGATCAGCCTTCCACGCGGCAGGGGCGTTTGCGCTTTTGCCAGGGTGAAAGCGATCCGGGTCCGTGCCCAGCGGCAGATGAAAAACATGCTCGAACCCGGCTGCGCGCAACGAGGGGATGTTGTCCGAATCCCAGGTGAACAGCGTGGTCCAGGGGCTGACGCAGCGTGAATACAGGTGGATGATCAGGTGCGGATTGTCCACAAACCATGAGGCCAGGGGCAGTTGCAGCCGGGCCAGCAGATCCATGAGCACACCTTCCACATCCACGCCCATGTGGTTGAGCGTGATGCAGCAGTCGGGGCGGAAGGAAACCACGGCCTCCAGAAGCTGCCGCACAAAATCCGTGCGGCCCACGGCTTCGTCGCCAACAACCACAAGCTTGTGGGCTATGCCCATCTTGCGGCAGGCTCCTTCCACCTCGCCCATCAAAAAATATTTGCTCGTGATCAGCAGCACCCTGGGGGAAGCATCGGCAAAACGCGGCCCCACGGCGCGGCCCCAGAAATCAAAAGCGGCGCTGGCGTTCAGCTCTTTGAGCAGCCCGCCGTAATACTCGCGATCAAGCCGCAGATAAAAGGGCAGGGCCAGGGGCAACAGCCGCAGCCCCCCTTGGTCGGCCTGCCAGCGGGTCAGCGCCGTCAAAACCTCGTCCGCTGTTTGTTGGCTAAACAGAACAACACGTTCCCGCTGGCTTTCCGGCAGGTTTTCAAGCACATGGGTGAGCTGTTGCAGGGCGGTTTCTTTTTCAACCACCGCCACAGGCCCTTTTGTGGCGTCCAGAACCAGCCGCAAGGCGTGGCCCAGGCCGCAGCCAAGCAGCACGGGCAGGCAACCCTGGCGCAGATCCTGATCGCGGGCGGCAGCCACCGCTGTTTCCCGCTCCGGTCCGCCGGGGCTGAGCATGCAAAATACGCGTTGGCCTTGCCTGGCCTCGATGTCGGCTGGGGAAGCTGTGTGGGAAACGGTGGTGGGCTGGGAAGCAAAAATCGCCGTGAAGCGCGGCGCTTGATCGTTGGTCATCGTTTCTGGCCTGCGTGGGAACCCTGCATGTGTTCCACAATGATTTCGTTGTCCACAAGCCGGAACAGCACGCACGTATATTCGCGTTCAACAACCATGAAGGCCCGCCCGATGGAAATTTCAACGCCGGGAAAAACCACTCCCTGGCAGAGCAGGCGGCAATTCTGCATATAGTTTTCGTCCAGCGACAGCCTGGTCCACAGGTCGTCGCGCCGGTTGATCAACTGCCTGCGCTGTTGCCGCAGGGCCACAAGCTTGCGCGTGGCGTCGTTCGTATCCGGCGGCAGGTGCCCGGCAATGGCGTTGAGGTGGGTGATGGTTTGCGAAAGCTGGGCGATGATTTTGTCGATTTTTTCCAGCTGGCGGATGCTCAGCGGGTCGTAGCCCAGATAAATTTTTGTGGAAAGCGCGGCCTTGTTGCCCAGCTGCTTGCCCACATAAACGCTGCCGTAGGCGTTGACGATGCCGCCATAGAGCTTTTCCCGCACCACAAGGTTGCTGCCTGCATACACGGTGCTGTAGAGGCAGGTTTTTTCAATCACCATGTTGCCCCTGGCGCGTGCCTCCACGCTTTCCATAAACGGGGTCATGAGATTGCCGCCAGCGTCTACCTTGCTGTGCTTGCCCGCGCCGCCGCGCACGCCGCCATCAATCATGAGGTCGCGGCGGGCGCGCACCACGCCGCCCTCCACCATGCCCATAATGCGCACGTTGTTGCCCTGCACGGAAAAGCCCGCGCGCACAAAGCCGTGAACGGCCATGTCGCCCACAAAAAAAATGTTGCCGGTCTGAAAGCTCACGTCCTGGCGCACGTTGAGCAGGGATTTGACGGTGATTTTACCGTTCAGATAAAAAACATAGCCCTTGGCGGCGGCAAGAAGATAATTGGGATAGCGCGGATCCACACGGGTGTTGCCGCCCATGGGAAAAGCATGCGTTTCAAGGATGAAGCGCCGATCAATGTCCGGCTCGACGGACTTCAGGGGCACAAGCTCGGCCAGAACCTGACCGGCGATGACGTTCTGGACATAGCCCAGGCTGTAGACGTCGGAGGAGCCATTCTCCCCACCCGGTTTCAGGTGGAGGTAGTCGAAATCGGGATTGAAGTAATGCCTCAGATAGTATTGCACCATGCACCATCCGTAGGGCTGAAGGGCATAAGTCCGTAACGTCGCTATTCAGCGGTGTCGGGAATATAGCCTTTCAATTCCTCTTCGCTCTCGAATGTGGGGAAGAACCCCTCAATCTCTGCCTTGCGCAACAGTTCGGCCACATGCGGCGCCGGCATCAGCAGCACCAGCCTGCGCCCGCGCCCTCGCCCCTTGGTGCTCGCGCTTACCAGCACCCCAAGGCCTGAAGTATCCACTTTTTCCACATGGCTCAGATCAAGCACGACCTGACGTATCTTCGGCGCAAGCAGGTATGATTCAAGCTGCTTGCTGAACTCCGCCGCATCGGGCAGCAGAAGGTTGCCGAAAAAACGGAGCACCGTAACATTGGTGTGTAGTTCCGCCTTCAGCTCAAACATGGCAGCCTCCGCTTGGCTTGGGGCATTTCATGCGGAAATGCCGACTCGCGTCGAAGCAATAGCGCTCATCGGGCGTGGCGTTTTCGGTTCCCATTACCGGCAGGCCAAAGTGCTTTCGCCCCTCGGGCCAGGCTGCGCGGGCGGGCGATAACGGGCCATCCGGCAGCTGTGTGCGCGTGTTCACGGAATGCCGTTGCGGCGCGTCAATGGGAAAACAGATCGGCTGAATCCAGAAAAACGGTCACAGGCCCCCAGTTGCACAGGCGCACATCCATATCCGCGCCGAAGATGCCTGACGATACGCTGACGGCACAAGTTTCGTCAACCATTTGAACGAAATCGGAGAACATGGCTTTAGCCCAGGCAGGGTCGCCAGCGCCGCTGAACGAGGGCCTGCGCCCCTTGCGGCAATCGGCATATAACGTAAATTGTGGTACCAAAAGAAGTTTTCCGCCAAAATCTTCAAGAGAGGCGTAAAATTTGTGGGCCAGTTCACCCTGGCCGGGAAAAATGCGCAGGCCCACAAGCTTGCGGGCCATGCCTGCAAACGCCGGGGAGGAGCCAAACTGGGGGCCATCCTCCTGCCCAAAGGCCACAAGCGCCATGATTCCGGCGTTGATGGCCGCCACCAGGCGGCCATCAACAGTGACGGAAGCTTCTTTCACGCGTTGGGCGAGAATGCGCATCAGGCGTGGCCCACCGGTTCCTCGCCGTTTTCAAGGGCGGGGTCCGGGCTGCGGCGCTTGCGCCTGCTGGCCATCTTTTGCTCTTCCTCTTCACGCAGGGCCCTGCGCAGCACCTTGCCCACAATAGTTTTGGGCAGTTCCTCGCGAAATTCCACCAGCCGGGGAACCTTGTATCCCGCCAGCTTCTGACGGCACCAGGCGATAACGTCGGCCTTGGTCAGTTCTTCGCCGGGGCGCCGCACCACAAAGGCCTTGAGTATCTCGCCGCGCATTTCATCCGTTATGCCAACGCTGACGGCTTCAAGAATTTTGGGGTGTTCCAGCAACACTTCGTCCACCTCACGCGGGTAGACGTTGTAGCCGCCAACAATGACCATGTCTTTTTTGCGATCGACGATATAAAAATACCCGTCGTCATCCATGGTTGCCAGATCGCCCGTATAGAGCCAGCCGTTGCGCAGGGCGCTGGCCGTTTCGTCGGGCCTGCGCCAGTAGCCGTGCATAACCTGCGGCCCCTGCACCACAAGCTCGCCCATTTTGCCGGGGGGCAGGGTGAGCGAGCCGCCCTCCATATCCACAATTCTGGCATCGGTGCCGGGAACGGGCATGCCGATGGAATTGGGCCGCTGGCCCTGCTTGCCCAGGGGGTTGCAGTGGGTGATGGGCGATGCCTCGGTAAGTCCATAGCCCTCAAGAATGGCCGCGCCGGTCGTTTCCTGAAATTTGCGGAAAATTTCGCGCGGCAGCGGGGCGGAGCCTGAAACGCATATCTTGATGCTGCGCAGGTCGAAATCCGCAAGGTTTTTTTGCTGCAGCAGCGAAATATAGACGGAAGGCGCGCCGGGAAAAACCGTAGGCTTGTATTTGGCGATCAGGCGCAGCACGTCCTGCGGCACATAACGCGGCAGGGGCAGGGTTGTGGCTGCGAGGGCGATGGGAATGATAAGCCCCGTGGTCAGGCCATAAACATGAAAGAACGGCAGAAGCGAAATGAATGTGTGGTCTTCCTCCGCCTTGACGTTGATGATGTCCAGCACCTGGCGGCAGTTGGTGCCCATGTTGCTGTGGGTAAGCGTTACCCCTTTGGGCAGGCCGGTGGTGCCGCCCGTGTATTGCAGCATGATGGGGTCGCGCAGCGGGTCGGCAATGGGCGCGGCATAGCGCTCCGCCCCTTTGAAAAACTGTTTCCAGGCAAAAACGTGCTTGCCGTCGTAAGGAATGGGTTCCTTGGCGCTGCGGCGTTTTTTCAGGCGGTAGAGCCAGTTGAGGGGGAATGAAAGGGCATCGGCCGCGCCGGTGACGATGAAGTTGCGCAGCGGCAAACGGTCGCGCAGGGCGGAAATGCGGGGCCACAGCAGGTCGAGCACAACCATGTGCTCCGCGCCGGAATCCTGCATGTTGGCCATGATTTCCTTTTCCATATACAGGGGGTTGGTCATGACCACCACCGCGCCCGCCTTGATGATGCCCCAAAAGGCCACCACGGTTTGCGGCAGGTTGGGCATCATCAAAGCGACCCTTTGGCCGGATTTAACGCCCATGCGCTTGAGGCCGCCCGCGAAACGTTCCGCCTTTTCCCGCAGCTGCTTGTAGGTGATGCGCGTATTCTGAAAAATAACGGCCGGACGATTGGGATATTTTTCCGCGGCTTCGTCCAGCAGAACATAGAGCGGTTTGTTCCAAACCTCGGACGTGCGCGGAACAAAGGAATCATAGTGGGCAAACCAGGGCCGGCTGAGTTCGGTGTTCATGTCCATCCTTAGTGGTAACGAATCGGTATGGCGGCTGGGGCGGCGGTTACCGTGCCCGCGCCGTCACAACGGCATATGCCTTGATGCCCTCGGCGCGGCCGGTGAAGCCCAGGTGCTCCTCTGTGGTGGCCTTCACGTTCACGCGGGCTGTGGGCAGGCCCATGAGTCGGGCGATGTTTTTTCGAATTTCCTCACGATAGGGGGCAAGCTTGGGAACCTGCGCAACAATGGTCACATCGGCATGGCAGGGGGCGCAGCCAACGCCGCGCGCCATATCCAGAACCTGCTGCAGCAGAATGGCGGAAGAGATACCCTCGAACTTCGGGTCTTTGTCTGAAAAATGCTGGCCAATGTCGCCCAGGCAGGCGCAGCCAAGCACGGCATCGGCCAGGGCGTGCAGCAGCACGTCGCCGTCCGAATGCGCAAGCACTTCCGGCGCGCCGGGAATGGGCACCCCGCCAAGGCGCATGGGGCGGCCCTGCCCATACTTGTGAACGTCATAGCCCATGCCGGTGCGCAGGTCGGGGACGGGGGCCTCCTCCCGCAGCAAGGCAAGGTCTTCGGGGCGGGTTATCTTCACGTTATCGGCCTCGCCGGGTATGACGCGCACTTCGTGGCCCAGGGCTTCGAGCAGGGAGGCATCGTCGGTTACGGACATTCCCGTGGTCATGGCGTGCGCGTGAGCCGCCAGCAGGGCGTCCAGCCGAAAGCCCTGTGGGGTCTGCACGGCGGCCAAACTCTCGCGCGGCAGGGTTGCCGCAACGCGGCCGTTCTCCACCCTTTTTATGGTGTCGGTTACCGCGATTGCGGGAATAACCCCTTCAGCCCCTTGCGCCAGCGCCTCGCAGACGCGGCGGACGAGCGACGGGGAAAGAAAGGGCCGCGCCGCATCATGCACCAGCACGCAGGCGGGGCGTTCCGGCAGGGCAGCCAGGCCCAGACGCACGGAATCCTGGCGCAACGGGCCGCCGGAAGCCGTGGTCCAGGGCAGGCCCAGGTCGTCCTGCTTGTGCAGGTCGGCCAGCAGGGCCTCTGCCTGGGGGCGCTGATCGGGCGGAAAAACAAAGACAATGCCCGCAACGCAGGCGCTGCGGCTCATGGCTCTGGCGGCATGCCAGAAGAGCGGCATGCCGCGCCAGGGCAGAAACTGTTTTGCCGTGCCGTCTGTGGCTTCGGCCATGCGCGCGCCCTGGCCGGCGGCCAGGATGAGTGCCCAGGGTCTTGCCGTTGCCGACAGCGGGGCGGAAGGTTCTGACATGGCGTACCTTGTCAACAAGCGGGAGTCGGACGATAAGCCGGGTTCTGTCGCGCGGTTGCCCGCACGAGACCGTCATTCCTCTAGGGGCGCGGTTACCCACGCCCTCAAGCAACCTACCCGGAAGGCAATGGCCGGGCCGACCGCCTTCCCTATTTGGTCTTGCTCCAAACGGGGTATGCCGAGCATGCCGCGTCACCGCGGCATCTGGTGGGCTCTTGCCCCACCGTTTCACCCTTACCCCGCCAAAAGGCGGGGCGGTTTGCTTTCTGTGGCGCTGTCCAAGGGTTGCCCCTCCTGGGTGTTACCCAGCGTTCTGCCCTGTGGAGCCCGGACTTTCCTCCCCGGGCCTTGCGGCCCGCAGCGACGGTCTGTCCGACTCCCGCTTGTGATCTGTAATCCCGGCATGCCGGGAAAAGCTGCGGTTAATCCGTGATGGTGGCGGGTTTCTGTCCGCACTGGGGCGCTTCTTCCACCGAAAAATGCTCGCACCAGAAAATGAGGCGCTGGCAGTTGGGGCAGCTCAAAATCTGCTGACCACGCTGCAATTCGATGAAAGACTGCGGCGGCACGGCGATGTGGCAACCGGAGCAGATGCCTTCCTTCACGGCCACGATGACGGGGTGCTCAAGGCGGCGGCGAATGAATTCGTAGCGCATGAACACGGGCTGAGGAATGTTTTTGCTCACGGCGTCGCGCTTGCCGTTCAGGTCCGCCAGGGCGGCCTGGCCCTTCTGGAGTTTTTCTTCAAGGCCGTCGCGCTTTACTTCAAGCTCCGCCTTAAGGGCGGTGTAGCTGAGGTCGATTTCGGCCAGGGCGTCGTTTTGCGACTGCAGTTCCTCAAGAAGGGTCATCTTTTCTTCTTCGCGGGAACGGTTCACCTTTTCCATGCTGTCCATTTCGCGCATCATGGCATGGTATTCACGCTGGTTGCCCACCTGCATGAGCTTGTTTTTGCTTTTCTTGATGCGCGCGGAATCGTCGTCTATTTCGACGGAAAGGCGCTTCTGCTGGTCCTGGAGGTGGGAGAGCTTGTCGAGAATATACCCGCGCTGCGTTTCAATGGCGGCATACCGCTGTTCAAGGGAATCAAGCTCGCTGGGGGCGTGCTCAAGTTCCTGCTTGACGGTGTGGATGGCGTCATCGACCTTTTGCAGTTCCACAAGCTGCTTGATCTGTTCAAAATATACGGCATTGCTCATGAGAGTCCTCCTGATGGGATCACGAAAAGGCAACGGCGCGAAACGGAGAAGCGGAAGGCACAAAGAACACTTCCACGCCCCGCAGCCGCTGTTGCAGCAACAGGCTCATGCGCTGCATCATCTCCTCTTCCAGGCTGTGGTGCCCCACATCCAGAAGGCAGATTTCGGCGGCAAGAGCCGTGTGGTATTTGACATCGCCGGTAATGAAAAGCTGCGCCCCGGCATCCGCTGCCGCGCCCAGCAATGAAGAGCCAGACCCCGTGCAGTAGCCCACACGGGTAACAAAACGTGGTTCCGGGCCGCTGGCCGTGGCCGAGGCAAGCGGCGCATGGCGGGCGATAAGCCCGGCAACCTGCTCCACCGTCATGGGTTCGGGCAGGTCGCCAACCAGGCCGAAGCCCAGAGGCGCGGGCGCGCCCTCGGGGCCGCGCGTCGGTTCAAGCACGGACCGGTTGCGCAGCCGCAGTGCATCGGCCAGCCAGCCCGCCGGGCCCTGGGCGTTGACGTCCAGGGAGGTGTGCGCCGCATACAGGGGCACATCGGCCTGGAAAAGCAGGCGCAGTACCTCGTGGTAATCGTCCACCCTGTTGGGCAGCACAGCCTTGAGCAGCAGCGGGTGATGGCTCAACACCATGTGCGCGCCCCGTTTCAGCGCCGCAAGCACCGAGGCCGGGGTCGGGTCGAGGCACACCGCAAGACACGCGGCGGTTTGCCGACGCGCCGCCACCTGCAGGCCCGATGCATCCCAGTCCGCAGCAGCGGCCAAAGGTGCGATTTCTTCTATCGCCTCAATAATTTCATATAGTTGCATAAATATCACCCACCATAAAAAAAGGCACTTTCTTGCGTGTGCAGAGAAAGCGCCTTACGGGATACGGCGTAAAAAAATGTGCAACGTGTTGTGGCAATGTTGTTTCGCACCTTGTCTGACGCGTGCGCGTTGCGGAACATTCTTGGGAACGTTCCAACTCTTGTGAATTTGTAAAATTACTCCGTGGAAGACGTCTTGTCAAGAGCCAATGCCGGGAACGGCAGCGCAGCGCCGCGAGCCCCCAGTGAACACGCGGCGGCCCTGCGGCAGGCCGAGGCCGCAAGGGAGGCACTCTTGTTTTGGGGGAAAATGCGGTGTATTTTTAGCCAAGCGCCTGTTTGATCCCCCCCCATGTTGGGGGCCGACGCCGGTCGGCTCGCCCGGTGTGGGCACAACCATGAAGGATATTCATGTCAGCTATAGCTCCAGTCATTCTGTGCGGCGGCAGCGGCACACGCTTGTGGCCCCTTTCCCGTGAAACCTACCCCAAGCAGTTTGTTGATCTGGGCGAGGGGCGAACGTTGTTCAAAGACACCGTGCTGCGCGTGCGCGACACGGAGGGGTGCCTTGAGCCCGTTGTCGTTTGCAATGAAACGCACCGCTTTTATGTAACGGCAGAGCTTTATGAATGCGGCGTGCATGGAAAAATTCTGCTGGAACCCGCGCCGCGCAATACCGCGCCAGCCATTGCCCTGGCAGCGTTTTCCCTGCGTGAAGGGGGCGACGATCCGCTTATGCTGGTGCTGCCTTCGGACCACGCCATCGGCAACGCGGACGTTTTTTGCGCGGGCATTGCGCAGGCGGCGGTTTTGGCGGAGCAGGGGCGCATAGTCACCTTTGGCATTGCGCCCACCGGCCCAGAAACCGGCTTTGGGTATATTGAGCAGGGCGAGGCGCTGGGCAACGGCGGGTATCACGTTGCCCGCTTTGTGGAAAAACCGGACCTGGCAAAAGCCTCCGCCATGCTGGAAAAAGGCGGTTTTTCATGGAACAGCGGCATGTTCTTGCTGCGCGCCTCCGTTTACCTGGAGGAACTGGAACGTTTTGCGCCGGAAATTTTCGCCGCCTGCCGCACAGCCTGGGAAAAGCGCAACGAAGACGGCGCGTTTTATCGTCCAGACCGCGAGGCCTTTCTTGCCGCGCCCTCGAATTCCATCGACTATGCCGTTATGGAGTTTACAACGCTGGCGGCGGTGGTGCCGCTGAACACCGCCTGGAGCGACCTTGGCTCGTGGGAGGCCTTTTATCAGGCCGGGGCAACCGATGCGGGCGGCAATGTGTGCGCGGGCGACGTGATGACCGAGGATGCCGAAGGCTGTTATTTCAATGCCACGCATCGGCTGCTGGCCGCCATTGGCGTGCGCGATCTCGTGGTTGTGGAAACGCAGGACGCCGTGCTGGTGGCCCCGCGCGACAAGGTGCAGGAAGTAAAGAAAATTGTTGGCCGCCTGCAAAGCGAAGACAGGCCGGAATGCAAGCAGCACCCGTTGGTATACCGGCCTTGGGGCAGCTATGAAACGCTGGTGCTGGGCGGGCGCTTTCAGGTTAAGCGCATCATCGTGAACCCTGGTGCGGAGCTTTCGCTGCAAATGCACCACCACCGCGCCGAGCATTGGGTTGTGGTCAGCGGCACGGCTGAAGTCACCAATGGCGACGCTGTGCGCCTGTTTACGGAAAATCAGTCCACCTATATTCCCGTGGGGACCAAACACCGGCTGAAAAACCCCGGTGTTATCCCGCTGGTGCTCATCGAGATACAGTCCGGGGCCTACTTGGGCGAGGACGATATTGTGCGTTTTGCCGACGTTTACGGAAGGGAAGTATAGGCGGCGACGCTGTTTTGCCGCTGGTGTTGCCCGTGTCTGCCGCCGGGCGATCTTTGGCAGTTGCCGTGCCCTGAGGCCTGGGTGCGCAAAAAACGCCATGCCGGGGCGGGTGGCTCAAGCTTCCTTTACGCCGGGGCGCACAGGCCGTTTGCGGGCGTGCAAAACAACCGCATAGCCATGGGCAAAACTTATTGGGAGCACGCCAGTGCGGGAAACGCCGTCCACACGTTATCACTATGCGGATGCCGCCGGGGTTGAGCTGGTGATAACCCGGCATGTTGGGCCGGGCGTGCGCGCCTATCCCCGCCATGCGCACGTCTGCCACTGGACGCTCGGGGCCGTTTGTAGCGGAAAACTGAGCGTGGAAAGCGGGGCGGGCCCGCGCGTTCTTGGCCGTGGAGGCGTTTTTGTGCTCCCGCCGAAAATGGCGCACACGCTGGAGCTGGCGGAAAACACGATACTTGCCGTGCTGTGCGTGAACATGCGGGCCGGGTGGCGCACGGCGGCAGGCTCCCTTGCCGATCAAGCGCGCGCCATGGCGGCCAACCAGCCCTGGGATGGGCAGGCGGTTGCGGCGGGGTTGGAGCATCTTTTGCAGCGGGCCGCCTTGCTTGACGCGCAGCCAATCCCGGCTTTTGCCCAAGGCGCGGAGGCAGGCAACCAGGCAATGCAACCTGTTGCGGCCGTGGCCGAGATGTTGCGCCAACAGCCGGAATTTCCTGTTTCTCTGGACGCCATGGCGCACATGGCCGGGCTGAGCCAATGGCATTTTTTGCGCCTGTTTCAGCGGGTTACGGGCCTGACGCCGCATGCCTATCAGATGGATTGCCGTTTGCGGCGATTGCGCGCCTTGCTGCGGACAGATGCCACGGCGGCGGAAGCGGCCCTGATTGCTGGCTTTGCGGACCAAAGCCACATGCAGCGCATCTTCAAACGGCATCACGCCATCACGCCCCAGCAGTTCCGGCGGGCCAGCATTCGGCTATAGCCGCAAGGTGCCTGGCCACGCCGGAGGGACGCCCCGGCCCGGCATTCCGGCCTGCGGGGCATCCCCGTATCTCTTCTGTTATACCCTGACAAATTTGGCAAAAAGGCACAGGCCGTTTTTTCCGGCCTGCACCTCGTGCGCCATGTTTTCCGGCAGAATAGCCATGCTGCCCGGCGCGTAGTCTATTTCTCCCTGTTCCGTCAGGCAGCAGCCTTGCCCTTCGATAACTTCATGCAGCTCTATGCTCGTCGGGTGGGTATGCAGCCCGATTTTTTGCCCGGTTCGATGCGCACCAGATGGCAGGTGAAGCGCCCTCCGGTTTTTTCAGGCGTGACGATATTTTTAAGGTAAACGCCTTCAAAATCCTTGTGTCGGTTCCAGGGCAGAGTGTCGATATCCGTGTTGCCGCCTTCCGCCGCCAGTGTGCCGTGTTCAAACAGGGCGAATATTCGCGTGTCCATAGCTTCTCCTTCATGTTGGTGTTGGCAGCGCCGTGCCCCGAAACAGCGTTTAGTGCCCGCGTGCCAAGGCTGGGGGCGTTGTGCCGTTCCGCTGGGTTGCTCCGGCGGGCCATTCCCGTGGTTGTTCCGGCGCTGTGTGCTGGCTAACAGGGGGGCGAGAAGAAGTATTGCACAAAATTGCTGTGGCGTTTGCGCATGGCGGGCGCTGGCGGGTGTGCAGCGGGGCGCGCCTCTGTGACGAGCAGCCGCGGCGGAGGAATAAAACTGGTGGCGTGAAATCGGCGCTGTGGCGGTGCTGGCGGGGTGGGGAGCGGCTGCCAGGCGGCGGCTATGCGCCCCGTGTCGGGCAATGTTGCGGCGGGGCGGGGCCGGTTTCCCGCCCGCTATGCAGGCGAAAGAAACCCGGCCCCGCGCTGGCCGCTCGATAGTTGCTTAGTTGCTTGCGCTATTTCGCGTTGGAACGGCCGGAATGGCTGAAGCTGCCGCTTTCTCCTTCGCTCAGGGGCGACGTCACCGGATGCTTGCCAAAGTGGGTCATGGCCCGCTTGAGGTCGGCAAGCAGCAGCGAACCCATGTCGCGGCTGAAGCCGTGGCGCACCAGTACACGCATGACGACAAGATCCTCGCGGTGAGCCGGCATGGAATAGGCCGGAACCTGCCACCCGCGCGTGCGCAGCCTGTCGGAAAGATCATAGAGCGTGTAAGGAACGTTGGCGGTGTCTTTGAGGGTCCAGCACAGCGCGGGGATGCCGCCGTCGCCGTTATAGAGAACCTCAAACGGCCCCAGCTTGGCGATTTCCTTTCCGAGATAACGGGCCGTGTCGTAGCACGCCTGGTGGATACGCCGGAACCCTTCCCGCCCAAGGCGCAGAAAGTTATAGTATTGCGCCACGATCTGGCCGCCGGGGCGCGAGAAGTTCAGCGCGAAGGTGGGCATGTTGCCGCCAAGATAATTGACGTTGAAGATCAGCTCTTCCGGCAGATCTTTCTTTTCGCGCCAGACAACCCAGCCCACGCCAAGGGGCGCGAGGCCGAATTTGTGGCCCGAAGCGTTGATGGAGCGCACACGCGGCAGGCGAAAATCCCACAGCAGGTCGGGCTGCACAAAGGGGGCCAAAAAGCCGCCGCTGGCGCCGTCCACATGGATGGGAATATCCCACCCCTTTTCCTGCTGCAGCGCGTCCAAAGCTTTGCTGACGGCTTCAACAGGCTCATATTGCCCGGTAAAGGTAACGCCGAGCGTGGGCACCACGCCGATGGTGTTTTCGTCGCAGCGGGCGATCACTTCCGCCGGGTCCATGATCAGGCGCGATTTGTCCATGGGAATTTCGCGCAGTTCAACATCCCAATAGCGGGCAAATTTGTGCCAGCATATCTGCACCGGGCCGCACACCAAGTTGGGCTTGTCGCAGCTTTTGCCTGCGGCTTTGCGCGCGGCGCGCCAGCGGTGCTTCATGGCCATGCCGCCGAGCATGGCCGCCTCGCTGGAACCAGTGGTGGAGCAGCCCAGCGTGGTGCGGGGCTGGGGCGAATTCCACAGATGGGCCAGCATATGCACGCAGCGCGTTTCCAGGTCGGCCGTCTGGGGATATTCGTCCTTGTCGATCATGTTTTTGTCGATGCATTCCGCCATGATGGTTCTGATTTCCGGGTCCACCCATGTTTGGCAGAACGTGGCGAGGTTTTGGCGCGAATTGCCGTCCAGCAGCAATTCGTCGTGAAGAGCCTGATAGACATCATCGGGGCGGCGTTCCTGCTGCGGCATTTCAAAATGGGGCATGACGCCGTGCATGTCGTTGGCAGCGTAGGTATCGTCAAACAGCTTGTTTTCAGCTGCGGTATTGCGCGTAGGCATTGATTTTCTCCGTGCGGTGTTAGTGGTTGTTCGCATCCTGCTTGTTCTGGGACGGCATCCACGAGGGCTTTTTAAAAAGCTGAATGATCAGGGGCATGCTGGTAAAGAAAACCAGCCCAAAGAGCACCAGCCCCACATACAGGGCGGGATTGCCCACCGGCAGGTTGGCTGGCGGAAAAAAGCCGACGATCGTTGCGAAGCAGACGCCAAGAAATCCCAGACCGGCCACAAACCACATGCCGACCATGCCGCCAGGCACCTTATAGGCCCGGGGCAGATCCGGCCGCGTGAAACGCAGGCGGATAGCGGCGGCGAACATGAGCATGTACATGGTGAGGTAAAGGGTGGCGGTCATGGCCGAAAGCACGAAAAAGGCCACGCTGACGTCCTGCATGACAAAATACAGCAGGGCCAGCGCAACCACCACAATGGCCTGAATGATCAACAGGGTCACCGGCGCGCCCGCTTTGTTCTCGCGGGCCAGAATGGGGGGCATTTCACCCTCGCGGGCGGTTTGCAGCAGCCCCCGGCTGGGGCCGGTAACCCAAGCCATTACGCTGCCGATAACGCCAAAGGCCATGCACAGGCCCAGCACCGGCGTGAGAAACTGCAGATGGAATTTTTCAAACAGCGTCGTAAAGGCCTGCATGAGGCCCGCCGTAAGGCTGATGTTTGCCTGCGGCACCACCACGGCAACGGCCAGAGCGCCCAGCAGAAACACCAACACAATGCACACCGAGGCCAGCAACATGGCGCCGGGGAACTCGCGGGCGGGATTTTTCATGGCCGAGGCCTGCACCGCCTGAACTTCCACCCCGGCAAAAAGCAGCACAATACCGGCCAGAAAAGCCACGCTGCCAAAACCCGTAAAATGCGGGAACAGGCGCATATGGGCGTGGTAATGGGGCGTTGCGGCGGCTGCGCCGTTTTGGGCAAGAAAAGCGATGGGATTGCCCTGGTCAACCCACAGCAGGCCCAGAATGATGATCAGCAGCGCGGGAAACAGGGTGCCCGCGACAACGCCGTATTTCGTCACCGCGTTCACGGCCGTTGACCCCTTCAGCGCCACAACGGTCGTCAGCAGATAAACGACAATGATGACGCTGCCGGTAAAGGCCCCGCTCTGCGAAAGTTTGGGGTCGTCCACCAGATAGGCGAGAGACGCGGCGGCAAAGCCCAGCACTGTGGGGTACCAAACCACATTTTGTATCCATTGAAGCCAAACGGCGGTAAAGCCCCAGCGCGGCCCAAAAGCCTCTTTAACCCATGTGTACACGCCGCCGCCGCTCTGCGAAAAAGCGCTGCCCAGTTCTGCGGAAACCATGGCGGCCGGAAGCAGAAAAACAAGCGCGGCAAACAGAATGTAGAAAATCATGGAAAGGCCTTCCGCAGCCATCATTGGCAATCCCCTAAGGCTCATTACGGATGCCACGGTCATGAGGGCCAGGGTAAATACGGAGACACGTTTTCCATCAGAATTCGGCATGGCGTTCCTCGATGTTGAAGAAAAAAACATGCAAATAAAAAAAACGTTCGCTGAAATGCAATAACATGGATGTATTACTCAAAAATATATGACGATTTATGTCGCGTCAATGGCATTTTCGATTTGATGCTCCGTATGTGCAAGGGGGCTGTGGGGGCAGGCCACTAACATGAGCCGCGCCTTGCGCATGGCGTGCGGCGTCCATAACGGTGTATGCTCTCCTGGGCGCTGCTGTTTGAGCAAAAGGGCAAACAACAACGAACAAAAAATACAGGACAAAATGTAACGGGCCAAGGGCAGCAGACAAAAAGGCTGGGCAAGGGGCGAAGAAGAGGACGAAAGGGAAGAAAAGCGAAAAGGGAGAGGGGGGGAGGCATGAACGCCCACGCGCCAGGCCGTCGCTGCGGCCTGTTAGTTTGGGGCTTCTGCCGCTTCGGGCGTTGGCAATTTCTTTGCGCACAGACGGTGCGCTGGAATTGGCCCGAAGGGCAGGCGAAAAGGCTATTTGGGTATTTTGTGGCGCACCTGGCGGCACAGGCCCATCAGCGCGTCGTATTCGTGCCGCAGCAGCCCCGCGCGGCTGAAAAGACGCCGCCAGGGCATAAGAAAGTAGTCGGGGTTGTCGCCGTGCAGATAGTCGAGGCGCAGCAGCATGTCTTTCAGCGATTCCATAAGGCGTTCCTGCTCCGCCGCCGTGGCGGTTTTGCCCCCGTGCGCCTCCGGCGTGGATTTTTCCCCATGCCGCAGCGCGCGCACGGCATTGGCGCAGGCATAGCTGACCAGCAGCACGGCCTGAGCCAGATTGAGGGAACTGGCCGCCGGGTCGGTGGGGATGGTCACAAGACGGTGACAGTGCGTGATTTCCTCGTTATTGAGGCCCCGGTCTTCCGGGCCGAAGACAAGCGAAACCCGTTCGCCCCTGGCAAGAATGGTCGCCACCTCGCGCGCCGCCTGTTCCGGCGAAAGCAGCGCCTGCCGCCAGCCGCCCACGCGGGCCGTGGTGCCGAAAACCACGGCGCTTTGGGCCACGGCCTGCGCCACATCCTCATGCACTTCCACGGAATCCAGAATATCCTGCCCCTTGGGCGTGGCCAGTGGCCGGGCCTTTTCCCTGTCCCAGCGCTCCGGGTCAACCAGGCGCAGCGTGGGGCAGCCCATGTTTACGCAGGCGCGGGCCGCCATGCCGATATTTTCGGGAAAGCGCGTTTTGACCAGAACAACTTCCAAACCTTGCAGCAACATGACAACCTCAGCACAGGCCCCGCAGCAGGGTAAGCAGCACCTGCGTGGGGGCATCGGGAGAAATAGCCGGAGAAAGGGCGGGCGGCACCTGGGGCCAAATGCGCCCAGCGGCCAGCGCCAGCATGGCGCCGCCAGCGCCGCATTTGCACACCGTGCCTAAAAAACGGCCCATCATGGCGCCAAAGGCGGCGTCAAGCGCTTCGCGCAGGGGCCTTCCCTTAAGCCGTTCCATTAAAAAACACCCCGTCCACGCGCCCGCCAGCGCGCCAATGAGCGCCCCAAGGCCGAAAAAAAGCGGTGCAAGCAGAATGGCCCCGGCTATGGCCCCGATCATGCCCGCGAACGTGCCTGACGAGCTGGAGCCGTAGCGCTTGGCCTTGAGTATCTGCATGCCCATTTCCAGAGCCTCGCCCGCAAGGGCAATGCCCACCATCATGACCCAGACCCACACATCCATGGAGGCAGTGCCGGGGTGCAGCAGCTTCCACAGCGCCACAAGCCCCATCATCAGCCAGTTGGCGGGCAGGCCAAAAATGTTGAGCAGCAGCACAAAACACAGCAGCGTGATAAACGCTCCGGCAAGCAGCGAGGCCAGGGGAAAGGGCAAAAAATCCATGCGGCCCTCCGGTCGCGGGTGAATACAATCAATGCGCGCCCCGCTCCCGCCAGAGTCATGCGGCTGGCATGCGGCGGGAGCAGGGCGGGCGTGCTAGCCTTTGTTGCGCAAATCCTGCATGCGCACGGCTTTGCCTTCCGTGCGCGGCAGGCTGTTGCTTTCCACAAGCTCCACCTTGGGCGTCACAAGAATCTCATCACGCAGGCGCGCGGCAATGGCCTTTTGCAGGTTTTGCAGCACGCGCATGTCTTCGACAAAATGCTCGTCGCGAATTTCTATCTTCACGCGCATGACATCGCCCAGGCCGTCGTTTTCAAGCAGAATAAGGTAGCTTTGGCCCACTTCGGGGAAGGTCATGATGACCTGCTCCACCTGCATGGGGTAAACGTTGACGCCCTTGATGATGAACATGTCGTCCGCGCGGCCGAGGATGCGGTCCATGCGGCGGTGGTTGCGGCCACAGGCGCACTTGCCGGGCAAAAACCGGGTGAGGTCGCGGGTGCGGTAACGCAGAATGGGCATGCCCTGACGGCACAGGCTCGTCATGACGAGTTCGCCCACCTCGCCCTCGGGCATGGGTTCGCCGGTTTCGGGATCGACGATTTCGGGAATATAGGCATCTTCCCACAGGTGCATGCCCGCCTGTTCCAGGCATTCAAAGCCCACGCCGGGGCCGTTCATTTCCGAAAGGCCGTAGGAGTTGTAGGCCTTCATGTCAAAGAGGTTTTCAATGCGGCGGCGAAATTCCTCGGTGTAGGGTTCCGCACCCACCAGCGCGATGCGCAGGGGGAACTTGCGCGGGTCTTCGCCCATGTTGCGCAGATGTTCGCCGAGAATAAGGGCATACGAGGGCAGAATGTGCGCCACCGTGGTGCGAAAATCCTTGGCCAGCTTGATTTGGCGGCGCGAATTGCCCGCTCCGGCGGGAATGGTCATGCAGCCGAGGCGCTCCGCGCCAAAATGGATGCCCAGGCCGCCCGTGAACAGGCCATAGCCCGACATGTTCTGGAAAACATCGTCGCGCCGCACGCCAACCATGTGGATGCTGCGGGCCATAAGGTCCGCCCAGGTGTTGATGTCGTTCTGCGTGTGGCAGATGGCCACAGGCGAGCCGGTGGTGCCGCTGGAGCAGTGCATGCGCACAATCTCGGCTTGCGGTACGCAGAGCAGCCCCGTGGGGTATTGCGAACGCAAATCCTGCTTTGTGGTAAAGGGAATGCGCCGCAAATCGTCCAGGCTGCGGATGGAATCGGGGCCAATGCCCGCTTCGTCCAGACGTTGCCGGTAAAAATCGCACTTGCGCGTTTGGGCGATGGTGCTTTTGAGCCGCACAAGCTGCGTTTGCTCAATCTGGTCCCGGCTCCAACACTCCGCCTCGTCAAAAAATTCCATGCCGCCTCCTCAGCTAGTTGCCGCCGCGCCGCCCTGGCGCTTCGGCCCTTGGTGCCCATTCCCCGCCATGGCGGGACAAAAACTACTTTTCCGCGCGGGCGTGGGCCCAACCCCAGATAAGCCCAAAACAGCCAGCGATCATCATGTCGCCGTGCGGAGCCAAAAAACGCCCCTGGCCCTGCAAAAGAGCGCGCTTGGGGCCGGTAATATAGGTGGGTTCATAGCCGCCCGCCTCTTCGCAATACGGCCCAAAGGCCGTGCCGTGCCCGCCGGAGGCCTGCACTTCTTCCGCAGGCAGCCAGTGCTTGCGGAATTGCTCCAGGTCGCCCAAAAGCTGTTCCAGCGTGCGCATGCCGGTGTGGTGTTCATAAATGCCGCGCACAAGGCCCCGATAAACCAGCGCGGCCACGGTGTGGCCGTTGCCCACGTTGATGATGGTAATGCCTTGCCGATAACTGCGGTCCATCACTTCCTTGTCGCACAACGCGCCCAGCAGGGCGCTTGCGCCGGTGTCCGCCACCGGACCGCCGGTTTTTTCATGCAGAGGCGCAAGGCGCGTCAGCGATGGGGGAGGCGTTGTATAAATCCACCGGGCGGGGTCGGCTGAAGAGGCGAGCAGCTCTGTCCAGGCGAGCATGCGGCCTTTTCTGTTGCCGTGGGTGTGAAAACCGTGGTCCTGCGCCGCGGCGAGCACCAGATGGGGTAAGGGCAAACCGGCCTGGCGCAGCAGCCCGCCCCAAAATTCGGGCGCGTAGTCGGCAAGAAACACCGGCACGCTGCCTTCGGGGCAGGTTGCTTGCACGGTAACGCCAAGGGCGCGCACCACTTCTTCATTATCGTGAATGCCGCGCGTGGCTGCCACCGTGGAGCTTACGGCAAACCCGGCGGTGATGTGTTCCTTGATGGCCTGGGTAAAGCCGCCGCCCATGTTGCCGCCATAAAGCCAGATGTTGCGCTTGAGCAGCGTGAGTTCGCGAATGCGCTGCGCCGCCAGGCGCGCGGGCGCGGGCAAAACAAAACGCGGCCAGTTTTCGCATTCAAGGCCAGGGCGGGCCAAAAGAGCATCCTGTGTGCCGCTGCCGATATCCAGGCACAGCACAGGCCCTGTGCCGCGCAAAAATGTTTGTACGATTTCGTCCATACGTTCCCCTTACGAGCGGAAAAATCTACCTGCATCAATCGATGAGTGCAAGTCTTCACCACTTTTTGAAAAAAAAGCTTGCCAAGCATCACGGATTGCGATAGTTCATTTCCTCGCGCCGAGGTGGTGGAACTGGTAGACACGCTATCTTGAGGGGGTAGTGAGAATTCTCGTGCGGGTTCGAGTCCCGCCCTCGGCACCACGAATTTAGGAATTGAGCTAACAAGCTCAATTCCTTTTTCTTTTTCTATCGCTTGATAAGCTTTCCGTAGTTGGTGACCCCATTCCCCTTTGCAGATGCCCTTTTGGGGCACTCACTGGGTCACAGGAGTTCCGACTATGTGCAAGTATGCCCCCAATAATCACCTCTCCCCTGCCAAGCTTCCTGCCTTCCTTTACCTAAAAGGAAGGATATTTTACTATCGCTATAAGCTTCCCAAGCAGCACACGCCAGGCTGTCCCGCGAAAGAAATCCGGATCAGCCTGCGTACGGCCTATCAATTTCAGGCATCACGCATAGCTGCGCAGCTACACGCCTTGACCAAAGAATCCTTGGAGCACTGGACGATGAGCGGACATACTGATTTTGCTGAAAACATGAAGCGAATTAAGGAACTTCGTAAATTCCTTCAGGATGAGCTGAATAAAATCCTTGATGCTCCAGACAAACGAGAATTGAGCCCTTCTGATATTCGTAAACGATTGAACGGATATTTAAAGTATCAAATTGATGATGAGGCTGTATCGCCTACTCCACCGGATATAATCCAGACTGAAGATGACGAAGGTAACATTGAAAATGTTGATATTGCACATATCAACGATAACATAGCATCAATGCACCTTAACAATCTCAACACTGGAAATAATTTCGATAACGATGTTCAACGTTGTGTCTTTGACCTTGTTAAGAACGGTGTATTTGATATCTCAGAAATTTCCCGCGACAATGTAGATGGACTCACCAGAAGTTATCTGGCCATGCAAATCAGCCTTCAAAAAATTAGGGCAGCAAGACTACGAGGAGATTTTTCTTATGAACAACCCTACCACCAAGCAGAATATACTCCATATCAACAATCTCTAAGCCCAGCAGAAGAAAAGTATCTAAATCTTGATGAACTCATAGATCGCTATTGCGTTATAAAAGTTAAAGACGGCGCATGGGCCGAACGTTCTCTTGCAGATCATAAAAACAGAGTTACAAGTCTCTTAAGAATCATTGGGAACAAACCAATAAATTCTATTACCAGACAGGATATGCGTAGTTTTAGAGATACACTTCAAAAACTTCCTCCGCGATGGCGAGAACAATTAGATAAATCTGGGCTTTCCATAAAAGAGTTCATTGAAAAATACAAAAATAAAACTCCATTGAGTATAAAAAGCATCAATGTAATTGTTGAAGCTGTTTCAGGAATGTTTACTTGGGCTATGCGTGAGAATTTGATTGAGCGTAATCCTGCGCAAGGACTTGGACTTAAAGATACACAGCAGGACATAGAAAAGAGACTCCCACTCACTGATGATGATATAAAACGGATATTCTTTTGTGCTGGCTATAAACCTAGTGCTTTCAAGAATCCAGCCTATTATTGGGTTCCTTTGATTGCCCTCTATACTGGGATGCGGCTTGAAGAAATATGTCAGCTTCACTGCGAGGATATCTATGAAGAAGATGGCATATTTTTGATTGATATTCGAGAAGACAGCACTGACGGTTTATGCGATAAAATCTTAAAAACGAAAAATGCAAAACGAAAGATACCAATACATGAGCAGCTGATAAAATTAGGATTGATATCATACAGGAATGCAATGATAAAAAGCAATCAGATCAGACTATTTCCATTATTAAATAAAACTGAAAAATCACCTAAATATGGAAAGCAAGTAGGGAAAGCATTTGGTTTACTTCTGAAAGAAAAAAATATTGTTGATGGAAAAAGTTTTCATTCACTCAGACACTCTTTTTCAAATTTTTTCAAAGTCAGAAACATGCATACTGACATGTTTCGACAGGTATTTGGGCATGAAATACAAAATTTGGCCGGCAGGCAATATGGAGATAAGTTTTCAATAAAACAAATTTACGAGGAACTTATCTCAAAAATTTCTTTCGAGAAATCGAAATGAAAGAATCGATATTCTCTTCGCTTCATTCAGGAAATGGCATCACTGGGCAAGAAAGCAGGAATAGCCTGAATCCTTGCCCAGTGATCAACTTGTTTACCTGCCTTCGCTTTCAGGCAAGGCCAGCCTTTTCAGTTCCTCTTCCGCATTGCATCTGCTGTCTTTTCGATTTTCCAATTCCACCGAAACCGCAGCCGCTGTGAATACTCCTGCGATCCCTGCCAGTATGCCGCCTATAAATGCCCATTTACAGCTCATGTCCATGCTCCTTCTTGTTAGCCGAGTACAAGCTAATCGTCCCAGTTATCTTTGATGGCCTGAAGCACCGCAATAACAACAGGTATCCAGTTCAGGTAATTCATTTACCCTCCCTTCATTTAGCAGCGCTGGATGCGCCGCTTTTTGTTAAGTAAGAAGAAACGAAATATTCCCGTTCGGTACCAAGGGCTGAAATCGAGAGGAGCCATCATACAGCACCGCCTTTAAGCAAGGCTACCTGCAGCATCGTGAACATGGCAGGCACTAGATCGGGCAGATCGTTGACCACCCGGCTTGTGTTTGGCAGCAGGTGCGTGATGTGTTCATCCCGAATGCCAAGGCCATAAACTTCAAAACCAAGTTTTTGGGCCACCCCTATGGCATTGTTTGCTGCAAACGGGTTGTCCGGCATGCCATCCGTGATCACCAAGATCATCTTGCGTTGCTCTTTGAGGGGCAACATGGTTTGCAAAATCCACCACAGGGCCCCAGCCAAGGGTGTCCCGCCAGAAGCCCGAATGTCGAACAGATCTGACACCGCTTGCCCATGCCGCATGATGGGGAATACAGAGTTTGTGACCGTCGTAGCGGGGAAAACCGTAACCGCCGGGTTCACGCCACCGATATGGCTCAGTGCAGTTGCCACCACAAAGCAGGCTCGATTGGCAAGATTAATCGGTGCGCCAGCCATGCTTCCGCTTACATCCAGCAGGACATGGACAGCCGTATTGAGGCCCAGTTGCACAGACTCTTTTTGGAAAACACGAGCATTGCCAACCTGCAGACGATAAAGCGAATTAGCGTGCAGTGTGCCCCTGCGCCCAATACTACAGCGCCTTTGCGTTTGCGCCTGCAGAAAGCCCTGAAGGCGAGTGCGCAGGGCAATGCTGGCCTGAAGGGCTTGCAGCTTCTGCTCTGCTGGCAAAGGGGCTGCATGTCGGGTGCCTTCCACGGCCACGGTCAGTGCGTCACCAGCGGATTCTGCGCTGTTATTGGCAAGCTCAATCGCCATGATTTCGCCGAGTTGCTGGGGTAGATCCTGCCCCTCCGCATGGAAAAGGGCCTTGAGTGGTAAATCACTCGACGGTTGGACCGGTTCAGATTTCTGGTTGATTTGTGTGGCAGAATCGTTGGCCTCCCCTGTCGCCCTAGGTGTGGCTCCCTGGTCGTTCGTACTCGCGCGTTTGCTAGTTGAAGCCTGTCGAGGTGGTTCCCACTGCCTGACGCATATGGCAATTTGTCGAGCATATTCGACTGCTGCCGCAGTATCCGGGCAATGGATGTAAACCTTGACCAAGATGGCATCCAGAGCCCCTAGCAAGCCGGGGAAGTGCTGCTCCACGATGCTTGCCGCGTGTTGCCGTGCCGGGGTCACCTCATCCACATCCCAGGCTCGCACTGTCAACAGCACATAGTCCAAAACAGCAAGGGCCGGGGAATCATCCCCGGCCCTTGGCTGTGCTTGCTCTACAAAGAATCGTCGTATCAGCCAGTTCAGGTTTTTCCGGCAGCCAGGGAAAATGCCTGACAGCATTTTTTCAACACGCCAATCTTCAAGACAGTTGAACAAATTGAAGGCCACTGGATCAAGGTTTGCAGCTTTCAGCACGCCAAAATCTGTGTGCCGTATATGGGCAGCCTCATGGTCTGTGAACCCCTTGGCCAGAGCCAATAATTCCGGCTCACAATCAATGGGCAACGATGGCAGATGGATAACGTTACCGTTGGTGCAGGCTTCCTTGCCGCCGATACGTACCTGCACCCCATAGCGATCGCCAAGGATGGACGCCAGCAGGGGCAAACAGTTGAGAACATCTTTTGTGCGTACCATGGCGTCACCACAGACCCAGGCTGGGGATGGCAGGATGCGGCAAAGCGCTATCTGCCACGGGAATCTCAGGCAGGATGGGTTCATCGTCCATATTCCCATCCATGGTGCCATCCATCTGTCCAGCAAGGCCGTCCGGCTCGTGGATAACGTCCGGACCAGCCAACAGGGCATCAAGCACAAACGCCGGGCCATAGCCCTCAATAACTTTCTGGGCGTGGCCCACAAGGGCCGTACTGTCTTTGAGCAGGCAGACCAGACCCTGCAACAGCAGCAGATCTGTACCGGTGATGTTGCCCTTCTTGGGCATGCGCAGCAAGGCTGCCTGCACGATGTCAGCCACCGGGGCCACATGCGGCTCTACGAAAGACAAACCCGTGAGCTTGGTATGCAGGGTACGCAGCGGCGAGAGCGCCTTGTGGGTCACTTCCGTCTTGCCGTGATAAACCCTGCGCCATATATCGTCAGCCGACTTGGCCACCTCATCAAACAGGGTGCCGCCCAGGCCTTGCACTTCTTCCGCCAGACCGGCTTCCAGCACAGCGGTGTTGTCTGTGTGCTGTTCAAGCGGGGCCACCTTATACAGCTGCCAGCGAAAATCCATACGGGCGCGAACATAGTCAGGCCCTACAAGAGAGTTACGAATGATTTCGCCCCACTGATGATGTTTTTCAATCCATGCCTGCACATTTTGGTCATAGTCCGCCAGAAATGCCTCCTTTTCTTTCTGAAATTCGGTGCGGATGTTGAGCAGTTCCTGCACGATTTCGCCGGCCTTTTCTTCAGGGATTGCCCAGCCAGACATGAACCGTACCCCGTGCCGATCAAGGTAGTTGAAGGCACGGGCCTTGAGCGTTCCAAACACCTTAAGATTTTCCGGGTCGGCAATGCGCTTGGAACCCAGCGATGCCAAGTCTTCGGGGGGCAGCTCTGCGTCGCCCAGGTCTTCCTGACTCATTTTGCGTCGGGCTGACCACAAGCTGACGTTAAGGTTAAGGGCCAGTAAATTATCCAAAATGCGGATGTCAGAAACAAGTTGAGTCATAGTAGCCTCCTAGAACGAGCTTTTTGTTGTATTGAGGGAGTAGCCTTCTTTGATTTTCTTTTCTGCGCGTGCTTCAAGCTCCCTTACGGGATTGTTGCCCACACAGTTTTCGGCGGGAATAAAATGCTGCTGGCCAACGGTGTCCGGCTTGCCCCACTTTAGCGTGAGGCCCACAGGGCTAGCCTCGCCGATCCAGAACTTGCCGTCCTGCTTTTTGCCAGAAAAGT
>Ga0183101_1000456_pt1 | contig 61452 bp, 65 predicted proteins | sample Biomet3_FD_127790 | JGI IMG/M metagenome (GOLD analysis project Ga0183101, IMG submission 127790) | Microbial communities from bioreactor (seeded with sewage sludge) at LBNL, California, USA - Biofuel metagenome 3 | ecosystem: Engineered > Bioreactor > Anaerobic > Unclassified ... | reverse complement strand
GTTTAGAGTATCTTTTTAGTTTCCTACAGTCAACACTATAGAAGTTCTATCCTGCTTTACTCTTAAAGGCAGTAGGTTTACCCACTGCCCCTATTAACATCTTATTCTAATGTTGAAAATCTCATAACAAATCTAATATCTATTTTGCCTTACTCCAATGGATACATTTCCTTCTATACGCCCTATTACTCTCTCTATATTATTCCCCAGTACATTGTTCAATTTACTTACATCAAATTCAACACGTGTTCTGTCATCATTTCGAGAGACTTCTGCAATTCTACCGATACTATCAGCAAAAGAAGCCTTTTCTAAGAGGTTTTCATTAAGCAATTTTTCCCTCAATTCAATTAGAGTGTTCTCATAAGCTAATTTTTCATCGTCAGTCAAGTTTTTATCAATATGTATTCCATTAATCGCTCTTATAATAGCTTCACAATATTTATATTTTTCCATAGGTCAACCACTCCTTAAATTTATTATGTTATTTAAGTATAAAACCACTTTTAGATTTTACACATATACTTCCAATATATAATTAAACAAACCATGAATATTGATAAACATGTGGTAATTGTAATTATACGTATAGGATATTTTAATAGGCGTATAATGGGAACTTTTAGTTTTCTACTTTTAATTTCATTCTCAAATTTACTTACATGGTTACGAATTGATAAAAGATTATGACATATGCAAGTTGTATACAACATTCTTATCGGTGCAGTTAAGTCATATTTGATTAAAGTATGAACATTATACTTATAATGTTTAATTAATTCATCATCACTAATATCTTTAATTTTATAATCCAATTTAATCTACCTCCCTCAATTGAACATCATATACCCTTCTCTTTAACTAATATTTCTTTTCATTAACCTTTTGAACCACTACTTCATATTCAATACCCGCATATTCTAATCCAGTCAAAAATCCATCTATAAGGCTACTAATTTTGTTAGTATACCAGTCTCCGCTCAATACAGCAGAACCACTTTCATCATATAGTGTCTTCTTAACTGTAAATCCAAGAAACTTTTTATCCTCTTCTTCATATACTTCCACCAATTTATAATGTCTTTTGTATTTATTAATCGCTTCTCCATTAGTCCCTAAAATATTCTTTGCCCTATTTACTATTTTCAAATCCTCACTGGATAAACTGACAACCTCATTATTAATCCTCTCCATACTAAGCGTTAAGGAAGTTACAAGCTCCATGATTTGTTCATGGCTTAACGCCTTCATTTCGCCATTAACACGTAATATTGCCATATCTAATGTCACAGGAGACCATGTATACTTACCACTATCTAATCTATCTACAACTCCTAAAGTTCCCTTTAAATTAGACCTTGGATAACATGTGATTTCGTATTTTTCCCTTGCTTCATCCAATGTAAGAAGCTCTGACCCATTGCTTATTCTTCTACCTGTATCATATATATTTGTTATTAGTTTATCTTCCATTAATATCACCCTCCACTATCTGAACTGCATAAAGCTTACCCTCTGCGTTTTTTACAATATTGGTATATAACAATTCCAATACTTTTATTATTTCTAATTTATTTTCTAATAGTTGGTTGTTAAGACTGTTTATATCATATTCGTTACATAAGTCTATACATATATACTGCATATCTTTATCAACAAACTCTTCTGGCACATATTCTTGTCCATCATATTTATCTACCTTTTCAACACATATTGCCTCTTCTATCCTTCTCATAGTAACAGCCCACCATCCTTTGTAATAAAAAAAGTGCAACCTAATGTTTAATCACTAAGTCGCACTCTCTAATTAGATATTAGATACCGTATCTTAAACCAAGAGTATCAAGCTCACCTTGAACACCTTCGCCAATAGTATTGAATGTCCAATCGCTACCTTCTCTTTTTACGTCAGCAACTATAATAGATTGGAATAATGAATAGTTGTCAGTAAGGTTGAACCTGCAAAGTTCATTTTCAGCACCAGTTGTATCATTCTTTTCATATACTCTTATATAAGCATTTGTAACTTGTGCAAAGTTTTGTTTGTTTTTGAAAGCTTCAAATATACTTACAGTAAGTACGACCTTTTGAATTTCTTCTGGAATGTTTTTTAAGTATATTCCGATTGTTTCTTGGTCTCCGCCAACAGTATCGTCATCATTTGACCCGCTTCTATCGTCTCCGCCATATTCTATACCATATGGTATTTTATTTGGTTCGCTATTAAAATAGATTACGTGGTCTACATCTGGCACTTTACCATTTGCTTTAAGTAAAAATGCAGAAGCGTCAAGGTCATAGTTCTTTCCATTTTTACCACAATGCCATCCAAGTCCAAAGTAAACTCTGTCCAATGATTTACTTGCTTTAGTTAAATTTAATGAGCTGTGTTTTTTCATATTTAATGCACTTTGAGTTCCTTTATCTTTATCCATTCCATTCATGTTAATCATAACTAACATCTTCCTTTCGTTATTTCAGATTATTTTTTTCATCTGTATGTTATATTTAATAGGGAGGTTGTCCCTCCCGTTTTTGTTAATTAAAAGAACTTTCCTGCAAGTCCATTAAGGTCATTTAAACTACCTTCACCAATAGCCCTAAAGTCCCATTCGTTTCCGTTTCTTACAACAGAGGCAAATATTTGAGCTGTATTAGTTGAGTTGTCATCAGTAAGGTTAAATTGAACAAGATGTTTGTCATTATCTCCGTTATATAGAACAATCATTGCATTTTTAACCATTCCGAAGTTTTGATGTAATTTAAATGCTTCAAAGATCGTAGCAACAAATACTATCTCATTGATATGAGGAGGTATTTTAGTAAGGTCTAATTCGATGAACTCGTCATCGCCCTCAGCGTCACCATTTCTCTTATCTCCGCTATACTTAATACCATAAGGTATTGTCTCATTATTGAAGTATATTACATGGTCTACACCAGGACATTTTCTATTACTTCCTAATAAGAAAGCTGATAAGTCAAGGTCAAATGGACCTCCTAAGTCTGGTTCGTCCCATGCTAATCCTGCTTTAATTCTTATTAAACCAGGATTTTTCTTTGTTAAATTTAATAAGTCACCCTTATTTAAATTTAATAATGAAGCTCCTTGGTTTGGTGATGGTGTCGTACTTCCTGAACTCATTCCAGTCATATTTATTCCCATAATTTATTACTTCCTCTCTATTCTTTATTCTTTAGTAAGATTAAGTGGGCTTCTATGTGTTATTTAATTACATTCATTGAAATAATTGCAATTACCATACATTTTGAAGCCCACCACCTGATTAATTAACTTTCCTTTTTTCACTAATATCCTTCTCATTTAGTCGGTCAAACTTCTTGATTTGGATATACCTTTTCAATTAAATAAGTATTTCTACTTACCTTTATCTTTTGTATTGTTTTCGTCTAAATGGTGGTCTCCACTTATTCGCTTACCTTATCAATGATAGTTTTTTCATTGACTATGGTATAATTATATATCCTCCGTTGACTATTGTCAATGACTATTTAAAAGAAATTAAAATAAAGGTCACTAATTTAATAATTAGTAACCTCTACCTGCAAACGCTTACTTAGTCCAATTTACAAAGAACCAATCTCTTTTACTATCTGTGATGTGTTTCCCTTCAATTCTATTAGAAAGCTCAGGAAAATTTTCAAATTCTTTAGGTAATAATTCCGTACTTGGTTTGTCTAAGCTTAGTAATAGCAGTAGGCTACCGATTATAACTACGATACCGATAATAAGCATAAGGAACAAACTCCTTTCATCTATTTATATTATTATAGTAATTGTGAATGTAAAGTATCATTGTTTTAGTGGCTATAAAACATGAGTTGCACATTATGATTAGAAATATTAAAGCATATAATATAGAAAACTCTTTTTTAAGAAAAGGAAAAACCATGATGGGTTTTGGAAAATAAAAAAGATTTAACGTTTTAGAAAGCATGACAAACTTTTGATTAACGGTTTTTAGAGACATGAAGGCTTTGCCTTCTTTTTTATTTGCTTAATTTATTGAACTTGTAAGGAATATAATTAAATATAGATTTTTAAAACAACAGGTATTCTTGTGAATTTATTATTAGGAGGAGATTTTATATGAAAGTGGCAAATTACCCAATTGACGGATTTTATAAATACGAGGATGAATGTGGCAATAAATTCTACCACGTGTTAGTTAACAGAGAAGTGGTTGTTGCAGACATTATACAGAACCAAGGTAATTTTAAAGCAATACTAAGGTTAAACGAATATATCAATAAATTACCATACGGAATGGATAGTTTATTGAAAGAGTTTAAAAAACTTATCAAAGGATACGGAATTAAAGACATTAAAAATGTATCTATATTTAGTATTGTTGATGTCAGAGAAAAAACCGATTTACCTTCATGGTATTAACAAACAAAAGAACTATGCTAAACTTATTAGCATAGTTCTTTTCGTATTATTATTCACTATCTTCTTGCTTTTGTTCAATTATTCTTTTACTAATTGACTTGTAAGCAATATAAAATAAATAAGTCCAGATTAACTGTTCTATTGTTAAGGTCAATAATAATCTTTGACCAGTAACACTCCAAAAGTATATAGATACAACAAGATATATACTTGAAATTACAGGGAAAGCGAAGTTTTGTTTTGAGGGTTTTCCTCTAAGATACTTTCTAATTGCTACTTCAAAACCACTTTTATCAAACATTAATACGATCTGTCCTACGTACATCCAGAATAGTTTGCCATTAACTAAATCATACTGAAATATCATGTAAAACATCATGGTTAAAGTAACACTTATAGGGTATGCACTTATTGAAACCATTGTATCCTCTATAAACTTTTCTATCTGTTTAATTATCTTCATTTGTTACTCCTTATTGCTTTATTTTACTTCTTCATAGTCTGAGTTTAGCCATTCCTCATACTCCAAATTGTCTATCAATACAGAACCATCTTCATTTAGAATAAAGTGAAGCTCTAAACCACCCTCAGTATAGTTGCTTGTTAAATAATATATACATTTTGGTCTTATATCTCCACCAAACAATTTAGAAAGGCGTTCTAAGTATTCTTTACTTCCCAAGTTTTTATTTACTTCTTTATTCTCAACCCAATAATATCTTCCGTCTTCTTTTTCATCTGCTTTGCCTTCATCCACTAAGAGCTTAAACTCTTTAAACGAGGTGTATTCTTCTTTAATAAATCTGTCAAGATTTATACGTTCTCCCTCATATATAGATATAATCTTTTCAATTAGGTCTTTCGCCCTTTCTTCTGCTTTATCGCTGTAATTATCCCCATATTCTTTTAAGTAGACATCACTATCAAATCCAGAAGAATTACTATATATATAGTAATGGTTGTAGTTCCGTTCTATAAATAGCCTATGACTATCTTTATCTAATACATTTTTTAGATAGTCTATTTCATCTTTTCTTTCTGAAAACACTGCACAATGGTTTAAGACAAAGAATTTTCTTATGGCCACTACATCCCTATCTTCTCCACTCTGTTTTTCCAATATAATTTCATCTATCATTTTGCTCACTCTCCTTAGTTATTTAAAACAGGGGAGGCAACTCCCCTCTCTAATAGTCTGTATATACTATATCTGCGTTCTCTATCAAAGATTTCAACATTTCCATTACATCTTCTTTAGTCGTACCTTTATGTATATATAATGTTGTCTTTTCATCATTTTGAGGTGAAATAGTCGCCCATTTATATTCATTTCTGTCCCATGTCGAAATATCTAAACCCTCTATCTTTGGATGAATATAGCCTACTAACTCAGTTTTCACTTTATCTATCATTTAAATCATCCTATTCTAAACATATGTATGTAAGTTCTTTTCCGTATGACCTGCAAACCTCTCTCATTCTCGGATAACACATATCTGGGAAAATTCTACTTGGATTATTAGTTATTAAAGTTACAACCCTATCTCCGCCATCTTTTTCATTAAGTTCTAAAACTGCTTGACCAGTATCTCCAATCCCTGCGTAATAATCCAGAACTTTTGAATTTTTATCAGTAAACATGTCCACTATCTTAATAATGGTTTTAATATCATTTACTGTTTCAAATCCAAATGCTTTTTTACCGCAAACTTCATCAGTCATCCAATCAATCATACCTGTATCCACTATTTTATCATCTGTGGAATTAATCCAATTTTCAATTGTACAATTTTGATTTGCTCTAATAAACTCTAAATCAAACCCATTCTCCTCTTTAAAATCTCTATGGAGAGCTTCCCAATACTGCCTAAGTGTTATTTTGTCTACATAATTTTCTTCATATTCTTTATAGTTGGCTAAAGCTCTTAATCCTCTTTCTTGCGTCCAACCACAAAGTTCTCCCTTGAAATCTAAGGTCTCTACACCTGTAGACTTCCACGACCCTTCTACTCCCTTAGCATTAAGGTTCTTACGTTGAAATTTATCTGTTTTACTATATACTAAAAGAAATTCAAATCCTTTAGATACAGATTTATTGTCTCTTTTAAACGTAAATGAATTTCTATAATTCTCTTTACCAAATATTCTATTCATTATACTTTTAAGAGTTAAATACTCTTCATTGCTTATATATACAGCAATAGAACCACTGTCTGTCATTAAGTTTTTAGATATAGATAGTCTCTCTTCTAACACATTCTCCCAGTCATCACCAAGGTTTTCCTTATAACTAAAACCATTACTTTGAGAACTTAGGGGAGTGTTTATTAAAATAAAATCGTAATGTCTAATACCATCTATTAATTTCATCCCAGATATATTGTCACCATTTATTAATAAGTTTTTATTTTCATCTGCTATCGCAAACATGCTATATCTATTCCTCCGTTTTTTTATATTTAATATCTATATAAATTCAAATTTAATTCATATTATTTTTATCACACTTAAACTATACCAAAATTTCAATAGCTCATTAACAGCTAAGTAGTTGTACATTGTCTAACCGTTTTCCTTATTGACAAGCATTTAACGGTCTTTAAATTGTCAGAATATTCACAACTATCCTCGAATCATAATCCTATATAATAGAAAATATTTGAACATATACTCTTTTATGATACAATTAATTTATATTAATCTTTAAGGAGAATATATTTATGTCGGGTGACTTACTAAGCGTAAAAATTAAAAAACCTATTTTCTCTGATTATATAAATTTAGATACTTTTCTTTTAGAAAAAGATGATACTGTTAGTAGTCCTGTAGTTCAAAATCTGGACTTTGATATTTGTTATTTTTCAAGTGATGATAATGATGACGATGATGTTGACTATCAGATTGTGGGCAACATTAGTGGATATATTATTGATGTTGAGGAACTAACAAGAAGCTTTAAAGAAAGAGACCATATTTATATATTTGATTTTGAAAACCTTGGACAACATGTTTCAGATATATACACCTACCTCTATGAGAACCCTTCCGAAGATGAAAAGTATAAAAAGATATACTTAATAGAAAATCTAACCTTAATTAATGAATATGATAAATCATTTATCTATCAACCAATTTATAAGGTTGTTACAAATACCATAAAGCACATTTTAAACAAGGACATCTCTCATATATGTGAGTTTATTAGTAACTCTCTATTTATCAGCTATAAGAATAAATAATTGAATTTATTTAAAGTTTACAGTGTATCAAATGTAGACTTTTCTGTTTTTTGATATTTTTAATTATAAATATATTAGGAAGGGATTTGACCTATATGACAAATCAGAACAGTAAATACCAATTTGAAGTTAAACTATTAAATGAAGTGGAAAAAACAATACAAAACATCCTTGTAGAGAAAAAAGATTTACCTGAAATAATGGAGACCTTAATGTCTTTATCTGAGCAAATAGTCAATTTCAAGCGTTCCAACACTAATATTAATCAACAATGTATAGAAGTAAGAAGACATCATTCAGACCACCATCTTCTTTATCCTGATTTTATGTTATAAAAATCAATATTTACACTAATATAGCGGGTTTGATTAAAAAACCTGCTATATTTTTACTTAAAAACCTTTTTTGTCAATGAAAATTGTGGAAAATCAATGAAATTTGTGGAATATGCTAAATATTCGTTGACTGTAGTCAATATTGATGTTAATATTGATTTGTTAAACAAAAGATAAGAGGAGGTTATATAAATGTTAAGCTCTAAAGTAAGGAAAATTATATCTATATTGTCAGTAATACTTATAACATCCGTGATTGGCACTGGTTGTTCAGTTAGCAATAAATTAAAAAACCAGACATCATCAGATTTACAGAAACTAAGCATTAGTGAATTTGAAAAAGACCATGGTAGTAATTTAGACAATATAAGTTATTACAAGTACACAGGAAATGTAACCATTGGATTTGCAATGGATTCATTAAAGGAAGAACGTTGGCAAAAGGATAGGGATATATTTTTAGCGAAAGCTAAAGAACTTAATGCGAATGTTAGAGTAACCGAAGCAGATGGTGACGCAAGTATTCAAATATCACAAGCAGAAGAGTTAATTTCCCAAGGAGTTAATGTTCTTGTAATAATACCTGTTAATGGTGAAGCTTCAAGTGAAATCGTTAAGAAAGCTCACGAAGCGGGTGTTAAGGTTCTATCTTATGATAGACTTATAAAAAATAGCGACCTTGATTACTATATTTCATTTGATAATGAAAAGGTTGGAGAGTTACAAGGTGAAGCATTAATGAAAGCTGTTCCTAATGGAAATATTGCATATGTAGGTGGTTCTCCTACAGATAACAATGCACTACTATTTAGAAAAGGCTCTATGGAAGCTATATCTGGCGGATTGAATAGCAATCAATTACATGTTGTTATGGATAAGTATTCTACAGATTGGAAGCCTGATGAAGCTTATAAGAACGTAAAGGAAATGCTTGCAACTAACAAGGACAATATCAAAGGGATCATTTGTGCAAATGATGGTACTGCAAGCGGTGCAATACAAGCACTAAAGGAAGTAGGACTTGATGGGAAAATTCCTGTTACTGGACAAGACGCTGATTTAGGGGCATTACAGCGAATTGCAGAGGGAAAACAGTTAATGACAGTATACAAACCTGTACAAGCCATAGCTCAAAAGGCTGTTGAAATGGCTGTAAATATAGCTGAAAATAAACCTGTTGAGACAGGTAGTACCGTTGCAAACGGAAGTAAGAATGTAAACTCTCTACTATTGAAACCTATTGTAGTCACTAAGGATAATATAAAGGATACAGTAGTAAAAGATGGTTGGCAAACTGAAAGTGACATTTATAAAAATGTCAAATAGTATGAAAGGACGAGATAACGATGTTGAATAAAATAAAATTTCTATCAAACACAACTATAAAACGTAAACTCATATATTCTTTTTCAACAGTCATAATCGCTATGATATTGCCAACTTCATTATTTGTAGTTAGAAGTTTACAATTAAATGACAAATACCAGGCTATGGCTAACAATATGGCTAATGAGGGTCATATAAAGGAGCTATCAGGTAAGTTAGTTGTTCAAACAAATAAGTTGATAAGAAATTATAACGATAAAGATTTGAAGGAATATGATGAAACATGGACACAGCTAAGTGGTGTTTTAGATGGACTTGATAGTACAATAGTTTACCCTGATAGTAAACAGGTTTATGAGGGAGTAAAAAACACTGTAAAGAATTTGAAAATTGATAGCAATATGGCTATACTATCAATCAAAGATGGTTCTAACTCAACTAAGGCTACTGAATACCTTGGTTCAGCTTACAAAAAGTCACGTTTCGTAAGTGATTTAAGCGGAGAATTGGTTAATGTAGAATTAGTTTACCTTAATCAATTAAAAACTGAAATTCAACATTCATATATTCAAAGTGTTGAGTTAGTTGGTGCTTTTGCTTTACTTATTGCTATTGGCGGTGTTGTTTTTGCTCTTGCATTTGCTAACAGCATATCTAAGAAAGTTAAAAAATTAGCAAATGTAGCAGAAGGAATAGCTAATGGTGATTTAACAATAACAGAAGATACATTTATTGACGGTTCAAAAGATGAATTAGTAAGGCTTACTAATACATTTAATGATATGAAATCTTCTCTAAACGAAACTATGAGAGATGTTTTGAAAAGCAGTGATATTGTAGCTTCTTCTTCTACAGATTTAGCTACAAGCATGGAACAAAGCAAATCTGCTACTGATGTAATTATAGACTCCGTTACTTCCGTATGTGAAGTAGCGAATAAACAATCTCAATCAGTAGATAGTGTGACTAATAGAATAAATTACGTAAATGGTAATTTATCAAACACATTAAATGAAGTAAACTCATTGGAAACAAACATGGAGAAGTCATCCGAAACTATTGTTAATGGTAAAGGCACTATTGATACTATGATTAATCAAATTGAGAACCTAAATGAAATGATAAAAAGGTTCAAAGATAGAGCTGATGTTTTAAATAAACATTCCAATGAAATAGGTAATATCGTTCAAATAATAAGTGGTATTTCTGAACAGACAAATCTTTTATCACTTAATGCAAGTATCGAGGCCGCACGTGCGGGTGAAGCAGGTAGAGGTTTTTCAGTAGTTGCAGAAGAGATTAGAAAACTGTCAGATGAAACTAAATCAGCTACTTTAAATATCAAGAAAATGATTGATGATATTAAAACAAATGCTGTTCAAATTAATAGTGAGGCTATATCAGGGTTAAACCAAATAACTGAGAACTCAGCTCTTGCTAACAATGCGATCAACGTTTTTGCTGAAATCCAAAATGCAAATAGTGATGTTGATAAGGTTAGTAAATTAATCATACAAAATATCAACAAAGTATCAGAAGATATAGCTTCTATCACAGAAAATATAGTAATATTGAATGATAATTCAAAGATACTTACGGATAGTAGTGAAAGTACATCTGCAATTACAGAGGAGCAATTAGCTGTTATAGATGAAGTATCAAATCAATCAATGGCTCTTCAAGAGATGGCTTCAAAATTACACAGCTCTGTAGTAAGATTTAAGCTATAAAAGAAAGGTTCTACGGGTATTAACCTGTAGGGCTTTTTTTAATTACAAATAAAATAAGAGAAAGCAAACTGCCTCCCCTTACTTTACTTTATTTTTATTTAATAATAATTTGGATAGTACCGTTGATAGGCTTACTTCTATCTATTTTAACTACTGATGTAGCTATATCAGATATATTTCCTGCCTTATCAATTGCTCTTGCTGATACAGTTGTAATTCCTTCGTTAACCACATTAAATGCACCTGTATATGTTGTCCAGTTTTGAACTGTAGCTCCATCAAGCTTATATTCGATGTGGTCTATATCTGATACAGTGCTTATCACAATGATGTTTGATACTACAAATGAGTAATTAGCACTATTGCCAACACTATCTGTTGTTTGGAATGTATACGACCCACTACTTGTTACAGTATAGTTAGCTGTAGAACCATTTACAAATGTTCCATCTGGTAACTTAATAGTTGCTACTCCACTTTGGTTATCACTTGCTGTAGCAGTGATTGTGACACTTTGATTAGTTATTTGATTTGTACTTTGAGTAAATGTCATTCCAGGTGCAGTAGTATCCACATTATTTACCGTTATTGACTTTGTTGTTATATTTCCAACATTATCAATAACTACGAATTGATAAGTACCATTAGCTGTTACAGGGTAAGAAGCAGAAGCTCCATTTATAACAGTTCCATTAGGAAGAGTTATTGATTTAACACCAGATTGGGTATCAGAAGCACTGGCATTTATAGTAACCTGTTTAGCCCAAGATGTAGTGTTTTCTGATAAATTAAGCGTAGCTCCTGTAGTATCAATATTCGATACTGTAATAGAGTTAGTTGTATTATTTCCTACATTATCAGTCGCAACGAATGTGTAATTACCATTAGCACCTACAATATAAGTTGCTGTGCCTCCATTTACCACGTTATTGTTAGGTAAAGTTATTGATTTCATTGCTGAATTACTATCTAAACCCGTAGCAGTTAATGTTACATTTCCATTAGTCCATGCTGTTGTAGATGGCGTAATTGTTAATGTAGGAGCTGTATTATCAACTAAAGAAGTTGTAGTTCCTGAAATATTACCTGCATTATCTACAGAAGCAATATGCACATAGAAGTTACTGCTATATGGTTTATTGAACGTGTAATTTGTAGAGTTTGTTGTAATATTATTACTTGAAACCACTGTGGAAGAGCTTTGGTCAACTATTATTGAATATCCTTTTATACCAGAAGTTATAGTCGATGTTTTAGTTTCAGACCGTAGTTTTGCATTGTCTGATGAACCAGTTGCTTCAACATAATACTGATATGTTGAACCATTATCTGTAACAGGATTATAGTTTATAGTAAATTGATTATTAGCTGAGTTAGTTGAAATACCTGTAATGTTTGTACCGTTAGGATTTGCAACGTCTTGTCCTTTATGGTCAGACCAAGTAGTATCTGTGGTTACTTGACCCAAGTAAAACAAAGTATTAGCAATTATTTGTTGCTCATTTACTGTAGCTTGACCATTAGAGTGACCAGTCTGAATTTGAGCTGTATTATTCCATGTAGTAAGATATGCGTCACTTATGTTTGCGTCATCTACATTTGTGAACCTCAACCATATATCACCCGCAGGTATTTGACCAACAGTATGAGCCAATGGGATAGTAAGAACTGTTCCTACATCTCCTATATTCCAAGGATAGTTAGTTAACAATCCTTTTTTAGATACTTTAACGCTTGTTCCGTTTCCATGGTCATATGTTGACCAATAGTTATTATCTAACGCCTCATTTACATAGCCTTTTAATGAGGCAAAATAATTAGTTGGGGTATCAGATTTTATTGTATCATGTCCAAAGAGAACTCCACGACCACTTTTAATAAATGTTTCCATTAATGGTTCAGAGGTTGCATTTAAATCTTTTCCGTTATAGCTATCCCAAGAACCAAACATAACTACATCATATTTCCAGTTGCTTGATGTTCCAAGATAGGTTGATGGACTGTTATTAAATGTATCAATATAAACCTCGTCAACATTTATCAAACTTTTACCATATCCATTAGTCTCCATCCATGTTTTAAGCAATGCAGACATTGGTATAAAATTCCCATTACTATCTTTATATGCTGACATTGTTGTGTTTTCAGGATAAACATTTAATACTCTTATACTTGATTTAGCAGGGATCGTTTGAAATGAACTATCATTCGGACTTTTGGAATACAACATATAACTATAAGATTGAGAAGTATCTGCAACTGACCAACTCATATCTATGGAATTTGTTGAAGTATTGGCATTTACATTAAGAATTGGATTTTTATAAGTTACCTTAATATATCCATTTCCTGTATTTACGCCAGAAGTTGTAGAGCCACCAGAAACTCCTCCTACATAAGAAGAACCTCCGCCTCCACCATAGTCACCTGATGAATTTTGACCTCCTGAGCCTCCACCAAAGTATCCACCACCGCCTCCACCACCGTCTACAGGGTCGTTTCCACCTTGTCCTAAGATTCCTGGTTGTCCACCATTAAGAGCAGAACCTCCGCTTGATTGTGTACCTCCATAACCTCCATTAGTAGCGTTGTCTCCTGTTATTCCTCCACCGTTAGCTCCTGCTGTAACGCAACCACTACCTCCGCCTCCTCCTGCTACGAGGATACGATTAGATAGAGCTGTGCCATTAAATCTTATGTCGGTAGCTCCACCACCACCGCCACTTCCACCTATAGCACCTGCATTTCCGCCACCGTTCCAACCTCCACCAGTTGAGTTAGAATTAGAAGCACCTTGTCCTCCCGTATATATATATATGGTCTGACCTGCGTTTAGGGTTATGTTGCCTTTAGCGTAACCACCTTTACCTCCATATGGAATAGGTCCATCTCCTCCACCACTTGCTCCCCAGGCTTCAAGTGTATATGAACCTGTATATGGGGCAGTAAATGTTTGTTGTTGTGCTATGAACCCGTAGTTCCATGTATTTGTATCAGCACGAACCTTTTGTATTGGTATACCACCAATACATAATGAAGTTAACAATACTATGGGAGTTATCCTTGAAATGATTTTTTTTAATCGCTTACGCATTTTTCCACTCCATTCATCATTTGTAATTGTATGGACTAATATCAGTATACATTTTTCATTGACTACAGTCAACGTATAAAATGGTTAATTTATACTGTTTAATAGTTGTTTAAAAACTATTAATGGTCATTTTTATCATACTGAACTTAATCATTAGTTATTATTAAATATAAAAAAAGCCCCGCTTTTATACGGGACTTTTATTATTTAATGATAATTTGGATGTTACCATTAATAGGTTTACTTCTATCTAATTTCACTATTGATGAAGCTGTATCTGAGTAGTTACCTGCTTTATCTATAGCTCTAACTGTAATAGATGTTATACCTTCATTTGTAATAGTTAATGAACCAGGATATGTTGTCCAATCTTGAATAGTAGCTCCATCAAGCTTATATTCAATACGGTCTATGCCTGATATAGTATTGATAGTTACAATATTGCTTACTGTTATACTTGTAGTCGTAATATTACCAACATTATCAGTTGCGTTGAAACTATAAGTCCCGTTAGAAGTTACACTATATGTAGCAGAACCTCCACTAACTACCTGTCCATTAGGAAGTGTTATATTCGCTATTCCACTTTGACTATCAGAAGCAGTTGCAGTTATTTTAACGCTTTGATTAGTTATTAGGTTAGTATCTGTCGCTAAATTAAGAACAGGAGCTATTGTATCTATTGTAGATACTGTTATACTTTGTGTACTTACATTTCCTGCACCGTCTCTAACTGAAAATGAATAAGTTCCATTAGTGCTTACAGTATATGAAGCTGTATTACCACTTACTACTCCACCATCAGGTTTGGTTATTGAAACTACTCCCGAACCTCCTGTATCTGACCCTGTTGCATTTATAGTTATTTGCTTTGCCCAAGATGTGCTTCTTGTAAGCGTCAGTGTAGGTGGTGTCTTATCTATATTATTAATAGTAATTGACCTTGTTGTTGTATTTCCCGCACCGTCTTTAGCTACAAATGTATAAGTTCCATTAGAACCTACAGTATAAGTTGTAGAACCTCCATTTATCCATCCCGCAGGTGTTTGTATTTGAGTTACACCTATGTTATCAGTAGCATTAACAGCAATTGATACATTACCATTAGTCCACGCTGTTGTTGATGGAGTTAATGTTAACGATGGAGATATTGCGTCCACTACATTAAATGGTATGTTTTGTACAGAAGAAACTCCTCCCTCTTTATCAGTAACCCACACATTTAATGTATGTGACCCTATCGTTATGTAGGACGGTAATGCTATTGAATAATTGTAGTAATAAGGCGAAGAACTATCTGCAACGCTTGGAAGTGAAACTTGTGAGCTTCCATCTATACCATAACTTAAATTCATCAATCCATAGCCTGGACCATCTGGGTCATACATAGAACCTTGTAAGGATATTGTTTGTCCAGGACTAAATGATTGACCGTATGAAGGACTTGTAGCGTTTTGTATAGGGTTTTTATTTATTGCTCCCGCACCAATTATAACTGAATAAGTTCTGCTACTATATGCAGGTAAATATGATTCTGCCCACTTAAAGTATAGTGCTGAATCTCCTGCACTAAAAGTTCCTCCTGGGGAAATACCCATAGCAACGTCAGAAAAATCATTCATACCAGTACCATATCGACCTGCCCAGAACGATGTTGCGTCTGTAACATTGAATGTATCCTTAACGAACACACTTAACTGTACTGACCCATTATACATTCTGAAACCATTCGCAGTTGAAAGATATTCAATGGGAGAAGCGTCATTACCCGCCACTTGTGTATCCCAGTATTCTTTAAATCCTGCATTTACAGCATATGCGTTATTATTAGTAAGAGTTACCTCATACTTAACATATCTACCATTATTTACAGGCGACAATCTCATTGAAGTTGCAACCCCTGCTTGTGCGGAATAACCTTTATTTATTATCCCACTTGATACGCTATTGTTATCAATATAACTTGGTGCTATATTTGATAAATTATAAAATGTACCATTTACAGATAAATACGGATATGAGGCTGATTGAGCAGAACCGTAAAATATTTGATTACCCGCTCCTGTTTGTATCCATAAATGACCCGCAGAGTTGTTATCAAAACCATACTTTATATTTCCATTACTATAGTATGTTGTTGGCGTAGCATGTGCCTGTACAGTATTAAATGCTAATAGAGAACCTGCAATCAGAAACGCTGATAGTAACTTCTTGATTTTTTTATTGTTTAACATCTTTTTTCTCCTTCCTTAGAAAATTGGATTATTTCCATATTGTATATTATAGATGTGTTCAACTAATTTATTATTTTATGTAGAGATAGTTGGTTTTAAAGACCTATTATTCCTCATTTTAATATATTATTAAATACACCCTTTTAAAATTATATACACTTATTTCTTTCATTAATATAAAATAAAGCACTGTAGTACGTCTACAGTGCTTTATTTTATTTATCCGTAGCAGATATATTTACATTTACACCACTTGCGTTAGTCCAATTCTGGTTATTGGTTACTGTTACAGTTGGTTTTTCCTTATCTATCCTATCTACTACTACATATGAGGTTGTTAAATTACCCATATTATCAACCGCAGTAAAGTAATATACCCCATTTTCCCCTACAGTATATGTAGCAGAACCACCAGAAACTATATTACCATTTGGTAGTTGAATATATTGCACCCCGCTATCATTGTCTGTTGCAGTCGCCAAAATTGTTATAGCTCCATTCGTCCATGAAGTTTGTGCTGATAGAGTTAAAGTTGGAGGTGTAAAATCTGATACTTTGAAGGTAGCTGTATCAGAAATATTATTCACATTGTCTATAGCCTTTACATGAACATAAAGCTCAGTACCATTGGGTTTTGAAACTTTCATATCCGTTGATGTTGTATCTATAACATTATCTGGGATAGTATTAGGAGTATTATCAACTACTATTGAATATCCTTTTATTCCTGATGTTATTGTTGAAGAAGTTTGATTGGAATATAGGACTTCATTCGTGTTTTGACCTGTAGCCTGTACATAATAGTTATATGTAGAGCCTTGGTCTGTCGAAGGATTAAATTTAACCTGTATATTTGAACCGTAATCAACAACCTTTGCAGAGTTTATTACTGGAACAGTAGGTGCTTTTAAATCCTGCCCTGAATGGTCATCAAGGTTAGTAGAAGTTGTTATCTGTGCTAAATAAAATAATGTATTAGCCAGTAACTTTTGTTCATCAGGTGTTGCCTGACCATTACTATGTCCAGTTTGGATCATAGCAACATTATTTTTAGATACCAAATAATAATTAGTTGTACCATTACTATCTTCATAAGCAGGTCCTCTCCAAGACGAATTAATTCCATATGTAGGGTCAGTATAAGCGTCATATTTTAACCATACATCTCCATTTGTATATAATCCTGAATCATGGCTATATGGAGTGCTTAATATTGTATTTATCTCCCCTACATTCCACGGATAGTTTGTAAGAAGTCCTTTTTTTGTTACCTTAACTCTTGTAGAACTAACTGCTGTACTGTTTTGTCCTCCTCCAAACAATATACCATTTGCTGTTGCCACATCATGTCCTTGAAGAAATCCTCTTCCCGTACTTATATATTTACTTATTTCTGAGTTTGCTACACTATTTAATGATTGATAACCATAAGAATCCCACATTCCTTGGAATATAACATCATATTTATAATTACCATTACTATCATATAAATATTTATTTGGGTTAGCGTTAAAGTCATCTACTAAAACAGGGTCTACTTTAATTATACCCTTACCATATCCATTAGAACTATCTACATTAGAGCTTTCCATCCACATCTTTATTAACGCAGATTGTGGCAATGTATATGTGTTCCCATCAGAAGTAGCAAATGTTTGTGTTGGGATTGGAGTAGTTTGTGAATATCCAGGATATATATTTAATACTTTAACAGTAGACTTCGTTGATGTGGCAGAAATTGATTGGAAGTTTGTTGAACCTTCCTTCTTTTGAAACACCTTATATGTATACGGTTGATTTGTTTGACCTATATCCCAATCTAATTTTATATAGTTTTGGTCAGGAATAGCGGTTGAAGTTAAGTTTGGTAACTCTATAACCTTATGAACTGTACTTCCTACGTTCCCTTGATTATCTATGGATTTTATATGGATGTAGTGTTTGCCTCCTTCATTGATTGAAGCATTAATTGCTGTTGATGTTGTGTCCATAACATTATCTGGTTCAGTTGAAGGGTTTTTGTCTATAACATAGCTATATCCTTTTATCCCAGAGGTAACAGTCACAGGATTGTTTGCAGATAGTGGTGTTGTTCCATTTACTGAGTTACCTTGTATTTGATAGTTATAAGTAGTTCCATTATCCTGTGCAGGACTAAATGTTGCTTTTACACTTCCTAAGCTTCCAGTAAAAGAAATCCCACTTACTTGACCTGGTGAAGCCTTATCAATGGCTGAGGTATCATCATAATCTGACAAGTATCCTTGATATATCTGAGTTCCATCTCTATACAATGTCGCTTGTGTAGCATACCCAAACTTTACATTATCTATATATAATGTACCAGTTGTTTTGCTTGATATGTAAAATAGTCCTCCTCTTGTTCCAACATCATAATCAGCGTTATTACTTACTATTGTATTTATACTAAATCTCTTCCAACCATCAGAAGCATTTACTGTTCTTTGATTAAAGTTAAATGCTCCCCTCCAAGGTCGAGTTCTTAATGGCTCTCCAACAGAAATAGTTCGATTTAGATTACTATTTATAGTTATTATATTATTTATATTATCTATTGCAGTAATAGTATACATAGCAATTATATTGTTAGGGTCTGTATCGGAAGTAATAATTTGTCCTACAGATAATCCAGAAATAGAATTTAACCTAATCTGATTTTGTCCTGACGGAGCATTTTGAGCTATTGTAATGCTTCCAATATTACTTATTGATGTTGCCCACCCTCCATCTCCAAAAGGATTAATAAGTGCTGTGTTATTAGTTTTAGCATAGAAAGTAACACTTAGAGGAGTTCCGTTTGAAAATTTCAATGTTCCCCACGTCATTAGTGATTGGTCACTATAAGTTTGAGGATAGTTACGCCAATTTCCATTATGTATAGTATCATAAACCTTTATTGAATTTGTTCCAGAAATTTTATCTTCTGTTGTAACAGATTGTCCACCATCAGAATAATAACCACTCCACCCGTAATTAAAATTAGGTATTAACTGCCCACTTTCAAAATCAGATTTATAGATAGTGTCAGTGTCTAAAACATCTGCTGACCACTCTGTTTTTACATGGTTATTGCTTTGATAAGTTGTAAGTTGTGGAATATTGTTATTATCTATAGTGGTCGTTCCTGCATACACATACAATAAAGACAAACCTAATAAACCTGAAATGGTAGCCAATGCCACTATTTTTCTTTTGTTTTTCTTAAAAATTTTCATTAATAGCACGATCTCCTTTCTTCTTTTATTTATAATATTCTTAGACAACTTTGCATACAACTTTTTTCAATTATTATATGTCTAATAAAACACTTTTTTTATTTAATAAAATATAAAAGCTCTGTAGATTAACTACAGAGCCTTTATATTAATTGTCGGTAGCAGAGATATTTACATCTACACCACTTGCGTTAGTCCAATTTCCATTATTAGATATACTAACGTTTGGCTTATTCTTATCTATATTACCTACCACAATATATGCAGTTGTAGAATTCCCAACATTGTCTACTACAGTAAAATAATATACTCCAATATCTGTAACTGTATAAGTTGCAGTGTTTCCACTAACTATAGTTCCATTTGGAAGAGTTATAGATTTAACTCCTGAACCAACATCACTTGTAGTAACATTAATTGTTGCTGTACCATTAGTCCAGTTCGTTGAACTTAGAGCTAAATTAAGCGTAGGTGGTGTTATATCTATATTACTTACTATTATAGATTTTGTTGTAACATTTCCCGCAACATCTTTAACTAAGAAAGTATACGTTCCGTTAGAACTTACTGTATAGTTTGATGTACTTCCATTAACTACTGCTCCATTTGGAAGAGTTATTGAAGCTACTCCCGAAGCACTATCAGAACCAGTAGCGGTAATAGTTACCGAACTACTTGTCCATGATGTAGGATTTTGAGCCAAACTTAAAATTGGAGCTGTAGTATCTATATTAGATACAGTAATGCTCTTAGTATTTGTATTGCCCGCAAAATCTGTAGCAGTAAATGAATAAGTACCGTTTGTACTAACTGAATAGTTTTTAGTGAGTTGTGTTGGAGCAAATTTACTTCCAGACGATAATTCATCTACTGAACTCATAAAGAATTCATCAAACTGTGAGCCAGTCATCGAAGGCTGAATATGAACCCATTTTCCGCCTACTGGATTATGAGCATATACTATACCTGCCGAACCAGGATAGTTAATACATGTACTCCATGCTACAGCGTCATCAGCTATACCAGTAATTATATACCCGTTATCTGTATCTCCAACATTAGTAGGTGAAGTTAAACTTGTTGTCACTTCATTTACTACAGTTCTTTGGTTGTCAAACGTCTTGTTATTATAAGTTACTGACGTTATAGGTTCTATGGTATTTTGAGTGTCGTTACCTTGGGATATTATTCTATATCCTGCTGTATAGGCTTGATTTAGAAGACTTCCTTTCGTTACCGACCAATACCATTGGTCTGCTATAATAAGGTCGTAACCTGATAATTGAGAAAGGCTTGTAACAGTGTTATCAAAAGTTACATCATATCCCCAGGCTTTAAGTCTATTACCTATATTAGCGTTAACACTTGCTGTACCAGAATAATCCAAGTCTAAAATCTTAGGAGATTTATTATGGACACGTGATGTTATTCCGTCTGGTGTCTTAATAGTGTTTACTGTATTAAGACTATCTGAGAATATTGAAGTCAAATTGACACTTTGGTTAGTCCAAGCTGTTGTACTTGGGCTTATTGAAAGGTCAGGTGTAGATGTCTTTATACTATCTACATAAATTGACTTTTGGATAGTGTTTCCTGAGTTATCAGTAGTTTTAAATGTATAGTTTCCGTTTGAACTAACTGTATAGGTTGTTGATGTTCCACTTACTGTATTTCCATTAGGAAGTACAATTGAACTTATTCCAGAACTATCATCAGAAGTAGTTGCAGTTATAACGACACTTCCATTTGTCCAAGTAGCTGTACTTGGTGAAAGACTTAATGTTGGGGCTGTAGTATCTATATTTGTTATTGTTATTGACTTTGTTGTTTGGTTTCCAACATTATCAGTAACAACGAAGTTATAAGTACCATTAGCGTTAACAGTATATGTCGTTGTGTTACCTGTAGAAATACTTCCATCAGGCTTTTGTATATTTTTAACTCCTGTATCGCTATCAGAAGCGGTTACATTTAAAACTATAGTTCCGTTTGTCCAAGCTGTTGTGCTTGGTGTAATTGTCAATGTAGGGGCTGTATTATCAACTAAATAAGTTGTTGTTGCTGACATATTACCCGCATTATCTACAGAAGCAATATGTACATAGAAGTTACCACTATATGGCTTATTGAAAGTGTAACTTGTTGTTGTAGATATAACATTATTACTTAGAGTTGCGGTTGGATTTTGGTCAACTACTATTGCATATCCTTTAATTCCTGTGGTAATGGTAGCAGTTTTTGTAGCAGACTGAATTTTAGCATTTGTTACAGACGCAGTTGATTCTATATAATACTGATATGTTGAACCATTGTCAGTTGCTCCATTATAATTAACAGTAAATGTATTATTTGCATTGTTATATGAAGCACTTGTTACAGAAGTAGAATTTGGAGCATTTACGTCCTGTCCTTTACGGTCACTCCATGATGTGTCTGTTGTTACTTGACCCAAATAGAATAACGTATTAGCAATTAATTTCTGTTCATCCACTGTTGCTTGTCCAGAACTATGACCTGTCTGTATCATTGCTGTATTATTCCATGTTGTTAAATAGAAATCATTTAATGAATTATTAAATGACATCCATACATCACCATGAGGGGTTTGTCCATAAGAATGAGCTGATGGTATAGTTAAGTTTGTTCCAATATCACCAATAACCCAAGGATAATTTGTAAGCAACCCTTTTTTTGCTACTCTAATGGAAGATGAAACTTCATAAGGAATATCTGATAAAGTCATATTTACATACGGTGCTAATTTGCAAAAGTTAGTCATATATGTCTTAGAGATTGTGTCATGTCCAAATAACACACCTCTACCACTTTTTATGAAAGTTTCTACTAAAGCCTCCGAAGTAGCATTTAAATCTTTACCATTATTAGAGTCCCAAGACCCAAAATTTACAACATCATACTTCCAATTTCCAGATGTACCAAGGTAGTTTGATGGATTTGAATTAAACGTATCAATATTTACTTCATCAACGGATATTAACCCTTTACCGTACCCATTCGTTTCCATCCAAGTTTTTAAATTATTACCCAAGTTTGGATAAACATTTAATACTTTTATACTTGATTTGGCGGGAATAGTTTGGAACGATGTATCATTCACACCTTTAGAATATAACATATAGCTATAACTCTGAGAACTTGTAGGTGTAGAAGTAGGTGCAGTCCAATTTAAATCAATATAATTCCCTGATGGATTAGGTGTTAATGTTAATGTTGAAGGATTAGTTTTTACTACATTCACATTATAACTAACACTACCTCCGAACCATGTAACCCCTTCATTAACCATCCGCCAATCAGTAGTATACGTTCCTGTTGTTGCAGGAGCGGTCATCGTAACAGGAAATACATACGAACTTCCTGTTGCTATATTAGTTCCCGTAGGCAAATATTGTCTTGTACTTGCTAATGGGTCACTCTCGCCTACAGCTCCAAGTCTATAATTACCGTTCCAAGTCTGATTTCCAGTATTAGTTGCTGTTATATGCACCGTATACTGTTGTCCCGCTTCCATATAACTTGGCATATCCGAACACGATAAAGTTGCATTATACATATTAATATTACTAACATTAATTGTCTGAGATGATATATTGCCAGTATTATCTTTTGCATAGAAAGTATATGTTCCATTTGATGATACCGTATAATTCACACTTGAAGCATTAGTCCAGTTTCCATCAGGTGTTTGAATACCCCAAAGCCCGCTTGTGCCATCTGAGGCAGTAGCAGTAATAGTGACATTGCTGTTAGTCTGAGCGGTTGTATTTGGTGTAAGAGATAAAGTAGGAGCTACAGTATCTATTCCAAACCAACCTGTGCAAGTATCAGAATATCCACCACCAAAATTAACTGATGAAACATTTCCTGAATTATCTATCGTTCTTGCATAAATCCAGTGACCGCCATTTCCTAAAGCGTATGAACCCAAATTTACCGAACCAGTATAGGTTGTCCAACCTATTGCTGTTCCTCCACCTGCATTATCTACAGCCCACTCAGTTCTGTTAACGCCTGTTTCTGAATCCGTCCCTGGTGTTATTGAGAATGTAACATTATTTGCACCCCAACCACTTCTTGAAAGTGATACTGTTGGTTTAGTTGGTGGTGTCATGTCAGCTAAGTGAATTACTATCTGTATACCATCTGTTAAGGATGATGATACACCTTTCATATACCTAACATTTGCCACTGGCAAGCTTGAACCCGCTATAGAAACTGTTGCTCCATTAGTATTTACAACAAGTCCAGTATCTTTAAATACTCCATCATTGTCTGCAACATATAATCTTGTATTATAATTTCCAGTATATGGTAGGAAATCTATACGTCCTATTTGAGATTTACTTATTATCCTACCTGTATCTATTGCTCTATATGTTGCATTATAGTTTTGTCCATTAGATGAAACATAAGAACCATCACTGGTGTTTCCACCATTTCCATTTAGAGAGCCATAGCTTCCTGCTCTTGAAGTTCCTCCAAAAGTTCCTTGGGTTTCAGTTCCACCCCATGAGGTATATGTGTAATCCAATCCATTGTAAATTCTATAATTTACTGCTTGTGCTTGTACGTTAATGGTTAAAGATAACAGAGTAATCATCAATATTCCAAGTAACATAGAAATCTTTTTAAGGATATTATTCATTATCGTCCTCCTTAGTCCTATATTAATATATTACTTCTTATGTTTTTCAACACCCTATTATCATATGTTAGTTCATTATAATTTTAACACTTGCGTTGACAATAGTCAATGGAAATAGGTAGTGTTGTCATCTTGAAATAATAAAAGCTCTGTAGATTAACTACAAAGCTTTTATTATTATTTATCAGTAGCAGAGATATTTACATTTATGCCACTTGCATTGCTCCAATTTTGGTTATTAGTTACTGTTACTGTCGGTTTAACCTTATCTATATTAGTAATAGTTATATAAGCTGTTCCTGTATTGCCTACATTGTCTACCGCATAGAAATAATATACACCAACGTCTGTAATAGTATATGTAGCTGTATTTCCAGTAACTACATTTCCATTAGGAAGCCTAATTTCTTTAACTCCTGAACCAACCTCATTTGTAGTAACACTGATAGTTCCTGTTCCATTAGTCCAGTTAGTTGAAACTTCACTTAACGTTAGTGTAGGAGGTGTCTTATCTATATTTGTTACCGCTATGCTCTTAGTGCTTACATTGCCAACATTATCTGTCACAGTGAATAAATAAGTTCCATTAGCTGTAACTGTATAAGGAACGTTATTAGCATATATAACGCTATTATCTGGTAAAGTTATAGATTTAACTCCTGAGCCTATATCTGTTCCTGTTGCTGTTATTGTAACATTTCCACTTGTCCAAGCTGTAGGATTTTGTGTCAGTGTTACTGTTGGAGAACTATTGTCTATATTACTTACTGTGTATGATTGTGTTGTTTGGTTTCCCGCATTATCTGTTACTATAAAATTATATGTTCCATTCGTTGAAACATTATAAGTCGTTGACGTACCAGTATATACACTACCGTTTGGTAATGTTATAGACTTAACTCCTGACCCGCCTACATCTGTTCCAGTTGCAGTTAAAGTAACCATACCATTCGTCCAAGCTGTAGGGTTTTGAGAAACGCTCAACGAAGGTAGTGCAGTATCTATATTAGATATAGTAACATTTTGGCTTCCTACATTACCCGCATTATCTGTTACAGTAAAAGCATATACACCATTTGTTGATACCGTGTATGAAGCAGATGAAGCAGAAACAACATTTCCATTAGGTGTTCTTATATTAGCAACTCCCGCTCCTCCTGTATCAGTTCCAGTTGCATTTATAGTAACTGGTTGATTAGTCCACGCATTATTAACTACTGATAAAGAAACTGTTGGAGATAAAGTATCTATATTAGATACTGTTACGCTCTGTGTAATCACATTTCCTGCTGAGTCTACAGCTTTAAATGAATATGTACCATTAGTGTTTACTGTATAATTTGATATATTTCCACTAACAACTGTATTATCAGGATTAGTTACAGAAACTACCCCTGCTCCTCCCGTATCTGTGGCAGTTGCAGTTATCATAACCGAACCTCTCGTCCAAGATGAAGGGTTTTTTGTAAATGTTATGGAAGGGGCGTTTTTATCTATATTAAGCACAGTATATGAAGTTGTTACTGAATTTCCTGCACTATCTTTAGCTACAAAGTAATAAGTTCCATTAGAGCCTACTGTGTAAGAAGCAGAACTACCACTTATCCATCCCGCAGGTGTTTGTATTTGAGTTACACCTATATTGTCTGTACCATTAGCATTAATTGTTACATTACCATTAGTCCACCCTGTTGTTGATGGAGTTAATGTTAGTGATGGAGCTGTTGAATCCGATACATTAAATGATATATTTTGTACAGAAGAAACTCCTCCTTCTTTATCAGTAGCCCACACATTTAACGTATGTGTTCCTGGTGACATATTAGATGGCAATGTTATTGGATAACTGTAGTAATAAGGTGAAGAACTATCTGTAACGCTTGGAAGTGAAACTTGTGAGCCTCCATCTATACCATAACTTAGGTTCATTAATCCATAACCTGGACCATCTGGATCGGACATATAACCTTGAAGTGTAATTGCTTGTCCAGAACTATAATATTGACCATACGAAGGGCTTGAAGCACTTTGTACTGGATTTTGGTTTAATGCTCCCGCACCAATTATAACTGAATAAGTTCTGCTACTATATGCAGGTAAATATGATTCTGCCCACTTAAAGTATAGAGATGAATCTCCTGCACTAAAAGTACCTCCTGGAGAAATGCCCATAGGAACATCTCCAAAGTCTCCCATTCCAGTACCGTACTGACCTGCCCAGAATGACGTTACGTCTGTAACGTTGAATGTATTTTTAGCTAACATAGTTAACTGTGCTGTTCCATTATACATTCTAAAACCATTTGCGGTTGAAAGATATTCAATGGGAGAAGCGTCATTACCCGCTACTTGTGTATCCCAATATTCTTTAAATCCTGCATTTACAGCATATGAGTTGTTATTGGTAAGTGTTATTTCGTATTTAACATAGTTACCATTATTTATAGGTGATAGCCTCATGGAAGTTACTACACCTGCTTGTGCAGGGTAAGATTTTGTTTCTATTCCATTAGAAGATACAGTGCTTGTGTCTACACTTGGACTTACACTTTCTAAATTATAGAAAGCCCCATTTACAGACAAGTATGGACGTGTGGACGACCAGTTACTACCAAAGAAGATTTGTTGTCCATCTCCTGTTGTAACCCATAAATGACCACTACTTCCAGTATCAAAACCATATCTAATCTTACCATTATTGTAATAAGTAGGTGGTGAATATGCAAAAGCTTTTATAAGATTAGCGTTTAATATAAATCCTGCCATTAAAGAGGCTGTCATTAGCTTTGCAATAAATCTATTCATTTTTTTCTTTTTCAACATTTGTACTCCTTTCGTAAGGTATCGTTATACCTTAATTTTATATTCTTAAAGAGATGTATATATTTATATATTATAGATGTAAGATATTTAATTATATTCAATACAAAGACTTATAGGGTCTATATTCTATTTAGATGTTATCGTTTTTTTACTCTCTTAAATAAACGGAAATTAACAAAAGGTATGCTAAATAAGAATAATAAATGTACTTTTAAATTATATACACTTATCAAATCTCTTAATAATAAAATCGAGTTTATGTTGGAAGTATAAAAAAAACTTCCTTGTCAGGAAGTCCTTTTACGATAGTAATATAGTTATAATAACACCTAAAACCAAGAAGGGTCCAAATGCGATCATGTCTTCTTTCTTTTTCTTTTTTAAGATTATAAGTATCAATCCAAATACCGCCCCTGGGAAGAAACCGTATATAAGTATTTTAGGAATTAGTTGATACGGAAAAAATAGTCCTAAAGCTCCCATAAGTTTTATATCTCCTCCTCCTATAGCTCCCCCTGTAACAACAGCCAAGATAAGGAATATTGCAAATAATGCTACAGCAGATATAAGATGAGATACTAAGTTACCCCTCATAAAGAGGAAAATGTCAGTTGCTCCTAATATAGCAACTATTAAATTAAAGCTATCAGGTAGGTCTTGATACTTCCAGTCAATCATACATGCTGAAATGAGTATTGTAATTGTAATTAATAAAAGGATAATTTGTGGTATGACATGAATATACATTTGGTACTTATAATTCATAATACCTGAACATACCAAGTTGAAAATAAGACTTACTGCGTAGTATTTTTTATCTAATTCATAACCTATCTTTTCACCTATAACATTCATTAATAGCTGAAAACCTAATAATAATAAAGTTATCATTATAACATTAATCATTTTAATCCTCTTTTCCTTCACGATTATAATAAGTGTATTGCCTAACAGCTTACTATGGTTTCTCATTTGGGTTTTCCCTCCGATTTATTCGGTTAGGGGCAAGGATACTGGTTTGCAATACGGTACTCTTATCCTTTTTTCCCTTAAATTATAATCATGTTATTTGAATTGTACTTGGCTCATGCCCTCTGCTGTAATGTTTACAGAAATACTGCTAAAGAATAATCCCTTAACTGGAAACTTTCCATATACTATTACGCTTGGATGTTGAGCATTTACTGTATCTAAAGGTGTTGTCACATTAGTTGGTGCATTATTTACTACATAAACCCTTAAATCAGGCTTTCCGCTCAATATACTTTTAGATTGAGGAGTAAGGTCATTATTCAAAAACAAGTCTTGTTTCACAATACCCGTAGCTATATTTATAGCGTCTGTGTCAGTAATTTGAATAATTCCTTTTGGAATTTGTGTATTATCAACCATAGTAACTGCGGAAGCGGCCGCATTGTCCACTATATTTTTCAACTTCCTGTTTTGTTGCATAAAATGATTTACGTCAACAAAACTGAACATTAGAAAAGGTAATAGGAAGGCAATAAGTAAAACAGCATATATGGAAACGAACCCTTTTTTGTTTAAATATCGTTTTAATATTCTATTTAACATATTACTTACCACCTTTCGGACATTACTGTTTCTCTTATGTAGTAGTAGTCATCTACTCCTGATGAAATTCCAAAGTATGCTAATGGTGCAGTTATTCCGCCTTTAGTCATAGTAGGTATTTTGGCAGTAATAACAATCATTTGTTTAGAATTTCTACTTAAATAATTGCTTCCTGTTGAACCTAACGGAGTTACACCTACACAATTTACATTACCTGGGTTAGTTACTGCTGTTAGGGTTACTTTAGTTGTGTCGTACCCCATACCTTTCAAATCTGCCATAAATATAGACACATCTGAGTTCGTAGGTTGTGAAGCTGAGTTTGTAAGTCCTCCCTGCTGTTTTGCCTTTTGTGCAAGAGATTGAACCTCTTTTTCTAATATTATCTTTGGGTGTAAGTATCCATAAAAACCGATAGCTAAAAGCATAACAAACATTACAGCAACCATAGCTATAATAGCCTCTATAGATACAAACCCTTTCTTGTTTAGATAGCGTTTTTTTCGCATGAGAATACCTCCCTGTAAAGTTTTCCATTGACTGTAGTCAATAGACTTCTATATATTATATATTATTATTTTAAGAATTATCTTTATATAGCTAAGTTGCTCTATATGTTCTTAGCTTAAAAAAAGGGATAAGAGTTTTTATTCCTCTTACCCCCTTATAATTCAGCCGATCCATTATGGAGCTACTACATGTGTCACGCTGTAGCTGTTATTAGCAGTCTTAATGTTATTTAACGACTTACTTGATACGTTAACAGATGATGATTGATAGGCATTAATCGTAACTATTCCGAACCCAAGCACCAGACCCGCTACTATAATGGTTTCGATACTAATGTATCCTTTAGAGTTATTAATCTTTTGTAATACTTTTTTCATCTTGGCGTTCTCCTTATTTCACTTAGCAATCTATAAATGATAATAAATAAGGGGGAATAACTCCCCCCTATTTGCATGTAGCTACTATTAAGGAGCTACTACGTTTGTTACACTGTAGCTGTTATTAGCAGTTTTAATGTTATTTAATGCTTTATTTGCCACACTAACAGATGATGTTTGGAAAGCTGAAATAGTGAATACTCCCAATCCTATGATAAGACCTGCAACTATAACAGTTTCGATACTGATGTACCCTTTAGAATTTTTAATCATTTCTAATACTTTTTTCATCGAATTATTTCTCCTTTGTTTTTTATATTTTATACTTTAGTAATTTACATAAGTGTTTATATAGAAGGAGAAATGTTCTCCCTCTATATTGTTAATGTATAGCTACTATTAAGGAGCTACTACGTTTGTTACACTGTAGCTGTTATTAGCAGTCTTAATGTTGTTTAATGCCTTATTTGCTACACTAACAGATGATGTTTGGAAAGCTGAAATTGTGAATACTCCTAATCCAATAACAAGACCTGCAACTATAACAGTTTCGATACTGATGTACCCTTTAGAATTCTTAATCATTTCTAACATTTTTCTCATAATTATTTACTCCTCTTTTGTTTTTTTAATTATTACTAATTATTATTAATTGATAGTTTCTTAAATACTTGGGGGAAAGGTTTCCCCCATCTTTACTCCATTAATTCTTATGGAGCTACTACGTTTGTTACACTGTAGCTGTTATTAGCAGTTTTAATGTTATTTAACGCCTTATTTGCTACACCAACAGATGATGTTTGGAAAGCAGATATTGTGAATACTCCTAACCCTATGATAAGACCCGCTACTATAACAGTTTCGATACTGATGTATCCTTTAGAGTTTTTAATCATTTCTAACATTTTTCTCATAATTGTTTAGTCCTCCTGATTGACTATTTTTTCCTTAGTAATTATTTTATTAATTGTTAATTATTTCGGCTTACGTTATATCGTATGCCATTAATACTTTGATACTACCGAGTATTGACCTAATTAATTACCGTCAATTATAATTGACGCTTGTTACTTTTTTAAATATCTTGTAACCATTTTTTAATTGAATTTTTACTTGGTATCTATATCATTATATTATTAGGTTTGTATATTATATATAACACTCGATATGCTCTACCCATGTCGTATGTCAATACTTAAAGTGATTAACATTTACTAATACTTATTGACTATTGACAACAAAAAAAGGATAGCTAATATCTACTAATAATTGTAGTGCTATCCTCTTATTTATATTCCGTTTATTACATTGAAGCTTGGTGAAGGAATGAGTTACCGTAAATTGCAAGTGGTACTAATCCAAGAACTATAACTGCAAGGAATGGTATAATCAAAGAACCTTGTGAGTATAGAAGCTTTGAAAGGTCATTCTTTCTCTTTAGGTTGTTTGTATATTGAACCATTTCTTCCATGTTATTTTCAAGTATTGTAATACTATCAGCATGAGAGTATTCGTTATAGTCTTGAAGAATAGTAAGTGTTTCTTCAAACTTAGTTCCTGCGAAGCAACCTTTTAAATATTCAAATCCTTCTGACTTGTTTCTTAGATATATTCTGTATCCAGTTTCAAACATCTTCTTATATCTTGTGTTTGTTCTTGAAAGAACATATAACACTTCACTAAGAGTTCTTTGAGACCTTAACATCAATATGATGAATAATTGGATTATTGGCATATCTTTAAGATAGAAATATCTATTGTTATCAGCCTTAAATTTAAGCCAATACTTAGGTAATATTGCTAATACAAGCAATACCATAAATACTACTAACTTTGATTTTCCTGGTGATGTTCCGCTATCTCCTACGTTCCCTATTTGAACATTAAATAAGAACGATATAACAGTTTGACTATTGTCTATTAACACTGAGGAGATTAAGAATAAAACAATTGATGTTATGAAGATCAGTATTTGTATAGTTACAAATGACCTATAGTTTATTTTATTTCCTAAGTTAGCCTCAGCTATCTTTACTTTTATTTCCTTAACTTTAGGGTCTTTTTCATCTGGGTTCACAAACCACTTGAAAGGAGCTGAGAATGACATTCCATATATGTCATTAAAAAATTCACTTTGGAATGGTTTTTCACTTTCAATCCTTCCAGTTGTTGGACTTGTTGAATAGACCATAAAAAAGGCTATAAATAATGCTATTGTAATAGGTATTATATATAAGTATTGCATATTTGTAGTAAGGGCGTATAACATACGCCCCTGCCTCCTTCCTTTTATTTTCCACCCTTAGATTTTGATTTACTCATTGTAATATTAATCATTATAGTTAGTAATACACACCCATATCCTAACACGAAACAGATAAGTCCAGTAAATGAACTGAAAAAGAATTCTCTTCCTACAGGATTAAATAGAATATTTCCTATTCCTGCTATACCTGCAAAAAAAGCTAATGCGTAATTTACCATAACGCCATATCTCTTATCTGTAACACTTGCTTTCTTTAGATTATTTTCTTTTTCAAGAATATTTCTAAGGTGCTTTAAGTTTTTTATAGTGTTCTCTTTGTTAGCGTCTTGTACATAACTTAATAATGTGAATACTAAACTATATATCCATACGTTGTCATATTCTTGGGCAAAGTCCATAAGAACTTGCTCTGTATTACCTGAAATCATCTTTCTGGATACCTGTTCAAGAATGTTCCTTAAAGGACTATCTACAGTTCTTGAAGCTTCATACATAATATTTTTAAGGTCTCCATATTTTGAAGATATTCTGATAATGTTGTCTATTGCAAATGGTAATTGCTCTTCAACTTTTTCCATAACATTTGTTCCAAGTAATACTACTATCCTGTTAATAGCCTTAGCTAATGCTATTGGAGCTACTACAGCTAATAATATTTGGTGTACGGTTATGAAGTAAACAACAAGGAACGCAAGGAATATTACTGTTATATTAAACAGTGTATCAGTTAATGGTTCTTTTCCTTTTTCAGTTAGAACAATTTCTAAGTTACGGTGATATTGTTTGAAGAATTTCATCTTCTTTAGGAAGCTTTGTTTGATTTGTGACTCTTTGCCTCTACCGAAGATTTTCTCTTGCTTCTTCTTTTCGTTTACAACATCTAATATAGTAATAACTGCTAAAATCATTACCACCACAAGTATTAAGCTGACCGCCCAAGTCATCATGTGACCTGGGGACACCTTCTTGAAAATGTTGCTTATAAAGGAGAAGTTAAAGTTTATATTCGGTAAAAAGTTACTAAAGTCAAAAGTGCTATTATTCACTTTATACCACTCCTTATCCTATAAGTCTTTAAGCATAGACATTGGAACGCCATTTTCATTTAAACGTTTCTTAGCTCTATCGCTTAGTCTATTTGCAGTTCTTACATAGTAACCGTCAAGAGGATTTTCAGGGTCAAAATACCATTCATATAATGGGTTCATTCCCGCATATTCTCCACCTTGGCTTACCAAGACTTCACTAATTGACTTAATTCTAATCTTGTCTCCAACAGTTCTCATTATATAAACAAAATCTATAGATTTTGCAAGCTTATGCTTGATATATAATGAACTTTCATTCTTGCTATCGCTTGAAGAAAGATACATGTCAGTACACATGTCCATAAAGCTTTCATCATCAAGAGCATGAGCGGTAAACATATTACCCTTAGTTTTCAAGTTAGCTTCATATACTTGCTTGAATTCTCCTCCTCTTGATTCTGGTACTATAACTCTTTTGGCAGTTGTTCTTAATGAAGCTCTTAAATGTCTATCGAATGTGAAGTTCTTTTCATCATCAACATTTAAGATAACAATGTCATGTCCTTTAAGAACTCTTTCTATATCTGTTTCTGATACAGAAGCTATAACTACCTTTCTTTCTATTGGAGCTGTGTATGTTAATAAGAAGTTTATAAAAGTTGTTTTACCAGTACCCATTTCTCCACCAATTCCGATATTGGCTTTACCATTAACAAGTACCTCAGATAATCTTTCTATGTAGTCATCTACAGTTCCACTTTTCTTCATCATGTTTAGATTTGGAACGAAGTTAGAGAATTTTCTTATATTCAATACCCAGTTATCGGAAGCGTCTGGAATAATGATATTAACTCTATCCTTATTAGGTCTTACAGCTTCTACTATAGCGTTATCTACAGAGTTAAGTTCTTTTTTACTAAACTCTATTGTTCTTGAAAACACATTTTTAAGGTCTTCAAGTGTTTCAAACTTCTTGTCATATTCGTATTTAACTTGGTTTTTAATGTAATATATATCAGAGTTGAATTTAGGGAAAGTAACAGCATTAACCATTATTTCTCCAACTTCTATGTCATCATCAAGCTCCTGTAATACACCCATACCATATAGGTCTGAGAATAATCTATAAGCACATTTTTCGATTTCTCTATTGCTTATAACATTCATACCAGTGATAGCTTTTCTGATTTTTGACATTATATATACTCTTGCATTTTTATTTGAAGTTGCTTGCTTTAACAGCTCAGTATGCTTACTAACTTCGGCTTCTGTACCAGTAGGGAAGTCCATTTCTTGTTTAATCATTTCTTTTAATTGAGAATATAATTTCTCTTCATCAGAAACTACAAAAACTTCGTCTTCCTTATTCGTGGTATTTACTGTTTCTTCTCCGATGAAGCCTTTTACTTTATTAGAGTAAACAAGTTTTACATACCCTAAACTCTTATCCAAAGTAATTAAGGTAGAACTATTAACTTCGTACTTTCCTAATACTTGTCCATTTTTTACTACTTCAAGTATAGAAAAAGCGTCATCTTCAAAGTCGTAATGTAATTCGATTATTTTGAAAGGTATCCCATTGTCTTTAACAACAATAGGATTTGGAAAAAACCTTGACATGTGATCACTCCTTCTTAAATATCGAAGCTCTTAACTATTCCTTCGTAAGCTTCTAAGTTTTTGCTTTTTCCTTTAAATACTTTGAATGAAGAGCTATTTAGGTCGCTATTGTCGATTGAGCCTTCATCATATTTCACAGCACCTATAACTTGTAAGTCAAAGTCTTTAACTGCTGTTGTGAAATCTATTTGTGAACCTTCGTGATACATGTTGTATACTATCTTCACTTTATTTGTTGAGCGACTGTATTGTTTAACGATACTTACAGCTTTATCTAAGTGTTTGTAGTTTGCCAAGTTGTTTCTTCCAACAAGGACAACTTCATCTGCCTCAAATAATCCATAAACTGTTCCTGCATTATCAGCGTCAGGAGATACAGCTACAACAACAAAGTCATATATGCTTTTTAAATGACTAACAATGTTTTCTATATGTTTCTTATTGAAAATTTTGTGATTTCCAACAAGTTTAGTTCCTTTCAATAAGTCAACATTGTCTTTCAACCTAATCATGTTTTCAACGAATAGGTCTTCTGTTAAGAAACCTCCGTCAATCTTATCTATTAAGTTGTCAATACCATGAATTCCATCATGTGATGAAAGCGTATGTGCTAAGTATGGTAATTTGAAATCTAAATCTACTAATGCTACCTTCTTATCAGAATGAGTAGTTTTATAGTAATGTGCTATATTTGTAGCTATATATTTACAGCCACTACCCTGCACAACTGGGTAACATACGATTAATTTTCCTTTATTTTCATTCATCTTTTGTTACTCCTCTCTCGATTAAATAGCAGGAACTACTATCTTGTCACCAGACTTAAATACAGTGCTGTTATCATTTAATTTAGATATTACATCAGGAGTTGTTTTGAACTTCTTTGAAAGAGTGTCCATTGTATCTCCTGGTTGAACTACGTATGTTTCCATAGCTATAGAGTTATCTGAACCATCTGTTGGTCTATATGAGCTTTTTGCTTCATCACTCTTAGCGTCATACTTATTAGAAGCTGTATCTTTTGAAGCACTATCTTTTACAGAACCCTTAGATGATACGTCTTGTGTATCTAAATCCGAAATTTTTGACACTACGACTTTTCCTGTAGCTTTTGCTTTGTAGTAAGCTTGTAATTCTGCGTCAGAAACTTTGATTAAAAGTTGTGTTGATTTGTCAGAAGATTGTCCCGCATTTACATTTACAATGCTTTGTTGACTTGAAGTATCTCCTGGTAATATTTTTTTATTACTAAACAAATCTTTCATTGTTACGTCACCAGAGTTCTTATCTGTTAACATTACATATACTTTTACATTGTCGTTTGCTTGAATTTGTCCCATGTAATCTGGTTCAAGCTTTAGTACAAGATTTGCATTTAGGTCAGAATTTTCAGCGTTAACTCTTACATTAGTAAGTGGTTCGCCTTTTAATAATCCACCCTTTAATTCTTTATCAATCACCTTGTCTATAGTGTCTGATGTAACATAGCTTTCTAAAACACCAGTAGCAGGTATTGATACTGCTTCAAGCATATCTTTACTCACTTTTGTCTTTGCTTGTAGATCGCTTTTAGCCACATAAATAGTTGTTAGTTGTTTTAATTGCACTTTGTTGTAGTAAAAGTTTTGGTATCCAAACAATCCACCCGCAACAACCGTTAGTCCCGCAATCATTATTATAGAAGTCTTATATCTTTTGTTATCCAAAATGGCACACCTCCGAAATTTCCTTTCTTCTCTTCCTATTTTACATATTAGTCAAGCATTTGTAACTGCTTTAACTGCTCTATAGTGTCGTACACTTATTGACTATTAAAACGTATTACTCTTGACCATTGACTATTTTTTATTATAGTAAGCAGTTCTTCTTAATATAATTCATTAATATAATAAGGAGGTTCTAAACCAACTATAATAGTAGAAACAATACTAAATTAAGCAAAGCTAAAGCATTATAACCCCATATACATCTTTAACAGTCTTATTTAACGTTGTATATTTATAATGTAGAAGGAGTGATAAGATGAAGATAAGACAAAAGATAGCCTGTCTATTAGCTTCCGTAATTGCTTTAGGGGTTACTACATTTACACCCCTAACAGTACACGCAACAGGCGGAACTATGACACTTAGCTATACTAAAACAAGCGATACAACCGCTGTTATTAATGTCCAAACTTCAAATGCAACACAGGTTAGATTACCTGACGGAAACTGGTCAACACAATCAAACTTCACTTATTCAGTTTCTAAAAACGGAACATTTGATTTTGAAGCAAGGTCTTTTGGACAGGATGGAATTCAGAAGAGTATAATCGTTAATGATTTATTTCAAACAATTCCTGTGACAGCAAATCCAAGTGTTACTTTGAATTTGAAAACAGATGATACACTATCAGGTGCTTCCCAAATGAGGTTTAGCAATGATAACTCAGGATGGTCAGGATTTGAAGCTCTTGGGTCAACCAAGAACTGGAATTTACCGACTGGGGATGGATTAAAAAAAGTCTACGTACAATATCAAGACGTAGCAACAAACATTTCGGACTCTCGTTATGACCAAGTATATCTTGACCAAACTGCTCCAACAGCAGGTTTTACCATTAATAACGGATCAATTTATACAAACAGTAAGAATGTAAATCTTACATTCAATATTACTGATAACATTTCAGGTGTTAGCACCATATTAATAAGTAATGATGGCGTGAATTATACAGAAATACCATTTACTTCATCTACTGCATGGGTAATCCCTGGAACGCTTGGTAATAATAAAGTGTATGTAAAGGCTAAAGATAAAGTTGGAAATATTAGTAGCCCAGTAACTCAACAAATCTATTATGATAATGTTCTACCTTTTGGTTCTGTACTTATCAATAATGGAGATACAGCTACAAATACAAGAGATGTTATCCTTACAATGAACTTCGGTGACGCAAACGCAGGAGTTGCTAAGGTTAAAATTATTGAAGGAAGTAATTCTTACGAGTTCCCAACAGTTCCAACAAGCCCAACTACAATACCTTGGACATTACAACTTGGACAAACTGGTAAAGTTACATTAGAAGTGACTGATAAAGCAGGAAATGTATACAGAACCGATAGTAATGTAATTAACATCATCACTTTAAAGATAACTGGTTTTAAATTAAATGATGTTGTTAACCCAGTAGTATTTACAAAGTCAACACCTTATGTATCAAAATCTTGGACATTTGCTCCACAGCCAATGATGGCAGGAGGAAATATCACATACGAGACAGACTTTGACCTATACGACCAAGGAACTCTATCCTCTGTTACAAACGGTACTTACACGGTTGAAATAGTTGGAGCTAACGGTTATGATAAGAAACTTACAGGTAATTTCTCTGATAGGGTATATACACCAACAAAGGGATTTGTCAACACATTAACATTGCCATTGGACGCTCCAAACAATGCTAAAGTTTACGTTTCAACATCAATAACTGCGTCATTAACAACTACTTACAGCACTGTAACTCAGACTGCGTACTTCCCAGGACCAGACAACCTTACTTCTGCTCAGATTGGTTATATTCAAGGAAATATACAACAATCATTGAAGTTTAATGAAGTAAGATAAGATAAAGCCTATGGATTTCTCCATAGGCTCTTATTTTTGCTAAAGACAAATATGTTTATTAGCAAGTTCTTGTATATGCTCTTTACTGTTTTCACCATCAGAATGTACTAACCACGATCCATGAATTCTATCGGTTATTTTTATAGTAACCATCTTACGACTTCTATTGTCGTTATTATCTTCTGGTAGGCTGTATTTACATAGAGCTTCCATAGTATCAGAATTATAGATAGTAATACTTACATCATGTATGGTATTAAATGTTTTATCCTCGTCTCTTGATGTAAGATAAACAACAATACTATCAACATCTTTAGAAAGTCTAAGCAAATCAACACCTATACATTCCTTATCACCTTCAACATTTCCAATATTCTTTAGGTTCTTCATAAAAACATCTTCATCTTCCTCTTCATCTACCTCATATATATCAGGTATTACAATACCATTCGGTATATTATTACTATTATAAAATATGAAGTTATCAATATTTTTACATCTACCATACTTATCAAGAAATACCATAATCGGTTCAGGAGTTTCATCAACAAAATTATCCATTTCATCACGCTCTTCCTTAGATATATTACGCATGGCATTTTGTATTTCACTAAAAGTCATTCCTTCCTTAATGCAATTAGGTCTTTTAAACTCATTTTCAGTTTTCCAAGAGAAACCTATTACTACATCATAAAGTTGTTTTAATTCTACTCCACAACCTGTTTCCATTACCTTTAAATTATCTCTTTCACAAAATACTACTTCCTTATCTTCTGACATATAAACATCCCCTTTAATAAAATTATTATTTCTATTGAAATACCTGTTCTTTTTTATATTTCTTTATTATATGTGTATTCATTTAATTTATGTGTAAGCCTACACTTTTACATCATTTTCGTCAAAAATATTTTACAAAAGTGATTCCAAAACACAAGATATTGTGTTATAATTAACCTATACTAACAATATAGAGTTTAAGATACGTTTATCAATATAGATATTAAATTATAGGAGTGAGGAGCTGATGTAATATGGGAGTAGAATTAATATTAATAGTACCAATAGCCTTTTTCATTATAGGTATGTGTTTACCTGTTATAAGAGCTATTTTGAAGATATTTAAATGTACATTTAGAGGTATGGAATTTGTGTTTAAAGGGATTGCTCAGGTATGCGAAAATCTTTCAAGAGGATTACAGCCTCAAAAGAAAAAAATACCTACAGTAACACCTATTAGACCTAATTTTGAGAAAAAGATGGTTAGTGAAAATCATCCTAATCCAAATGTAGTACCTAAAATAGAGGAAGCACCTAAAGTAGAGGAAATGCCTTATACAAAACCTGTGCAAAGAAATTTCCAAGAACCAAAGGAAAAACAATCTATTAAAGGAAGCCCTACATGCTTAAATGATAAGGACAAAGGAGTTGACCAATTAAGTAGTTTGGGTGTTCTTATAGAAAAGGTTAAAAACCCAACAAAGAAGGCACTTCTAATTGAAGAGTATAATCAAATGGATGGAAAGATTATGAGTGGCAAGGCTGTAATTGACGCAATATGTAAATTAACTAAGCCTGTAAAGTATCTTTATGATATTACAATTGAACATAATGGTGAAAAATATCAATTTGACAACATCGTGGTCACGAATGAAGGTATTTATGTTATAGATAGTTCAAGCATACTTAGCGAAACTTATGTTGACGAGAATGGAAGTTTCTTCTCAGTAAAAACGGATGGAACTAAAGAGCCTATGGTTAGCCCAGTTTCTAAACAAAATCTTAAAGCAAGAGCTTTAAATGATATATTGAAAGCAGGTAGTATAGACTGTACCCTTCCTATATATTCTGGTGTAGTATTATCTTCTAAAAACGCTAAACTTTCTGTAGGAAGCAATAGGGTTGTTGGACTTTATCCTGACTATGTGAAGTTTATCAAAAATATCAAATGCACCGCAGAACCAACTACATTAGTAAATAGAATAGGATACTATCTAACTGAGTTTAACCAATCATATAAAGTAGACTACTTTGAAAAGTATGACCTTGGTTCAGAAGATTTTATCCCAATACGTAACTGGTAATAAAGACAGTACCCGAAGGTACTGTCTTTTATTATGTGTTTATGTAATTATTAATTCTAAGTATTTTACAATTCTAAATCCCATTTATTACGTATCATGTTTTTAAGTCCATTAAGTATAGTTACATACCTATCGACAATCCCTATTTTTTCGAGATATTGAGGGATTTCGGTATATCCCGCTACTCTCATTTCAAAATCAATATTTACACCATATGTATCTTGATATATACTTGCCATCTTCTTATATACTTTTGATATATCAAGGTTGTTTTCTCTCGAAAATTCTTCTATAAGTTTTATTAAATATTCAGCAACCATATTCATCATTCCTCTTCTATATTTATTCATTTGTATAAAAATAGGAGCTTTCGCTCCCACTATTTATTTATCCTCTTTAATTATGTTTCCTTTAACAGTTCTGCTGTCTTTAGGTAGTCTAATTATCATGTGAGGGTAACTTTCATTATTTTCTATATTAGCATTATTAATTGGTGCAATTACTGAAAAATCTACAACTATTTGTTTTAATTCACCATTTAATTTTTTAAGGTTTATTCCATAACCTGTAGTTTTTTCTTGTCCACCAGATATAAGCACATAAGTAAATGTATCATCATTTGTGAAGTAAACCCCTTCACCTTGTTTCTTATTTTCATCGACCCATTTCTTTAATACATCAGTTTGTAGTACACTTTCATCTAATACCTCATATTTTATATCCTGTGCTTTAGCCAAAGCCTCAGTTTGATTTGCTGTATATTTAGAATAACCTAAGAAAGCTCCTACTCCAACTAATGCTAATATAACAAATGCTATTATTATTTTCGTATTCTTTTTCATAACTAATTTTCCTCCTTTGTTTGTTGACTTCAAGAACATTATATCATATTCATTGACTACAGTCAAAGGCTATTTGTATATCTCCATTCCAACCTCTTCTCCATTGTTATATTTAATCTTAACATCTTTAGGAAAGCTGAATATTAATCTAAGACTAACATACATGTCTATAGAGCTTCCTATAGCGTTTAAAATGCAATTGATATATATAACAAGAGGATATGGTATATACATGAGCATAATAACTGATACGATTGTTAGAATTACAAATGGTGCAAGTAAAATAACGATTGTAGCCTTTTTATCATAAAAAAGCTCACTGTTCATTTGTTGTATTACTATAGCTCCTGCCCTTTTATCTCTACGAACTCTAATCTTTGCTTGTCCATTCCCTAAGAGCTTAAAAGCAGATATATGGATTGCTTCATGTACTATCAGTGTTATAATCACCACTATAGGTATTGATATTATCTCTGCCAGGTTACTTAAATTAATAGTGGACAGAATATCAAATTCATGTATCTTATATATAAGAACACTCAATAATGTAGTTATGCTTACACCCCACAAGCCACATAAAAATCTATTCTCAGTATCGTTATTCATTTTTCCAACCTGTATCATTTATTGCTCACTCCTTTGATGTTTGTTTTACTATCTTATGTCGTTTGTGGTTTAAAAATTATAAATAACTTAGTATACTTGTTTTATTACTATCCTAAATTAGAGCATAAGAGATAAAGTCTTTTTAATTATATATAGGATTATGTTTCGAGAGTAGTTATGAATATTCTGACAAGTAGGTTAGCAAGGTATTATTTTCAATAAAAAAAGCCACACAAATCAATGTTGTGTGACTAACTTTCTACTCACTATATTTTCTAAGGTAAATTCCTTCGAGCTTTTTAATACTGCTATAATTCTTAATTACATACCTATTGAGAGAATTAGTTAAGAATACATTATGAAGGCGTAGAGATATATCATCTTTAAGTTTACAATACCTATCTTCCTTTTTAAGAACCTTATACACGTCAATGTTTATAGGTCTAACTCTTAAAGGAATTATGACTGCTTCCTTACCTTCATCAGTATCAATTATTGTTTTTGAAAGTTTATATCTATTATCTATTATTAATCCCTTTAGGGTATTATTTTCATTTTCAATTACAAGATCAAAATACAGCCTTGCTATGTTTTTATAATCTTCTTCAATATCGTTACAAATACCATTTGCTAAATTCTCACATGTTGTTTTAAAATTCGGTATCATCACAGTAAGATTACGTCTACTAAGTATCGAGTTATGTTTCATTTACTAAAACCCCTTTATTTGTGTGTACTCTTATATTTTACTATAAAACACCAATTATTCAAGGATTAGAATTTCTTTTGAACTTGAAGGTTTTCATCGTATTTTCCGAAGTCTCTTTGTTTGTGTATATTGCGAGCGTCATCATAATAAGTTGTTACAACAACATTATCTCTTATGCTGAATGATACATACACTATAAACTGGTTCTTCTTTAATCTGGTTGCCCTAATGGTAATCCTTTCATCTTTCCAAGTTTTCCTGTACTCAATTATCTGCCCCATTCTGACAGCCTCAACAATGTCTCTTTCAGTAATTCTTCGCTCACTCATTCTCTCTATAGCATGTTCAGAAAACAGGGTATTATAACCTATTAACCTATCCTTCTTTTTTAATAGATACCATCTTTCGCTCTCTGTCATCTGGCTAAAGTGTTTTGCTGTAAATGACTGAGGTTTGCTATCATAATTTTTATTATAGTTATTTCCAAAGCTACTATTATCCATCATTTTTCCTTCCTCCTTTTCTCCTTTTGGTTATTTTTTTAGGGAGTATAAATTGTATTAACCAACTCATACCCCCTAAATTTTTATATCTGCATATATTAATTCAGTATGATTACATCACGTTAAACTATTATGTTTTTAAAAGACTTAATCTTTTAGAATACTTCTATAACAACACCTGTTGTTAGGGTTACTTTCTCGTATCCTACTACTTCCATGTAAGGAACTCTAATAACTGCATGAACTGAACCGTCTCTACACAAAGCTATTTTAAATACCTTGTCTTCTTCAAGGATTTCAGTAACAACTTTTAAGAAACTTTCCAACTTTACATCATTCTCGTCATAGACAACTGCACCATTTTCAAATATTGTGTCTATATGACTTTGCCATGACATTTCATTAAAGTTGTCCACTTCTTTATCAACTACTTTATCTTTTACAAATCCTTCAATTTGCGATTTTAAATCATCTATATTATTTTTGGTAATTATCACAAAATCATCTCCTTTGTTAAATCTTTTTCATAAGTTTATTCTATCATACTCATTGCCTATAGTCAATGAAATATATCTTCGTTGACTGCTGTAATCGGCATTTTTATTACATTTTTAATATTTGACATTCATTGTCTTTAGAATTAGAATATTATTATTACTAAGTTTTGGGAGGATTGTCTCATTATGAAAGATAAAAGGAAAATTTTAGAAGAGCTTCAAAAGTTCATCGAGAAGATAGAAAAGGAATCTGACTTCAATAATGAAGAGATAGTTGAGATTATTGCTGATAATGTTAATGCAAGACGAGGAAAGTATTAATTAGGGCTTAATAATGTTGTAAGGATAACAATATGGTGTTTTTCTTCTGTAAGGTGCTGTATATTTAATAGGTGGACAACTAAGCTTTCATATAGAGTTCAATTAATACATGGAGACATGTATTTTTTTGTTCAATAAAGCTTCATTGGATTTGTAGAATTTTTAAATATTAATAGAAGTGTGTATGATACAGTATCCTATCGTCACGGAGGCGGTTATCATAAATAAACATTATCTATTACTTATACCTTTGGCAATTATTAGCTCATTATCTGTAGTATCTTATAAGTCCTATTCTGAGGTAAAAGAATATAAGTCCTCTATAGAGCTTGTGAATAAACAAAATTCTGAGTTAGAAGCTAAAAATAAAGAACTACAACAAGATTTAAATTCATTGAAAGATAAAAACGAAGAACTATCTCAGCGTATATCTCAATTAGATACAGCTCAACACAATACAAAAGGAACAGCTACATCTCCAAGTAAAAATAGCTCAGAAAAAGTAGCATACTTAACTTTTGATGATGGTCCTTCCAATAACACCGTATCAATCCTTAAAACATTGAAAGATAATGGTATTCACGCAACTTTCTTTGTTAATGGACATCCAGAACAAACCTCTATCTATAAACAGATAATTTCAGAAGGGAACTTGATAGAGAACCATACCTATTCGCATGAATATTCCACAGTGTATTCTTCCAAGGTATCATTTAATAACGATGTAGATAAGTTAAATGACTTTTTAGTTGGAATTGGAATACCTAAACCTACCATGATAAGGTTTCCTGGTGGTTCAAATAATACTGTGAGTTACAATTATGGCGGGAAGGGATTAATGAATGAATTAACAAAAGATGAATTACAGAAAGGTTATCAATATGTTGATTGGAACGTATCTTCTGGGGACGCAGAAAAGGTAACTGAAACGAAACAAAATATTATTAATAATGTAATGAAAGAAGCTAAAGGTAATAATTCTATCGTAATATTATTCCACGATTCAAAACCTAAAACCACAACAGCAGAAGCATTGCCAGAGATAATATCTAAGCTAAAATCACAAGGATACACTTTCAAGCTACTATCTTCTGATAGTCCTGTGGTTCACTTTAAATAAAGGCTCTGCTAAAGAATGATGTTGAAAATTAAAAGACACTCATGCGAGTGTCTTTTATTCGTCATATCTTAGTATGGCGAACTTAATTATTGTAAGTTCCATCTTTTTTTTATGATTTCTAACTTCTTATCTTCTGCATCATTCAATTTTTTATATTGGTTATTTCCAACATTATTTTCGTAGCCAGTTGAAAAATAACACTTTAATTTTGCAATCGAAATTTTGAGTGCTGTCTTCTTATTTGGTGTCTTTAATAGAACTTCAAACTGTTCACAGTTGCAAAATGAACCACAATAATCAAACACTTCACCATAAGTTTTTTTTATATAAGACAAGTCTTTCCTAATTGCAGTATATTTTTTATCAATATCATCATCTTTTATATTCACTTCTATGCTCACCCTTTCTTTAGTGCGTAATATCTACATATTGAGTAGCTTTTAATATTAATATTTTAGTAAAATACCTTGTATATAATAGTTTTTATATTATATACAAGCTTCTCTGTAAAAAACAACATTATTGCTAACATGCCTTTTGTTATAAAATACTAAAATGGGAGTTTTTCATCTGGTATATTATGCTTAATATCAATGTACACAGCCTTGCCCTTGTATGATATTCTCTTCTTATATTCTAAATGAAGGTCATCGACATTTTCATCCTCTTCTTTAACAAGAACTAATGCGTTTTTTTCATCTAAACATACAAAGAAGAAACCCTCTTTAGTTCTAAATTCCCTTACTGTGTGATTTTCTTCATCCTTATCAGATATAAACACAGTATCTATATCGTATATCTTTACTCCCAGAACTTCAATCATAATCATCTTATTGATGTCTTCCCTAATAAGCTCTACATCTATAGACATCTTATTGATTTGTTCCCTGATCGTGTTTTCTAAGCTGAGTATGCCTCCATTTATGTATTCTGACATGGAGACCTTTTCTAAATCACAGATAGACTTCACAATCTCTGAATGGTATATGATTTCCTCTTCCTTCTTTTCTAAAAGCTCTTTCATACTATCAATGGTATTTTCTTTAACAAGTAATAATTCCTTTTGAATATCGCTCATTTTTTTATCAATAGTGTTCGTTTTTTTATTTATCTCAATAGAGACAATCTTCCTGTATTCAGGTTCTAAGCTTTCTCTACATTTTATCAATTTATCTTTATCAGCCATAAGCTCTGTTAAACGATTATTTAAAATAGTTTCATATTTAATTCTTGTAGTTGACATAATACACTCCCCCTCATATTTGGTAATTTATTTATATTATAACAGGATTCCTGCGGTCAATCAATATGTGTTTCATTGACTATAAGAAAAAGACCTGAAAATTATCAGGTCTTAAACTTGTGCAGTTCTCTCAAAAATATAATCTTTTAAAGAACATAGTACACTCTTTACAATTATGTGGTCTTCTTTATCTTTTACAGGGAATTCAACAGTAAACATTATATCAACTATAGTGCTTTCTTCTTCGTCAGTTACAGATACCATTAACATATTTCCATGTTTAATAGGTTTTATATTGAACGATGTAAGCCCTTGTATATAATTCCCTACTATTGTAGCTATAAATTGACTTGAACCTTGTGCTAATTCAAACGGGAAAACTTCACCACTATATTCTTTTCCAATGAAAGTTGCTTTTAATTCATCTGTTAGTTTACTTTCCACTTCTCTTATATTTATCATCAACTATCTCTCCTTTTATTTATTCTTTTGAGGTTAAAACCTGTTCTAACTCTTTATTAATATCAGTATAAGACTTCCCCTTAATAAAGATATTTTCAAAGATTTCTTCGCTCTTTTCTTCACCAAATTTATCTCTAATTTGGTCTTGTAATTCTATATTTAACTTCATAACAACTACCTCTTCTTTCTGGTTCTACGTTCCAATTCTTCCTCTGTGAATTCTATGTCCAAGATTAAAGAATAAAAAGCGGGCAAATCCCCTACACCACTTTGATTATCGGGCTTGCAACCTGATTTTAGTAATTCTTTAAGGAGTTCACTATATTCTTCCTTTTCATCTAATATCATTCTTTCAATAGTAAGTAGTGGCTCAAATAATTGATATTCTTTTTCTATATCTGTAGTTTTAAAGTATTTTAGATCTGGGCGATTAATATGTTCTCGTCCATTTATATTGTCTGAATAGTCCATATATACAGTAGCGTATTCTATTGCTTCTGCTGTAGTAATTTTTTCAGTCAAATCATTACATTCTGTGTAGTCATCATATACTCTATATGCTACAAACTTGTGTCTAATATCGCTAATTTCATATAGTATGACCACGAATTTACAGTTTTGGTCTGATAGGAATATAGCTTCCTTATCCCCGTAAACTGTATCAATTCAAGCTTTATTATCTAAATCGTTAAATACCAACTTCTTTTTAGCTGTATATTTCTTTTGCTTCAACATCTTGTATATATTAAATATTTGTTCATCTAATTGGTCATGTATTTTCTCATTAACTACACTTGAAAATAATCTTGCTATTCTACTTGTAAAAAATTCGTAACTCATATAACGCCTCCATTCATAATACACCCAACTTATTCACTAAAAAAAAGAGTGCCAACCATGCGTTATCGACACTCAATCAGTAAAGTAAAAGCGGGTTTGGTCTATGCCTATATTATAGATTATTCATTGACTGTAGTCAATAGATTTAATTGTTCTATTCCACTTTTATTTTCAGTTTCAATATTGTATTTATTTACTTTAACACTGTCATCCTTAAAACATATTTTATATCTGTCTTCGACTAAATGTCTTTCTACAACTGGTTTTACTTCTTGTGTCCAATCTAACCCCCCATTACTGCAACCAGGAGCAGGAACATAAATGTCTCCTTCAATCTTAAATTTTTCAACCACTTGTTTTAATTGAATACAGCTCTGTTCGATTAACTTTAAATCAGACTTATCTCTCCAATTGCTTTTGGTGGGAAATGAAAATATAGTAACTGTCTTTCCTGGTTCTGAACCAACTTTTACTTCTACCTCTCCAACCCTAAATACTCTATTACCATATTTGGTAACGTAATTCCCCAATACTTTGTCAACATCTTTAAAATTATCCCTAAAGTCTTTTGCAATTCCTGCACCCATAATAAGTTTACCCTCTTTATTTACAACCGCATTAGTAGTGATACATAAAGCGTCTCCGCTTTTACATTCATTGAATATATTACATTTAAGTACCTGCATTTTTATCTCCTCCTAAGTAATTAATCATCTTATTTATTATATTTTCCTCTATTATATTTTAATTATTTCATTGACTGTTGTCAACGTATGATGGTATAATGTGGACATCAGTCAATGTTGACTGTAGTCAATATCGAAAGATGAATAGGAGTGATATAAATGATTGAATTAATAGGTAAATATAATTCATGCAAGATATATGCCACTACCTTAGATAATAATGTAATATCTCAAATATATGGAATGTTAAATTACGAGGCATTTAAAGGTGAAAAAATTAGAATAATGCCTGACACCCACGCAGGTAAAGGCTCTGTTGTGGGATTTACGTCCACTATAACAGATAAAGTTATACCTATGGTTGTTGGTGTGGATATAGGATGTGGAGTTGACGTTGTTAAGTTAGATGAAAAATCAATTGATTTTAAGAAACTTGATGAAGTTATATATAACTACGTTCCTTCTGGATTTGATTTAAGAGACAGACCTCATAAATTTTATAAGAAGACAAGACTTGATAAACTTAAATGTAAAAGAGAAGTAAGCCTTGACATTGCTTCTTTAGGAATTGGGTCGCTTGGAGGCGGAAATCATTATATAGAGATAGACCAAGACGCTAAGGGACATTTGTACCTTGTAGTACATTCAGGAAGCAGATACCTTGGTGGTAAAGTAGCCCAAACATATCAAGATATTGCATACAGAACTATGAATTTTGATTATAAAATGGGCATTATCAATAGATTAAAAGCTGAGGGCAAAGACCAAGATATACAAAATGTCTTAAAATCAGTAAAGATGACACATATAGAGAAAGAATTAGCTTATCTATATGGAGAAAACATGGAGAACTATCTACATGATATGGATATAGTTCAGGAATACGCTGTTTACAACAGGAAAGCAATTATAGACGAAATTGTAAGAAAGATGGAACTTACAGTTGTGGACGAGTTCACTACAATACACAACTATATTGACACAAAGAATAGGATTCTTAGAAAGGGTTCTATATCTGCTCAGAATGGTGAAAAGGTAATTATCCCTATCAACATGAGAGATGGAGCAATTATAGGTATTGGTAAGGGTAACGCTGATTGGAACTACTCAGCACCACACGGAGCGGGTAGATTATTTTCGAGGTCGGAAGCTTCACAAATTATAACATTAGAAGAGTTTCAACAGTCTATGGAAGGTATTTATTCATCTTCTGTCACAGAAACAACAATTGATGAAAGCCCTATGGCGTACAAGTCTCTCGAAGAAATATTGGAACATGTTACAGAAACAATTGATGTTGTGGAAGTAATAAAACCAGTTTACAATTTCAAGTCTCATAAAAAGCCTGTTTGGACTAAGTAGATATAAATTCACGCCTTGAATTCGTACCATTGGTTCGTTTTCAGGGTGTCTACAAAGTTAAGGTTGAAAGGGTTGATTAACATGTTTAATGAAAACAAAGTATTTGAAAGTAGCGAAGGAAACGTATGGAAATATATATTTACAAAAGAAAGTGCAGTTGCAGAGGCAGTTTTATATAGATATGAGGACTTCTATAAGAGAACAGTAATATGTTGTAGTACAATGAGCGGTTGCCCAATAGGTTGTACATTCTGTGGAACAGGAAAGAGATTTATTCAAAACCTAACTTCTGCTGAAATTGTTCAACAAATATTAACTATCTTGGATGATAAAAATATTAAAGATATAGACAGAGCTGAAAGATTTCAGATTATGTTCATGTCTATGGGAGAACCAATGCTTAACTGGACAGAAGTTGAAAAAGCAATAAGAGAATTACATAGATTATTCCCTTATGCAGAGTTACTACTTTCTACTATTGGAGTAGATAACGATGAAGTGTTTTCAAGAATAATTCAAGTATCTAAGGAAATTTCAAAGGTCGGATTACAATTCTCAATCCATAAATCGAATGATAATGAAAGAAATACACTGATCCCATATAAAAATAAAATGTCTTTAACTAAAATTAGAGACGCAGGTATTATGTGGTGGAGAGAAACAGGTAGGAAGCCTTATCTTAATTACTGTATAGATGGCAATAACAACAATGATAGTGACATAATAAACCTTCATCAATTATTTAGTCCTATGGTCTTTAACTTCACATTCAGCGTGGTATGTAGTGCTGATGAAAATATGAAAGATAAGGGATTTAAAGAGCTTGATAAGATAAATAAATTCTCTAATGATTTCTTAAAAGAAGGCTATAATGTTAGAGTATTTAATCCAAATGGACAGGATGACATCGGTGGCGGTTGTGGCCAACTATGGTACGTTCAAAAGTGGATAAAAGAACATATGAAATAATCTAATTTAAGGACACCTTGAACTCGTACCACTGGTTCGTTTTCAGGGTGTATCATATATAAAGGAAGTGTTATTTATGAATTTTTTTCAAAGAAAAGCAAAAAAGAATTTAATTAATTTCATCAAAGATGATATTGTAGATATATATGTTATACCTAATAAACGTAACAGGCTATATAAGAGAAAAGATGGCAGGTTAATCTCTCATAGAGCTTTAATGAAAGTTATTAGAGGATTAATGAAAGAGAAATCTCGCCACAGAATATGTCCTCTCTGTTATGAGGAAGAAGTTCCTAACAACAATGCTACTGACGGATTATGTGTAAACTGCTATAATGCTAATAAGTATGAAGAAAACTTACCAGACCCAGACTTATCATTAATGGAGGATAACTTTATGTATGCAAAAGGAGATTTTCATATACACTCTACTAACTCAGATGGTAAATATGACGTAAAAAGCCTTATAGACCGTTATATAGATAAAGAGTTTGATATTATAGCTATAACAGACCACGACACTATGGAGGGCTGTAAAGAGGCTATTGAGTACGGTAAAACAAAAGGGTTCAAAGTAGTACCTGGTATCGAAATTTCCACTAAATATAATGGAGAGGATATTCATATATTAGGATACTTTAAGGAAGAGGATTGCAGAAGAGACGAAATGATTGAATTTGCCAAGGTTAAGCAACAAGACAGAATAGACAGATGTAAAAAGATAGTTTCTTCTCTAAAAAAATATTTCAATATAGAAATTAGTGCTGATGAATTACTTGAAAAAACAGAGGGAATGATTGGTAGACCACATATGGCAAGAGCTATCATTTCAGCAGGATACGCTACAACTATGGAAGAAGTATTCACTAAGTATCTTGATGATAACAGTCCTGCATTTATCCCAAGTTCATTTTTAACTCCACAAGAAGGAATAGACCTTTTAAGGAGAAATAATGCAACTGTGGTATTGGCTCACCCTATATTGATAAAGAATACTAAAATCGAAGATTTACTAAATACATTTAAATTTGATGGAATAGAAGCTATTTATGGCTTAAATTCAGAAGCAGATACAAAGGCGTTTATTAGTATTTGCAAAGAAAGAGATTTGCTAATTACAGCAGGTTCAGACTTCCATGATTATAATACATCAAATCATTGTAATATAGGCGATATATCATTAGGTATTGATAGTATAGATAAGTTACTTAAAACCTTATAAATAGGCTATATTTTAATATAATGTTGAAATTTAGATATAAAGAAAGCCAGTGTTATAACACTGGTTTTCTTTTGTACTTTGTTAGAATTGTGCATTAATGTCTAATAGTTTCAGTCCTATCGACAAAGCCACATTTTAGTAAAAACTGACAAAATTGCTCTGGGGTAGGGTCTTCACTATCATGTTGTCCTAATAAATCAATTAACTCACTAAATTGTGATAAAGCACTCCAAGCGTCACTAAGTACAGTTAATTGCGGAACTATCTTACCACCCAAGTTTATCCACTTAACTAACACTTCGCCAGTTGTTCCACCTCTTCCTGGGGCATAGAACCCAAAATATACTGAGTCAACATAATCAGCACCTTTTAAAATTGTTTCTCCATAACACGATTTTGAAAGTTGAGTAAATCCTTTAATCATACCATGATGGTTTTTTTTCATAAAAACATTCCTTTCCCGTTACGAAATATTTATATATTGCGTACATTTTAAATTAATTTTTAATAAAATACCTTTTCTTGTTGTTTTTTATATTGTATACAAAAGACTGTTTGAAAATCAACATTCATTTAAAATATAGCTTATAAATAAAGTAAGAACTATACATATAACAGGCTCACTTGACATTTTAAATTATTTATATAATAATATTATTGATAGAACTCATAACGCATAAGGCATTTGCACTGCGGAATAGGGATGAGGCAATTTAAAATAGCAGGAACATTCCTGCTATTTTTTATGAATTTATATGTTACTTATCTATTTCTTCATCTAATTCGTCCAATGTTTCTTCAAAGATTTCTTTTTCTTTATTTAACCAAGAATAATCTTTTGGAGTGAATTCAACATTCTTTTCTTTGAGTGCAGAAATAAGTCTTTTCTGACCTTTTTCGTCCTTCATCAATTCTTTAGCAAGTAAATCCTTATCTGTAGGACACCACCCTTTTTTACCTTTTCTTAAAACAAAAACATATCCCTTTTCTTCCACTAAAATATCATTTTTTACACAAGCATTGATAAGTTCTAACGCATTAATGTATATCATTTATTATTCTCCCCTTTTTTAAAATTCTACTTTGGCATTATAATCTCTACTCCAAGTTTGAGCTAATTTTTCAGCCTCTACTCTTGTATTCATTGTTTCTGAACTGTCAGCCACCATAACTGTATTCTTATCGTGAAATCTAAACTCTACAACAAATTTTCCATTCTTTGGCGTTACCGCTACTCCCATTGTCATAATAAACACTCTCCTCATTAATAAAATTATAAAGTAAACTTTATACCTGTTTTAAAATTAAATTTTTTATATTATATTTTTAAAATCAAATACTTATAAGATAAGTGTAATTATTGTGGAAATGTTGTTAAAGTTAACTAAGTAAAGCCTTCAATGCTACTTTTACTAACAATTAAGTAGGTTATTATTTGTATGTTCAGGTTAAGATACTATTACAAAGAAATTACACAAATAAATATTTTAGGAGGGATAAGCATGGCAAACAGAAATAATAAAACTTTAATACCAGAAGCGAAAGCAGGTTTGTCTCAATTCAAAAATGAGGTCGCAACTGAAATAGGATTAAAAGATTATGCTAATTCAGATAAAGGAAACCTTACTTCCAGACAGAATGGAAGCGTAGGAGGAGAAATGGTTAAACGTATGGTTGAAGCATACGAAAAACAACTTTAGGTAGCTGACAATGTAAATGCACTGGGATTACTCTTGGTGCATTTATTTGTTTGCAATAAAAAAGGGGCAGTTATACTGCACCCATTATTGAAGTTTTAAATCCTGTTAAAATTACCCCAAGATATTCTTCAAAAGTCATTACATTATTTCCTTTTTCTTTGCAATCTGCTACATAATCATTATATCCCTTTTTCACCATTTGTTCTGTACTCATAATAAACATCTCCTTTAAAATTAATTTTCTAAACCTATTATTGTTCTTCCATTAAATCAATCATTATATCCTCATATAGACTTATCTGACCTCTCAAATATTCAGCTCTTTTCATATCCTGAATATACTGGGAATGGTCAAACAATGTATAAGTCTTGCTTTCTAATGTTTGCAATTCTTTTAATGATTTTTTTCTTTTAATTTCTACATGTTTAATATTCATAATATCACCTCAAAAAATAATTTATAAATTTTATTGCTGAAATCAGTTTTCACCAAACCCAACCATCTAACTCAGTGTCATCAGCCCCGTTTATACATTCAATAATTATCTTATCTACTTCATCTACTTCATATATTGCTAAAAAAACAAATCCTAAACCAAGACAAATTGTAACCAATCCTAATATAATTTCTAATATTTCCACACTAATATCCCCTTTCAATTTAACGGTACATATAATACCAATCCTTTTTATAAATTTTATTACATATCCAATATCTTGAATAAACGAACCCAAAAAGCTAAATAAACAAATAAAAATCCTATTATAGTAATTACTGCTATTACTAAATCCATTTTCTACATCTCCTTCTAAATTAAAATGATATGTGCTATATCAATCCTGTTGCATATTTTTATAATTAATTTATTATATTGTTTAATTTAAAACTTTATAAAAGGCAAAACAAAAGACCTGAGTTTCCCCAGGTACTTTTATTAGAACAATATATTATCAACTTCATCAACGAAGCCATTTCTCTTTTCGTATGTTAATAATAAATGCTCCTTTGCTCTTGTAATAGTTACTATTAGTAGCCTTCTCTCTTCCTCTGTCTTTGCAATGCTTGCTATATCATCTTTAGTAGTATGTCTATATTCATCCATAAGCCCAATAACTACTTCAAACTCTCTTCCTTTAGAAGCATGAGCTGTTGATAAAACAACTGAATTATACACACTATCATCTTTTTCAATTGCTAATTCACTATCATATTTCTTTATCTTAACCAAGAATTCAGATACCTCTTTAGGAGTTATAAAGCCTTTTCTTTTACAGATATTAAGCAATCTTTCAACTGCTCTGTCCTGCTGTGCTATAGGTTCTAATAATGTATAGAACATATTAACTCTTCCAGGCCCATCTAAAGCTTCATATGCTTCTAAGAACTTATTTTTCTCAGTAGCAATAAATATTCTTAGGTCATCAACGTTTGAGAACTCTTCATAATTACTAACTTGTAACCATTCAGCAAAATGAAGGTCAAGTGTATTGTCAACTAAGAAGTTTGAAAAACCAATAATGTTTTTAACCTTATTGTTATCTTTTAATAATTCTGTTACTGCAAGTAAACAAGGTACTCCTTCTGTCTTTAAAGCCTTTTCGACTTCTAAAAGTTCAGCCTTAGTTCTTGCAATTACTCCTATTTCATACATAGGTATACCTGCTTCAATCTTATCTTTAATGAATTGCACAATACCTAAAGTATTTACATTTCTCATTACAGGAGCTTCCCCATCTCTATCAGATATGATCTCCTTCTTAATTTTCTTAGTATTTATGTCGTTAAGCTGATTTGCTAATCTTGAAATCTGCTTTGTACTTCTAAAGTTATTTTTTAAGAAGTAATCTTTAGTTTCTGGGAATATTAAGTGGAAATTTAGAATATTATCTTGGTTTCCGCCTCTCCAACTAAAAATAGCTTGTGTGTCATCTCCACATACTATTAAAGAAACGAATTTGCTGTATTGTACAAGTTGTTGTATTATATACATTTGGCTCATATTCGTGTCTTGAAATTCATCAATTACGATATGCTTGTACCCATATTTCTCAACCATATCTGGATTAGATAGTAGCTCAATGCACATATCTATTTGGTCTTGATATTCAACAAAATTCTGTTCTTTTAACTGCTTTTGGAACTTTAGGTATACCCCAAACATTCTGTAAGCATACTCTTCCTTCATGCCTAAAGCTTCAATCATTTCATCTGGATAAGTATATCCACCATCTTTGATTATTTGAACAACTTCTGCTGTTTCAACAATTGCTCCTTTAGCAGAGAAAAAGTCTAATAGTGGATACCTGTAATTAAGTCCCTCTATCTCTTCCTCTTCATCTAAGATATTTGCAATAATATCATATTTATCAAGTTTATCAAGGATTTGAGGCTCTTCTGTGAAACCTAAAACACTATATTCCTTCTTTATTAACTCATAACCAAAACCATTGAAAGTCATTATAGTTATATCATTAATATCAATATCAAGTTTCTCAACCTTTATCCAATAAGCCATCTTTTCCTTTAACTCTCTAACACCCTTCTCAGTAAATGTTATTAAAAGAAAATCTTTTGGACTATAGAAGTGATTTTTGATAAGCTCTATAACTCTCTTGGCATTAACTGACGTTTTTCCCGCTCCTGCCACTGCATTTAGCCTACAATATCCTTCTGTGAACCTTATGAATTGTCTTTGTGGATAAGTCCATTGAACCTTCTTTGCTTTCTCTATTTGAGGGACAACTTCAAGTTTTGAGTTATCTACGTGAGTATAAAGACAAAGGTTCGAGTATTGACATCTGTCACAATCTGTTCCAGTACATTTCTTAGAACTATTTTCACTTTTCTCTCTTATGACATTTTCTACTCTTACGTTAACCTCAGTAGAATGTATATCATTTCCTCCAAAATGATAAGAGATAACATTTTTGCCTTTTTTAACTTTACCTTTTTCCTCTTCAAATTCAGATAGTCCATCTTTATCAGAAGTATTAGCAAGATAAATTATAGTAGGAATTATAACCTTATCAGGGTATAAAGCCTCTCCCGCTACTTGCATAAGATACAATTCCATGCTTTGCTTAGGGTCTGTATCTCTTTTTCTTCCCTTCATTGTCATTTCAGGTTTTTTTCTTCTGAACTTAATCAATTCAATACTTCCATCTTGATTTTCAACTATAAGGTCTGCGTCAACTTTCAAGAATTCACCCTCAATTTGTAAAGTATGAGAAGCTAATTTTCTTAATACTTTTCTACATTTAGCTAATTCCCAATTAGCATATCTTACTATCTGGTCAACAAAAAGGTTTATATCCTTTTTCATCTCAGATTTTGAAATAAATATTTCTCTTGCAAGATATTTGTAAAAAATACCTCTTACAGCCTTTTCATCAGTCATATCTTGAATTGTAAGCTGTTCTAATAACTTCTTTAGAGCAATAGCAGTATAATACTCCTTACCCTTTGAACCGCCTAAATTCTGACCATCTAAAAAACCTCTGTATGGACAACTTTCCTTTTTAACTAAATCTCTTACCTTTAACATAATAAAATCACCTTTACCTTTCAATAATAAAATCTTCTGATTTACCTGTTTTCTAAAAAATACTTTCTATATCTTACTCATTACATGCGTTTTTCATAAAGCTATTTATTAATGTTATGTCCTAAACTTTATAGAGCCTTAGACGTTGTACGTCATCCAAAGTATTTATACCTATATGTTCAAAGTGTTATCATGTGACCAACTTAATTTATTGGAGGTGCTTTATGTTTTTTATACAAACATCAGTCAACCTGACTATCCTCATGGTTTCTTTAAGGCTTATCTTATTAGGCACAGATGTAACTAAACTTTGTGAGGGTTTCATCCTGTTTATAATAGCCTTAGTGTTAACTCTATACACAATAAGCTTGTATACAAAAAAAGCTCTTAAAAATTTCAGCATAACTGCTCTAAAGAAAAACCCTTTACTAATAGTTCCATGTCATCGTAATCCCGATAGATGTATAACTATAAATGGAAAGCCTATGAAAATTTGTTCAAGATGTTTAAGCATGTTAATTGGATACCTGTTTATACCTCTCTCGTTTCAATTATCTCTACCATTTATCATAGGTATTCTTTGTCAGATACCCATGATTACAGATGGGTATACCCAATTAAAGAAGTGGCGTACAAGCAATAATTGTTTAAGAATTATTACAGGGTTAATAAGCGGTTTTGGTCTTTCTATCTGTATAGTTAGTTCTGTTACTTTTCTTACAAAGTGATTATACCTTTTTCATTGACTACAGTCAATAACTTTGTACGACACACTACGACACATTAGATGTTATCAATATCATCTAATCGTAGTAAAATCAATATATAAACACTAATTAAACCAAAATTTTTCGTAGAGGTGAACTTAAATGAAAGTTACAGAAGTAAAAATTTCTAAACTTGAAAATGGAGGAAAGGCGAAGGCGTTTGCGTCAGTTACATTTGACGGAGCTTTCGTAATAACTGGTCTTAGAGTTATGGAAGGAGCTAATGGTCTATTTGTAGCTATGCCATCTCAAAAAAGAGAAGACAAATACGTAGACACAGCTTTCCCAGTAACAAAAGAGTTCAGAACTGAACTTCAAGACGCTGTTCTTGCAGAATTCAATAAATAATAAAGAAGGAGTATAGGATGATTTTCCTACACTCCTTTTTTTATGCTATTTAGTATTTTCAACAGCTTTAACGGTGTTTTCAACTGCCTTATCAGTGTTATCTATATTTTTAGTATTGTCAGCATTTTGCTTTGTTGTATCTTTAATACTGTTGCTACTTTGAGACTTGCTACTATTGTATTGTTTCAAAATACTTGTTTTGGGGTTTATATAATAACTAAATTGGCTGTAATTCGCATTAGGCTCATTTAATGCTCTACCTAAATTTCCACCAGGGGCATAAATAACTTGGGCAATGGTTGGTTCTCCTTTAAGTTCATCAGGCTTGGAATACATTAAAATCTCCACTCCATTAATGTCAGTTGCATTTTTAGCCTTACTTATTATAGATTCCGATATAGACTTTAGGTCTTCCGAACTTATGTTAGCATTAACTATTGTCTTATACTGAAAAACCTTGACATCCTTGTCATCAGCTATATTCTTTTGTGATAGTATCTTATATTCGCCTATAGGCATATTATATATTTTCTCAGCCTCTTTGTTCATAGTATTAAGTTTCCAAAATCCGAATACTACGAACCCCATAAATATTACTGTAGTTAGCCTAAATATCCATTTAGCTTTTTTTATGCTATTCATATATATTACCTCCTTCAATTCTAATTACTGCAAAACAGGTATTTGTAGAAGCTTTTGCAGGAGTTCTAAGCATAAATGTTTCCACTTTTCTATAAAGGTCTAAACTATACCTTATTACTTGATAAATGTCCCAAGCTACCTTTACTTTTTCAGAAACCTTATCTGAGAATATACCATGGGAGGCGTTAGACGGAAAGTCAGGAAAGAATACACTCTTCATTTCTTGTAGAACCTTCTCCTTTTCATCATAATTCTCAAATTCAAAACCTAAGTAAGACATTAAGAAGTCTAAATGATGAAATTGTCCTAATCCAATTCGAGCATAATGTTCAAGTGCATATAAAAGTATCCATGCTTCATCTTCTGTGATGTCAAAAGAACCTTCTTTTACTTTATTAGCTAAAGAATTTATTACTTCAATTTTGTCTTTCGATATAACCTGTATACTTAAAGAACTATTTGTTTTATAGAAAATTTCATTGAATTTTTCTGCTGTTTTAAAAAACTTATCTCTATCTATACAAGATATATTCATGTTTTTCAATTTCCTATCTATTGTTAATGGGTCGCCTACTGCTAAGTCTCCACACATTGTAATTGCTTCAAAAATAGCTTCTGTATGCTCTTTAATTACGTTATTTATATTAATTTTCACTTATTATTCCTCCTGTCAACGAACACTTAATTCGTTGACTATTGTCAACGATTGTACTATAATAATATCACAGGGGTAACTCCCTGTCAATAAATTATATGGGGGCGGATATATGTCAAGAATTCTGATAACTGGCGACATACACGGAGAAATTAGTGTTAAAAGAATACTTAAAATAGATTATCTTACCGAAGAAGACTATGTAATAATTGCAGGTGACGCAAAGATTGTCTGGGATAAATCAGATAGACAGCTTGCACTTATAGAAAAGTTGAAGAAAAAACCTTTCACTATCCTCTTTGTTGATGGAAACCATGAGAATTTTGAGCTATTAAATAGCTACAAGGTTCAGCAGTGGAAAGGCGGAAATGTTCATAAGATAGCAGATAATATTTATCATCTTATGAGAGGTCAGGTCTTTACCATTAATAAAAAGAAGATATTTACCTTTGGAGGAGCTATGTCTGTAGACAGGTTCAAAGGTGTTGAAGGCGTTGACTGGTGGGAAGAAGAGTTGCCAAGCGTTCAAGAGATGGATGAAGGTTTTAAGAATTTAGATAAACATAGATATAAGGTCGATTACATAGTGACACATACATGCCCAGTAGAAACATTAGAATTCTTGGGTAGAGTATACGGTTTTAAATCAGAGATTGACTATCTTCATAGATACTTTGATGATATAAAAGATAGGGTTGATTACAGACATTGGTTCTTTGGTCATTTTCATAGAGACCAGTATTTGTTTGATAACCAAACCGCATTGTTTGATGGACTAATAGACCTTTAATGAATTTAATTAGCACTTCTTCGGAACATCCTTAGCGGTGCTAATTATCTCCCATATAATATCAAGTTCAATATTGTTGATATGTAAACAACAATATTATTAATATAGACCCATACACAATTAAAATAATCGTTAAACTAATGGAAGGAGTTGAGTTGGATTGGGTGTATTAAATAGTAAATATTTATTGTCTTATGATTTCAGGATATTTTATTGTCCAGAAACATTTTTCATAGGAGCATATAAGGAACTAAATCAAGAAACACTTAAATTTGAATTATATACTGATAACAGAGACTTGGTGGAATACGCTTATCCCATAGACGTATCTGAGATCGACCCGATAGTAAAAACTATACTTATGGGAAGTATCTCATATTTACTTAGCGAACAAAACCTCGCTTGGATAAAGGAATTTGAGGCAACAACCTCTAAAAACCCTGATATATGGGAAGATGAAAAATATGTATTCAACTATTTAACTCTTAAAATAATGCTTATGGGTTTTTCCGAAAGCAAAGCTCTTGATATAGCTAAAAGCTATTTTAAGTATAAAAGAGAAGGTCATCCTGTACTTAACATAAAGAGTATGGTTAAGGCTATTAATAAAAACATAGATAGTAAAGAATTTTGGATAACTAATAAAATGATTGAATTCGACCCAGTAGAAACCTCTTTTCTGAAAAAGGTATTGACTAACAAGATTAGTAGCGGGTTTGCTTTCGATTATAAGTATTTTGAGAGAGAATATATGTCTATTTGTAACAGTTCTTTTTCAAAAGAAAACTTTTCAATCAATTCTGTTAAGAGCTATCCAATAAAAAAGACTAAGAACTTGCAAGACCAAACGCCCTATATCTTCCAGGCATATGAAAGTATTATGACAACGATAGTCAATAATCTGGTTTTGAATAAGTTCCCACAACTCCAACACGAACCCAAATTCCTAATTAACCTCTTGGCTGAGATGAAAAACACTCTCTCAAACACTATGTTGATGTGGGAACAAAATGCAAGAAATAAAAACTAAACTTGCAAAAACTCGCTTTTAAAATTATGAAGGCGAGTTTTTATTATTTAATTTTTATTACTTTTTACATGATTTCGCCATTTTAAGACATATTTTTCACAATAAAAATATTTAATATTTTTTGAATATTGAAAGTTATTAAATGGTAAGAGTCATTACTATAATAAATTATAACATAAATTTATTAAAAAAGGCGTACATGGATGTACAATATTTGACAGGACGAACAAATAAATCGAAAGGTAAGGTGTATAAAATGGAAGGCATAACTACTATCAACAATAACAAATTAGGGGAGTATCTTAAAACTATTCGACAGGCGAGAGGTTTATCATTAAAAGATGTGGAGGCAGAAATTCAACTGAGTGCTTCTTACATAAATCGCTTAGAAAACGGAAATAGAAGTAACCCTTCTATAGACGTTCTT
>Ga0183101_1000179_pt1 | contig 61635 bp, 59 predicted proteins | sample Biomet3_FD_127790 | JGI IMG/M metagenome (GOLD analysis project Ga0183101, IMG submission 127790) | Microbial communities from bioreactor (seeded with sewage sludge) at LBNL, California, USA - Biofuel metagenome 3 | ecosystem: Engineered > Bioreactor > Anaerobic > Unclassified ... | reverse complement strand
TTCGAAAACCTATAATCTATCCGCACGCAAGTGAACCTCGGAGGAAAATGCGTATGAAGAAAACCTATCAGCCGTCGAAAGTGAAGCACGCTAACAAAGCCGGCTTCCGCGCCAAAATGGCCGATCACAATGGCCGCAAAGTCTTGTCTCGTCGTAGAGCCAAAGGCAGAGCAAAAATTGCTGACTAATCCCCGAACAAGGGATTTTTAGGTGAACTGATGAAGCGGGAGAATCGGGTTCTAAAACACCAAGAGTTCGACGCGATTATTCAGTCCACACCGTTCATTAGAAGCCAACACTACGTCATTCACTACCGACAAAACGTCGCCAATAAGGCGAGAATCGGGATCTCCGTTAGCAAGAAAAACGGGGATGCAGTGACGCGGAACCGCATCAAGCGCCAGGTAAGAGCCATGATTGCCGGTGGTTACGATCTCAAGCAAAACTACGACCTCATAATCATCGTCAGGTCCTCTTATAACCCGGAGCAATTCCACGAAGAAGAAACGGAATTACTTTCTTCTTTGTCAAAGATCGGAGAAAAGCATTGAAAAAAGAAACAAGAACGAAGCTTCTAGGCGGACTTGGGCTCTTGGTTGGAGCCTTGGTACTTTCAGGTTGCACCGCCAACTTTTGCAGCGAAGAAGACAAAGCCAACATGGCTTACCCCTACGAACAGGGTGTTACGGTTTATTGTGATAAAGCCGACATTCCTTCAGCGTATGCGCCCTTTGCTGAACAGGTTTGGAGCGATAACGACACTGTCTACAAATATATTCCAGTCAATACCAGTGGCTATTACGCCGCAAAAAAAGCCAACTTTTTGACGAATACCATTATCTCTTCGGCAATCACGAGCAACTATCTCATCCCTTCACAGGCGTATTTCGCCGCCTTTGATCAAAAGCTTTTGGATGAAGTTGTTACTACGGCGATCGCTAACGGTTACACTTTCAAGAAAGATGCTTCGGGTAATCCGGTTACTTTAATGAACCGAAGCCAGTTAACGGCTGCCGATATTAACCCGTTCGATTCACCGGATTGCGTTGGAAACGAAACTAACGTTAAGGCGAATTCTTATTCGCTTCTCCGCAATTTTGGCTATTTAAAGTTTTACGACACCGTGAACAAAACGATGTGGGGAAACTGGAAGAATTGGAATGTCGCCATTGCCGAAACTTTAAAGGATTCGAGCCAGTGCCCGAACGCTGATTTTTCGACCCTTTATCAGACTGATGTGAATAATAAAATTTCTCAAATTCGTACTTGCATCGCCACCAGCGAAGGCACTTATGGTCACTATGGCGACTCCTCGAACTGGGAAGTCAAAATTGGTCAAACTACTTGGGCAGACGCCTGGCACAAAGGCTTCCTCGAAGGTTTGATTGAATATCCAGTCGCATGGATGGTCGATGTCTTTGCTCGTAGCTTTGATAAAGATCTTACTGGCATGGGTCAGATTTGGGCGATTGTCCTGGTCACTCTAATTGTTCGTGTTGTCGTCTTGGCTTTGACCTTCAAATCCACGATGGATCAGCAAAAGACCCAAGCTTTGCAGCCACAAATGGCGAAATTGCAGGCAAAATATCCCAATAGCAACACCAATAAAGCTGAAGCTCAGCGCTTATCGCAAGAGCAAATGGCTTTATACAAGCGGAATAAAGTTAACCCGTTATCGGTGTTCTTGGCCATGATCGTTCAATTCCCTGTCTTCATCGCCGTATGGGGTGCTTTACAGGGTAGCGCGGTTCTGAGCTCTGGCGAAGTCCTTAATCTCCGTCTTTCTGATACGATTCAATCCGTTCTAATGAATGTTTCAGGAACGTGGTATCAAAACACCAGCGGTTGGTGGACGGCTTTAGTTCTCTTTATCTTGATGTCGGTCTTCCAGTGGTTGGCGATGATGTTACCGCAATGGATGACGAAAAAACGGACTAAGAATCAGGCCAAAGTCACGGCTAATCCTGCTGCGGATAAGAACACCAGCACGATGAAATGGGTCTCTTATGGTATGTTGATTTTCACGATTATCATGGGCTTCGCGCTTCCGGCTGCCATGGGTATTTACTGGGGCATCGGCGCGTTAATTTCCATGATTCAGACTTGGATTACGCAGTCGATCATGCTCAATAAGCAAGCGAAAGAAAAGAGGTTATAGATATGAAGGAATTTACCAGCAAAACGGTAGATGATGCCGTCAGCGAGGCTTGTAAAGAGCTTGGCGTGACCGTTGAGACGCTTGTCTATAAGGTTACCGAAGAGAAGAAGGGGCTTTTCTCGAAAAAAGCCACGATTCAAGTCTATGACGTGAATGATGCTCTTGAGTTTGCTCAGGAGTACCTCAAGACTGCCCTCGGCGGGATGGGAATCACCATCGAAACTACTGGCACGATTGAAGAAGATATTATTCGGATCACCATTAACTCTGAACGTAATCCGATTTTGATCGGCAAAAATGGACGCACCCTGCAAGCGCTCAACGAGCTTGATCGCCTTGCGGTTTCGAACAAATTCCGCCATCGTTACCGGATTCTGCTCGATGTTGGCGGCTACAAAGAAGATAAGTATTCGCGGGTTGCCTATATCGCCAAAAAGACCGCGAACGAAGTCTTACGCAGCCACGTTGATGTTCGCCTTGATCCGATGACTCCCGATGAGCGCCGCGTTGTTCATAACGCCCTTAACGGCATGAATCACATCAAGACTGAATCTTCTGGTGAAGGCGTCAATCGCGCCGTTACCGTCAAGTACATTCCGGGTCCTGAAGCCGCAAAGGCTGCTCCGAAAGCGCCGATCGCGCCGGCTCCGGTAAAACCAGCCGAACCCGTTGCCACGAGCGAAGATAAGCCCGTCGAAGCGGAAACCGAATCGCCGAAAGACGATAAATAAGCCTCAAGAAACTAAGGGTGGTGAAAGCCACCCTTTTCTAATATCCAGTCTTACAAAGAGATTATTTTCGGGGGTTTTGAAGGGAGAAAAGTAATGTTTTCCCATCTCTTAATGGGCAAAAAGAGGTTGCCATTTCTACGCTTTGCTTTAACATTAACAAGTGGGTTCTTGGAGAGATAATTAATGAAGAAAAGAAATTTCATTCTTTCGACGATATTTAACGCTGTTTTAATTGTTACTGAATTGTGGGGTTTGTCGATTTCTTTGTTCAATTGGTATCCCGGAAACGCCTTTCCAATGCCTTCAGCGGCCGATAATTTTCGTTTTTATACTTTCGATAGCAATGTTCTTTTGCTGGTGACCTCAGTTCTTTATTTGGTGGTGAGCGTCATTTCTTATCGGAAGAAGAAAGAAATCCCGGGTTGGGTAATGATTTTTAAGTTTGTGGCTACCGTTTCCGTGTTGACGACCTTCCTCGTGGTCGTGACGATGCTTTTGCCGGCTTCCGGAATTGGAATGATTTCATGGCCTTATTTTTTGTTCGCCCACGTCATTGATCCGGTCTTAGCCTTGGTTTCCTTTGCGTTCTTTGAGGTTACTCCGATCATCAAAAAACGGAAGTGCTTTTACGTCGTTTCTCCTTTGGCTGTTTATACCGCCGTTGTTTCCCCGCTAGCCTCGCTAAAAATCGTCAAGGATCCTTATGAAGAAATCGGTCTTCTCGATGTTACAGCCTCGCCGGCGATAGATATCGTTTGGAAATGGTGTGCGATTTTCTTCGGAACCCTCCTGGTGGGCTTCCTCGTGCTTCTTCTCCAAAACCTCATGGGAAAAATCGAAGCAAAAGCCGATGAGAAAGCTAAGGCCGACCAGCCTTCGGCTTATACCGAGGACCGTGGACCAGAAGCCACTCCAACGCAAGAAATCGCAGCCGATGACGTCGTTGTTATTGAAGATGAAGAGGGGGCTGAAGAAACTGAGGAAGAGCAGGAAATCAAAGAGGAAGAAGAAGCAAAGAAAACGAATCCGACCGGTTACATGAATCGCCCTCGTGTTTATCACATTGCCAAACAAGCCATTACTGGCAAATGGCAAGTTCGTTTAGCGACAGGTCAAAAAGCGATCAAACTCTTCGATACACAGGAACTAGCAATTAACTACGCCAAAAGTTTGGTCAGGACCCAAGGCGGTAGTATTCGGGTTCATTCGTTAAAAGGCAAAATGCGCAAAGAGTAAAAAATAACCTCGATTTGCGGAGATTTTTAAAATTATTGCCGTCTTCAACCCACCGAGGTTTCTTTCAAGTATAATGGATGCTGTGAGTAATGTTATTGTAGCTTTAGCCACCGCCCCGATGAAATCCGCCCTTGCCCTGATTCGCTGCTCAGGCGATGGTGTTTTTGAGATGACCGATCAAATCTTTAGCCATCAAGTTTCTGGGATTAAAGGCCGGCAAATTTTCCTCGGTCATATTCGCGACAATGGCGAAGATATCGATTTGGTCGAAGTGCTCGCTTATCCTGGTCCCAAAACCATGACGGGCGAAGACGTCGTTGAAATTTCTTGCCACGGAAGTCTTCTGATTGCTAATGAAATTATTGGCTGTTATTTAAAACGTGGCGCTGTTTATGCGACCCGGGGGGAATTCTCTTCTCGCGCTTTCTTTAATGGCAAAATGGACCTGGTTGAAGCGGAAGCCGTCAACGATCTCATCAATGCCACGACGAAAGAGGCCAAAAACCTTTCGCTTTTGTCGTTAGAGGGCTCCACCAGTAAACTTGTACAACCCCTCAAGAAATCCATCGCTGATTCTTTGGCCCTCATTGAGGTGAATATCGACTATCCGGAATATACCGATCTCGAAGAAGCGAACGAAAGCAAAATTGCAGCTTCGATTCAATCCATTCGTCACCAAGTCGCTGATTTGATTCGCGGGGGTGAAGAAGGAAAGATTATCAAAGAGGGCTTAAAGGTTGCGATCGTCGGGGAACCCAACGTCGGGAAGTCATCGTTGTTGAATGCGATGCTTAACGAAGACAAAGCCATCGTTTCGGATATCCCCGGAACGACCCGAGATGTCGTCGAAGGTGAAATAAACCTTCAAGGGATCGCCCTTCATCTATTGGACACGGCAGGCATTCGAGAGAATGCCGAGGCCATCGAAGAGATGGGGATTAAACGAAGCGAAAAGACGATTCAAGAAGCCGATGTAGTGATTCTTGTCGTCGATGCTCAAAAGGGTTTAAGCGTTGAGGATCAAAGAATTCAGTCTTTGGCGCATGACAAGATTTTAATTACGGTCTATAACAAGGAAGATTTGGTGAAAAATAAAGAGAAGAATGTTCTTTATATTTCCGCGTTGAAGAAAGACATTCAGCCCTTGATGGATAAGATCTATTCCGATTTAGGTTTGTCTGACGGTGCCTTTGAGAATCCAAGCCTCAACAACGCTCGCCAACTTGGCTTATTGCGGAAGATCGATTCCTGCCTTGGCGAAGCCGAAAAAGATTGTCTTGCTCACCAGCCCATTGATTTAGTCTCGGTAAATTTGATGGCGGCGTATAATGCGACGAGAGAAATGCTCGGGGAGGATGCTACCTTGGATCTAACCGATGAAATCTTTTCTCGCTTCTGCGTGGGGAAATAACGAATGCTGGATAGCCATTGTCACCTAAACGACGAAAAACTTTTCTCTCAGAGAGCCAACGTCATTCAAGACGCGATCTCTAGGGGCGTTAATCTTTTTCTCGTTGCCGGTTGGGATATCGAAAGTTCCAAAAAAGCCCTGCAAATCGCGCATGAATTTCCTCACGTTTATGTTGCAGTCGGCCTCCATCCGGAAAATCTCGATGGCGTTAATGACGATACTCTTCTCGCCTTAGAAGAACTTGCCAAGGACCCCAAAGTCGTTGCCATTGGAGAGATTGGTCTTGATTACCATTGGTACAAAGAAAAAGATGACCAAGTTAAACAAAGAACCTTCTTCATTAAACAAATCGAACTGGCGAACAAACTTCATCTTCCCGTTTGCATTCACGCGCGCGAAGCCATCCAAGATACCTACAACATTCTAAAGGAGCATCCCGTCGAGAAGAAAGGGAACCTTCACTGCTATTCAGGACCGACAGAAATGATGCCGCAATTTGCAAAACTTGGTTTCTATTTCGGCTTTGACGGTCCGATCACTTATAAAAACTCTCAGGTCCCCAAAGCAAACGTTGTAGCTTGCCCGTTCGACCGGCTATTGAGTGAAACGGATTCCCCATATTTGACCCCTGTCCCATTTCGCGGAGAGCTCAACACCCCGAAGTACATTCCCGAAATCGTTAAAGAGATGGCGCTTTTGCGGGGTATCGACGAGAAAAACCTAGCAAATCAGATACTTTTGAACTTTAAAACTTTATTTCACGTGGAACAATAAAATGGAAAAATACCCTGCTCTCATTGTTGTAGAAGGAAAAACCGATAAAGACCTTATCGAGAGTTTTTTGGATGCAGATATTGTCACAACCAATGGATCAGAAGTTTCACGTGAAACAATTGATTTCATCAAAAATGCCGCGAGTTTGCGGAGTGTTGTTGTTTTGACCGACCCTGATGCACCAGGCAAAAGAATCCGTGACATCCTTAATGCCAACATTCCGGGTCTTCTTCACGCTTTCATTCCCAAGGAAAAAGCGATTAAACATCACAAGGTCGGAGTCGCGGAATCATCGAGGGATGTTATCTTGGAGGCTTTAGCGAACCTCGTGCCTTCTTCCTATCGCCCGTATTCGACTATAACGAGCGAAGATCTCTTTGATCTCGGACTCTTGGGTAGCGAAAATTCCGTGCAAATCCGCCATCAAATCGAACTGAAACTTCATTTAGGTCACACCAACGGAAAGTCTTTGCTAAAACGATGCAAGGAATTGGGTCTGACACGAAAAGATTTGGAGGATGCCCTTCATGGATGAAAAGAAATACTTTGAAACGATCGCCGAATACAAACTTTTGGCCAAACATGAAGTCGGTCAGAACTTTCTCGTTGATCCTTCGGCAGCTAAAAAGATCGTTGATCTTGCTGAAATCACTTCCGAAGATCGTATTCTTGAAATCGGATCCGGGGCTGGATCTCTTTCGTTCTTTTTGGAACAAAGCGCCGGGGAATCCGACTTAATCGATATCGATGAAGGACTTGTTGCGAAACTCCATCATGACTTTGAAAATAATCCTCGGGTTCATCCACTTGTTGCTAATGTCATGCGTTTTGACCTTTCGCCCTACAACAAAATTATTGGTAACCTTCCCTATTACATCACCTCAGCGATTATCGAAAAGCTACTCTTGGAAGCCCAGAATGTCAAAATTGCGGTACTGATGGTTCAAAAAGAGGTTGTCGCCCGTCTGAATTCGTCTCGAGGAAGCGCCGATTATGGCCCTCTCCCAATCTTGATTCAGTATCGCGCTAGTTTCGTAAAAGGGTTTAACGTCCCCCGGACTTCGTTTTCTCCCGCTCCTCATGTCGATTCTTCTGTTTTTGCTCTTCGGTTTAAATCCGACGTGAATTGCGAAGAGGCCGCCGCTTTATATCGACTCGTTTCTCAACTCTTTTTGCATCGAAGGAAAACGATTTATAACAATTTGCAAACCATTGTAAACGATTCGCTAAAAGCCAAAGCCGTGCTGGAAAACTCTGGTATTGATCCGAAGCGAAGACCCGAAGAACTTTCATTGGAGGAGTATCTTGGGCTCCTTTCTCAATTGCATTGAGAAGCGAACCTAGTAAAATCTATTCGCAAGGTATGTTATTTCAAAAAAACAATTTGGTTGTTAAGTCCTACGCGAAGATCAATGTCTCGCTTCGTGTTCTTTCTAAAAGAGATGATGGCTACCACGAATTGGAGATGGTCAATCTCCCGTTGGAGCTTCATGATGCTATCGAAATTGAGCGGGTTCCGAATGCGGTTGATACCTTTGTGACCTGTGACGATATCGGTCTTTCAAAGACTCACCACAATCTTTGCAAAAAAGCCGTTGATGCGATGCGACAAGAATATGGCTTTAAAGATAATTTTAATATCGCGATTCATAAGGAAATTCCTTTTGCCGCTGGTTTAGGCGGCGGATCGTCCAACGCGGCAGCGGTGATGATGGCCCTCGTTAGCCTTCTTCATATTAAAGCCGATCCCGCAAAATTAAACCAAATTGGTCTAAGTATTGGCGCTGATGTTCCGTTTTTCCTTTTGAATAAACCGGCTTATGTGACTGGTATCGGGGAAAAACTTCAGCTAATTCCTGTGAAAAAATCCTATAATTGCCTGATCGTTAAGCCTCAGAAGGGCCTTAGTACTACCGACGTTTTTGCTGTCGCTGATAATTTCGAACGCACCGCGATTGAGACTCAAGGCGTTCTTCAAGCTCTCGCTTCGGGGGATAACGCCCTTTTAGCTAAAAGCATTGGCAACGATCTTTATGCCCCTGCTAAGAGCCTTTTGCCCGAAGTTGGTAAGATTGTCGATAGCCTCAAGAACGACGGGATTTCCATCGTTTGCATGAGTGGCAGCGGATCTTCTGTTTATGCCTTATCCGACGACGCGAAGCTTTTAGGCAAGGCAGCACGAAAGTATTTAGACTTAGGTTATGTGGTTCGTTTGACGAAAACGACGCTTTAAAAATTAGGGAAAGAGGTAAAAAAGATGAATAAATACGCCATTATTTTAGCAGCAGGAAAAGGAACGCGGATGAAGAGCAAGCGCGAGGACATCTCGAAAGTTTCCTTTCCGATTTTGGGCCGACCGCTTGTCAAATACGTCATTGAAGCTCTCAAACCGATTGGTTTAAAAGAACTCATTGCAGTTATCGGCTTCGGAGGTGCTACCTCGGAAGCGATTGTGAAAGAGGACGCTAAGGTTGTTTGGCAGAAAGAACAAAAAGGTTCGGGTCACGCCGTCATGATGGCTGCCCCGTTACTCGAAGGAGCCGAAGGCGAAACCATCGTTTGCTGTGGCGACACTCCCTTATTAACGACCGCCACCCTCCAAGCGCTCTTTGATGCCCATGAAAAAGATCATAACTCTTTGACCATTATGACCTCGATTCTTGAAGATCCTTTCGGCTATGGCCGTATTGTTAAAAAAGATGGTCGTGTCCAAAGAATTGTTGAACAGAAAGACGCGACTGAAGAAGAAAGAAAAATCAATGAGGTCAACGCCGGTGTTTACGTCTTCGACAATAAAGAGCTTTTCGAAGCTCTTCATCACATCACCACGAATAACGCTGCCGGTGAGTACTATCTCACTGATGTTATCGGACTTTTCGTGAATAAAGGCTTAAAAGTCGGATCTTATCCGGTTAAAGATGTCGACGAGACGCTTGGCGTTAACGATCGTTACCAGTTAAGTGTTGCTGCCAAAATCATTCAACGCCGCATTAATAAGGCGCTCATGATTTCGGGTGTTACGATTGAGGATCCGGAAAGCACCTATATCGCTCCTGGAGTTAAAGTCGGTCAAGACAGCGTTATTCGCCCAGGCTGCTTCCTTATGGGGAAGACGATGATTGGCGAGGGCAACACCATCGGTCCGAATTGCTATTTTGAAAATGTTGAAGTGGGCGAGGGCAACGAAATTATCTACTGCCACCTTGTCGATACAAAAGTCGGCAACGCCACCACGCTTGGACCCTATCTTCGCACGCGGAAGGGCGTCGTGATTCACGACAAAGTTCATATTGGCAACTTTAACGAGCTCAAGAATGTTGATTTTGGTGAAGGTTCGAAAGCCGCTCATTTGTCCTATTTGGGTGATGCGACCATCGGCTCTGGCGTCAACATCGGCTGCGGGACGATTATCGCGAACTACGATGGCGTTAACAAATTCCACAGCGATATCGCAAACAACGCTTTTGTCGGATCGGGATCAACGATTATTTCACCGGTTAAGGTTGGAGAGAACGCCTTCATCGCTGCTGGCAGCACCATCAACAAAGATGTTGCTCCTGACGAAATGGCAATCGCTCGCGCCCGCCAAGAGAACAAACCTGGTTATGCGAAGGTTCTTCATGCCAAAGCTTTGGCTAAGAAAAATTCTAAATAACTCCGCAAAAACAGCCTAAAATTTGCAAAGCTGGCCTAAAAAGCCAGCTTTTTTAAATGAAGAAAAACTTTTTCGTGAGAGCGAAGGAAATGGGTGCTACTATAACGACAGAGGTACATAACCATGGATTGGATGGGCGTCTATGGGCACAACATCTTCATCGACGATTCACTCGTCGGGTATATCTCTTCTAACGGAGAGGGCGGGGCTATCCTCTTTATTTCGGGACGCAAATTTGCTGAGATGGATGAGCAAGGCGTTATTTCCATCGCCGGAAAGCAAGTCGGCTACATTGACGATGGCGGAGACGTTTATTTACATGAAAAATACGTTGGCGAAGTGGATGCTACAAACGACATTCGGTTCTATGGGGCTAAATTAAAAGGTTAAGCAACCTCAAAACGAACATTGAATGTCTTTGCTTTGTTAGTCGGAAGTAACGAGGCCGCTTGGGTCAATATTTCGGCTTTTTGACTTTGATAAACGAGAAGTTCTTTTCGGATGGCTTTTTCGTTTTTCTTTGTCATCCCTTTAAAGAAGCTCAACAAGATCAACGAGAAACCTAAAAGAAACATGAACCCTCCGTCGATGGATAAACCAATTCCTGATTCTTTTAGCGAAGCAAAATCTTCGGGTTTGACGAGGGATAAAACCAGCATGACGAAACCAGCCATAAGGACAAAAAAGCCGACGGTCAAGGGCAAAGCGCCAAAACCAAAGAGAAAAATGACCAACCACCTTTCGGTGGGAGATCTCGTCTTCTTTGGCGTTGCATTCCTTTTTGATCTCGTCGTATTTTGTTTTTAGGCATCAAGCTCCTCTTTATGGGGCAAAAGCCACATCCCGCTTGAAATAAAGGCTCTGATAGCCGTCATAGGTGGCTGAATCGTTGGGCGAAGGCTGAGAAAGCGTGTTATTATCTCCGAAATCCGAGAACGATGCGGAATCGGGGTAAATCGCTTGATTCGTTTTTACGGTTTCTACCGATTCTTCGACTGGTTCTTGCTCTTTTTGCTCTGGATTGAGTTCTAACTCTTTGAATTCTTCCTTTCGGATTCGAATCCAACCGAAAAAAGCATAATCTTGGGCCAAAAGGGCGACGTGGGTCGGCAACGTCTTGATTTGGAGAACCTCATAAATTGCCATAACTCTATTATTTTAAGCGATGTCTTTTTAGAAAGAAAAAGGTTTATCTCTTCTTTGAAGATATCCCCGTCAATAAACGAGCAATTCCTAAACGCTTATCAGTACTATAGGGTTGGAGAAAATTAGTGTAAAGTCTATGGAGTAACCACTTCGGACCCTCTTTTGAGACATCTTGGATGTCTTTTATTGAAAATGAGTCCCTTTCGATATGATAATGTCAACGGAAAAAGCTCGCTATTGCAGGGAGAAACGCCATGATCAAAAACGAATATCGGAGTTTTATCGTTAAAAATGGTTCTGAAGCCGCTACGGCTGAATACCAAGAAGTTTTTGGCTATCACCTTGCGACATGCTCCTATACTCTGCATGGTATCCGAATGATTTTTCGCCGTGACGTTACTTCTCCGAACTTTGCCTTATGGCGCCGAGAAGAGAAACTTCATTACCACCTCATTAACGATGGGAAAGAAATCCAAAAAGAAATTAATTACGTTCACAGAAAGACGGCCTTTCCAACCGCCGGAGCGTTTGTTTTTTGGCTTTTGATGTTCACCGCTTTAGCTTTAGTGATTTGGATGAGTTTTGTTCTAACGGGGAAAGCCAATCCAGTCGATGGTGCCCCTTATTTTCTTGGGGTGGGGCTTTTGGTGTTTTTTACGGCACTTGCCCTTTATATCGTTTTGGTAGTTTCTCATAAGAAGAAATGGGTTTTGCTTAAAGAGGAACTTGAGAAAGATCTAAAAACTATCGCGACAATAGATCGGCGATTTATGAATGACTTAGCTGCCTCAAATCGTGTTCCAGAGGTTCCGTTCGATCTCATTAAACATATTGAACAAAAAGATAAACTTGGTATTTATTCTAAATAATAAACCCCGCAAAACCGACTTATTTTTTACCAATCGCGCCTCGTTTTGACGATGAGGATAATTGAATAAATAATTCCTGCCAACATAAAAATCGAGTTAGCTAAAGCCATCCAGCAAGTGTAGTCTCGGTCGCTGCGCTGTACGCTATAAATGAAGAATGCGAAACTTCCTAAGAACAAAACCGAGCAAGCTATAAGCCAGAAGATTGGTTCTTTTTGCTCCCGTTTCTTTTCTGCTATAGAGATTTCGGGTTTCGGAGCGGCTTTCTTTTCCGGAAGCTGGCGGGCTTCAATGTTAACTTTGGGTTTATCTCTTTGATACAAAAGAAGGAAAACGGCTTCTTGTTTTTCTTTTCCAAGCGCATTAGTAATCCTTGTATCCCGTTTGAGCATCGCTTCGCCCTCTGAGATATCAATGCGTTCCTGGTTTTGAAGCGTCCATCCTTCACCGGCTAGAGAATTGGAGAGCGCAGAGATCCCACTCTCATATGAAATAACTTTCTTTGTTTCTTGACTCACACTATAAGAATACCGATTTTGAGCAAAAGAAAAAGAGCAAGACAACCTCAATTTGAAATTGGGGTCGATGCTCTTTTGTCTTTTTTCGGTTTAGCGATTCGACTGATCGTCTTCCGAATTGTTGAAGGCGGCGTTATCGATTTCGACATTGGCTTCTTGCTCTTCGATCGAAGTGGCCTCTTCATTGTCTAAGAAACTCATGTTGTTGAATAATTTGTTGTCCATAACGTTATCTCCTTTTGTTGAAGCTCCCTCTCTTGGGAGCCCATTAGAATACATCTCAATATCGGTAAAAAAAGAGAAGATGCTTTTGATAGCGTTTTCAGAAAGCGTTTACCTAAAAAACAATCGATAAATACTTCATTTTAAAAGATAGAAAAGTCATATAAATGAAAATTTGTAAATCCTTAACACGCTTTACATCTATCAATGGCAACAAAAAGACGTGAAACGTCGTCAAAAATTTACGTCACTAGTATATATCGGGAGAAATATCGGTCATTTTTCGGGATTATTTACCGATGTTGTCGATTTCTTTGGGAAGAACAACGACAATATTGATGGGAGCAAATAGATCAGCAACCTCTGTTCTTTCTTGCTCGTCATAAACGACATAATGGGTGGCTTCTTTTAAATAACGGACCACTTCACCTGATCCATCAATGATGTGGTTGGCTAATGCCAGGGATGTCGTCATGTCTTGTTTTGTGAGATTTGAGAAAAGAAAACGGCAGCCTTGCAAATGGTGGTCTTCGACGCTGTCATCAATATAGTGAATTAGTTCATTAAACGTTCTGCTTTTATCCCGGTATTCAGAATCATATGGTAGCCCCAAATCACGCGAAGGACGCTGAAACACCTTTTCTTGAATTTGAAACAAAGAGGTATTGTCTGCGCAAGTTGGATAATTCGCGATCAATTCTTTAGGCGATAGTCCAGTGTCTCGAGCCATTCTCTTGAGCAATAGCATGCTCATTTTGGCATCATCGCTAGATTGGTGTTCAGCATAGTCGTCAAACGGCACATCAAGATCTTTTAAAGCGTCCTCAAGAGAAGGCGAGCGATCCCATTCACGGTAAATCCGATAAATGTCTTGGATGTCGAAATAAGCGAAATGGAGCAGTTCTTTATGATATCGGCGGCATTCACTTGATAAAAAACCAATATCGTTTTCGACAGCGTAGCCGAACACCGTCGTTTCTGGATCGACGAAGAGGCCCATTATGGACGAATAACGCTCGTCGAATTTCGGAGCGTATTTGAAACGAACCGGGGTGTAGGCGAGGTCGATGCTGTTGTAACCCACCCCTAAAACATGGGGATCAAATGGGGCGTCAGGGTTAATGATAAGGTCTTGCTCTTCGATGATCTTGAATGACTCGTCGGTTATGACGTAACCAAACGAACAAATTTTTCCTTCGTGGTTGTAACAATTCGCACATTCGCAATCAAAAAATAAGTATTTCATGATGTTATTATGCTCCAGCGAAAACGGTCCCGGGCGTTTTTCTTCACAAATGAAAAGACATGGATAGACTTAGGGGGTTATGAAATCTACCTTAATCATGATCGGCGGAGGGGAACTAGGAAACGGCGAAACCCTCCCAATTGATCAACAAGTGCGTCAGTATTGCCCCAAAGAGCATGCTCACCTTCTTTTCTTACCTACCGCCTCCCACGACACCGAAAGTTATAGTGAAGCCGTAAAACGTGTTTACGAAGCCCTTGGGTGCGAAGTTGTGTCTCTCTATATCTATGAAGCGACCCCGACACTCGAAGAGCTTCAGCGGGCTCTAGACTGGGTTGACATTGTTTATATTGGCGGAGGCAACACTCGAGATTTGCTTCGCCGCCTTCACGAGACGGGATTCGACCACGTGCTTTTGAACGCGATGGAAGATCGGGAAGATTTGGTTGTGGCCGGCATCTCGGCAGGCGCCAGCATGTGGTGTGGAGCTTCTTATGCCGATTGTGACATTATGGACGGGACTTCGGATCATATGATTTTCCTAAATTGTTTGAACTACCTACCTTTCGTTTTCAACCCCCACGCCCAAGAAGAGGATCGAAGAGATTTCCCGAAAGATTTCTCTGAGTCAAAATTCATTCAGGCCTATTCCTTGGATGGTGATACGGCGATGGTGATTCAAGACAAGAAAATCGTAAAGATTATAAAAATATCAGAAGGGCTTTCGGTTCAACTTTTCCACAAAGGAAAAGACGGTATTCTCCAGATTAAATCCCTTTAAGAAAAAACATGGTCCGCCAGAGGCAAAACTCTGGCGGTTTTTTTTATGAAAAATTATGAAAACAATAGGTCGTTACTTAGCATTTTCAACATGAATAAAAATGGGAAAAAACATGAAAAAAAGTTCTACTATTTTTGTAAAGTAATATGCGTTATAATTGCGTTACAAAAACAAAGGAGGTAAAACAGTTAAAATATGTCGAAGACAACGATGAATCTACGTATTGATTCAAAGCTAAAAAAAAGTGCTGAAAATATCATTTCTGAACTTGGTATTTCGACGAGTGCTGCTATTACCTTATATTTGAAGGCGATCGTTCGTGAAAAAGGAATTCCGTTTCCCGTTACTTTGGAAGGAAAGAAAAAGGGGTCTTCATCCTCTTCAAAAGACATTGATGAAGATGAGGAAATTTCCGACACCGACGATGGCGTCATCGACGAGGCCTCAATCAAGAAGGCTATTGATAAGTTCTAACTCTCTTCAGGGTTTTCTTTTAGAATAATTAAGGAGCCAAAATTTTATGGAAAAAAGCAAAGTCTATTTTACGGATTTTCGTTCTCGTCCTGGCGATTCATTAACAAACAAACTTCGTCGTTTGATGATTACAAGCGGCATTAAAAATATTGATTTTGAAGGCAAGTTTGTTGCCATCAAAATGCACTTTGGCGAATTAGGGAATTTATCTTTCTTAAGACCCAACTATGCCAAGGCGGTGGCCGACCTTGTTAAGGAACTGGGTGGCAAACCATTCTTGGTGGATTGCAATACTCTTTATCCAGGGTCTCGTAAAAACGCTTTGGACCATCTTAGTTGTGCACAAACCAACGGGTTTAATGAAATGTCGACTGGTTGCCACATCATCATTGGTGATGGGCTAAAAGGAACGGATGATGTTGCTGTTCCCGTTCATAATGGCGAATGCTGCCAGGAAGCTTATATTGGCCGGGCCGTTATGGATGCCGACGTCTTCATTTCATTAACGCACTTCAAAGGCCATGAAGAGGCTGGGTTCGGTGGAACGATTAAAAATATCGGAATGGGCTGTGGTTCTCGGGCTGGGAAGTGCGATCAACACGCTTCGGGGAAAACCCAAATTGACGAATCACTTTGCCGCGGCTGTCGAAGTTGCGCAAAAGTTTGCGGAAGTGATGCTATTTCTTATCCCAACAATAAAGCGAAAATCGATCTCAACAAGTGCAAAGGATGCGGACGCTGTGTCGCGGCCTGCCCCTTCGATGCAATTTCTCCGATTTCCTGGAATGCTAACGCCTTACTTGGGAAAAAGATGGCGGAATATACGATGGCGGTGGTTTATGGGCGCCCCTCTTTTCATATCTCGCTTGTAATGGATATTTCGCCTTGGTGCGATTGCGGAGGCTTTAACGATGCCCCGATTATTCCGGATGTCGGCATGCTTTGCTCGTTTGACCCGGTAGCCCTTGACCAAGCTTGCGTCGATCTTTGCGACAAAGAGGAAAAAGATTACTTCAAGAACTCGCAATTAGGCGATCGTGTGAAGTCTGGCGCCAAGATGACTGGTCACGTCTTCCACGACGACGAGCCAGAAACAGATCCTGATTCCGCCCTCGAACACGCCGAAAAAATCGGACTTGGCTCCAGGAGTTATGAGCTCATCACCGTCAAGTGAACCTGTGGATCAAACCAGGGTCAATGACGTTCAGACATTAATCCACATTCTTCTTAAAGAGATGCCGGAGTTTGTTTCGTATGCCGCGAAAGTACCTTCAGAATACCCTTATCAAAGAATGCTACTTCGGGGATTGATGAATCTTCGCTCCCCGATGCCGTTGAAGGAGGATTTTCTAAAGCTGCAGGACAAATTGCTCCATGAAGAACTTCAAGAAAAAGGCGTAATCGATGTTTTCACGTTACCTGGGACTTCTTATCCGAAAATCGCTCTCTATCAGGGGGATATCACGAGGCTTAAGGCTAATGCGATTGTTAATGCCGCAAATAGCCAAATGTTGGGGTGTTTTGTGCCCGGGCACCATTGCATTGACAACGCCATCCATAGCGCGGCAGGTCTTCAACTGCGCGACGAATGCGCCAAGCTTATGGCCGAACAAGGGCATGAAGAACCGGTTGGTTTGGCGAAATTGACCAAGGGATACAATCTCCCTTGCCGCTACGTGATTCATACCGTGGGACCCGTCGTTGAGCTCCGACCCACGAGCAAAGAGGAGTTTCTCTTAGCCCAATGCTATTTGTCTTGCCTCTCTTTGGCGGAATCCTTGGGTCTGAAGTCTTTGGTTTTTCCCTGCATCTCAACGGGCGAGTTTGGCTATCCCAAAAAAGAGGCAGCAAAAATTGCGGTGGAGACAGTGGATCAGTATATGGTAGAGCATTCGAATTGCCCCGTCGTCGTCTTTGATACATTTAAAGATGAGGACTACCATATCTACAATGAATTACTTGGATAATCTGAAAAAGGCCGCCCAAAAATTGAAAGAAGCCGATGCGATTCTCGTCGGAGCTGGTGCGGGTCTATCGACGGCCGCCGGCCTCGTCTACGATGGCGACGAATGGAAAAACCGTTTTGCCGATTTCATCGATAAATATCATTTTCCCAATTTGTATTATGGAGGTTTTGGACCTTTTGACAGCGAGGAAGAGATGTGGGCCTATTGGAGCCGTTTTATTTCTATGGAACGTTATGAACCAGGACCCTTGCCTCTTTATCAAAAACTTAAAGAACTCCTGCTTTCAAAGGACTATTTCGTCCTGACCACCAACGTCGATCATTGTTTTCAAAAAGCCGGCTTTGACAAAAAACACCTTTTCTATACCCAAGGAGATTATGGTCTTTTTCAATGCTCGGTGCCTTGCCACGAAATAACTTACGATAATCACGACCAGATTATGGCAATGCTGGAAAAACAAAAATCTATGCAAATCCCATCCGAATTATTGCCAAAGTGCCCTATTTGTGGCAAGAGCATGGTCCTAAATCTTCGTTCGGATAATCATTTTGTTGAAGACCAGGGTTGGCACGATGCTGAAGAACGCTATGAAATGTTTTTAGCCGATAACTATGAGGATAAAAACATCGTTTACCTTGAATTGGGGGTTGGTGACAATACACCAGCTATCATTCGCTATCCTTTTCAACGTTTAGCATCTCGTAATCCCAAAGCTTCCTATATCGTCATTAACCTTGCAAGATTCAACCCGCCCCTTAGTATAGAAGATCGTTCTATTTTCCTTCAGGGTGACCTGAACAAAACAATCCAAGATTTATTGATTGAAATTCAGAAATAATGTCGATAATAACGAAATAATCGTTATTTAAAAGGGATCCTTTTCGAAAAGCACCGGGGTTAATCGGTATGGGTTTCATTTCTTTCGTTTTCGGCGAACATCCGATCGCTTTCTTGAAGTGGTCGGATAACCCGACAAGGATTTCCTGCTGCTAAAGTGTGCGAAGGAATGTCGCGGGTGACGACGGAGCCAGCGCCGATTACGACGTCGCTACCGATATGAACTCCACCGCAGACGATTACTCCGGCCGCGAGCCACACTCCATCACCGATGCTAATGGGTTTTCCATACTCAATATTGTAAAAACCATCGGGGAATTGCTGGGGATTTCTTTCTTCAGCAAGCAATGGGTGCATTGGAGTTGCAATGATGACCCCAGGCCCAAACATAACATTGTCGCCAATCACAATCGGGCAAATATCATGAAACTTGCAATCGTAGTTCGCGTAAAAATTATCGCCGATAGTGATGTTAAAACCATATTCGACCCTTAGACCCTGTTCCATCCAGGCATTTTTCCCCATGTGGGGGAACAACTGATAAAGCAAACGGATTCGTTCAGCGACTTTAGAAGGACGGAGGTGATTGAAATCATAAAGGATTTCCTGCTCCAGCATTTTCTTTTTTTGTAGTTCGGGGATCGAAGAATTATAGAGTTCCCCTTTGATCATTTTTTCAGTTTGTTTCATTGGTGGATTCTCTTGGTATCGTATTGGTCGCGAGGCTCTGGGATTTCGCCATCGGGGTGTCCGAGAATAATGATCGCGAAAGGAATATAGGTTAAAGGCATTGCGAGAATGTTTCGTACCTGCTTTTGCCGTAACTTCCCCGGATAGACCCCACACCAGACAGCGCCGAGACCTAAATTTGTAGCCTCTAGCAGGATATTTTCTGAAGCCGCTGAAACATCTTCAATCCAATAATCTGTCGCTGGACCAGGCAAAAAGCGACTGGAGTTGCCCGCAACAACAATCATCAGAGGCGATTTGTATTTGGCATAACCAACTTTATTTAGATCACTAATCTTGGCGGGATCCTGGACGATGTAGAACTCCCAAGGACGCATGTTGACGGCCGATGGTCCGCTCATTGCAGCGTGTAGCAAGCGGTCAATCATTTCGGGTGAAACGGGTTCGGATGTAAATTTTCTTACCGAGCGTCTTTTTAAGAGAACTTCCTCTAATTCCATGGCATTTCCTCAGGGTTATTATACATAAAATGAAAGCGGTTTTCCGCTTGCAGAATTTTTAGGAAAGGTTAACAAACTCCCGCAACGTGCGGTTCGTAAGAACGTAAGTCCGGTTGACGACCGGAGGTATTTTTTATGAACGATTCGAAGTCCTTGGGCCAAGGTAAAATCGGAAAGCTTCTTTTGCGTTATGCCATGCCGTGTGTTCTTTCGCTTTTGATCAGTGTTCTTTATAACGTCGTGGATCAACTTTTCATCGGCAATAGCTCGATCGGCTACATGGGCAACGTAGCGACGACGGTGGTTTTTCCTTTAACGATTCTTTCTTTGGCTCTCGCCTTGCTTATGGGAGATGGTGCTTCGGCCTTTTTGTCGCTTTGCCAAGGACAAAAGATACAGAAAAAGCGGGGAAGGCCATTGGGGCAACTTTGGGTTTAACCTTTGTTGTCTCGGCCATTTTCACGACCGTTTGTCTTGTGTTTCTTGATCCGATTTTGTCTTTAATGGGGGCTACCGAATCTTCTTTGCCCTTGGCTCGTTCCTATGGCGTCATCATTAACGCGGGCATCGTCTGTAGTTTTTATACCAACGTTTTGAATCCCATTATTCGAAGCGATGGATCGCCTATCTTCGCCATGATTGCTCAAGGAGCCGGTGCTATCGCAAACATTATTTTGGATCCCGTTTTCATTTTCGCTTTCAACGCCGGTCTTGAGGGAGCCGCTTATGCGACGATCATTGGTCAAGCTTTGTCTATGCTGTTATCCTTTGGATATCTCTGCAAATCGAAGATATTTCACCTCAAACCCCTATCTTTTTTACATGGTTGGTCTTATTTAGGAAAGACGCTTCGTTTAGGAATTTCAAGTTTCTTCATTCAGATGTCGTTGGTGTTCGTCACCGTTACGTCGAACCTTGTCTTGACTCAGGCTGGAGCTAATACGGTTTATGGCGCAGACATCCCCGTTGCAGTATTTGGCATTGCCTACAAGGTCTTCACCATTGTTGTAAACATTCCTATTGGAATCGCCCTCGGCGGACTTCCGATCATTGGCTATAACTACGGGGCAAAGCAGTATCTTCGTTGCAAAAAGACGTATAACTTGGTTTTGATTTCGAGCCTAATCGTCACGGCGATTGTAACCCTTTTGTTTGAAATTGATCTGATGCTTATCATCTCCTTATTTAGCGGGGGTTCCTCGGAATATAACGAATTTGCTATTCGTTGCTTCCGGATTTATCTCTCGCTGGTTATCTTGACTGGATTGCAGCGCACTTCCTCTGTGTTCTTTCAAGCGTTAGGCAAGCCGATTCAAGCGACAATTATTTCCTTGGTTCGTGATTTGGTTCTTCTCGTTCCGCTGACCATCATTTTGCCGAGGGCACTAGGGATGGATGGCTTCTTCTATAGCGCTCCCATTGCGGATGGGATTGCCTTCATTCTGACTTTGTCGTTAACGCTCGCGGAATACCATCAGCTCGATCAAAAAGAACAAGAAAATCAAAAGAAACTAACCCTTGTAGAACAAGCGGGCGGTCAGCGTTAACGAAAGCCTCTTCCAGGTTGAACCAGAAGAGGCTTTTTACGTATCGAAATCGAAAATCCCTGCAAAACCTACTTCTTTAGGGCTTCAAGCATCAAATCGTTGAGGTTCTTGACGAATGCGGTCTTGTCTTTGACTTCATAGCCTTCAAGCATCATCGCCTCGTCGTAAAGGAGGCTGCCATACTTCTTGACTTTCTCGTCGTTATCCCCGACGCCGGAGATGGCTTTCCACAAATCGTGGTCAGGGTTGATCTCCAAGACTTTAACGGCCTGAGGCTTTTCACCTTCGGCCTTTGTCTTGTCTTGTTGCTCGTTTAAGACGTTCTCCATGTTAAGGGAGAGACCTTCTTTAGTTGCGATACAGACCGGTGAATCGACCAGTTTGGAGGAGAAGGAAACCTCATCGACCTTGCCTTGAAGCGATTCTTTGATGTCATCAAGGATGCGCTTGTTGTTCGTCGTGAGGTCGTTAATTTTCTGTTCTTCTTCTTTCGAAAGAGAATCTTTGGAATCTTCGGCAATATTCTTGAATGGAACTTTATCGTAATCTTGAAGCATCATGACCGCGAATTCATCAACGTCACTGGCAAAGAAAAGGACATCAATATTGTCTTTGCGGTATTTCTCGAGCTGCGGCAAAAGCTTAATGGACTCGATGTTCTTGCCTGAAGCGTAGAAAATGGCTTTTTGGTCTTTCGCCATCTTGTCCTTATATTGTTTTAAGGAGATGGGGGTATCATTCTGCAAGCTTTGATAAATGAGAAGATCTTGAAGCAAGTCTTTCTTCTCGCCATAAGTCTGATAGATACCGAACTTGAGGTGTTCGCCATACAAAGCGAAGAATTTCCGGTATTTCTCGGGATCCTTTTCCATCGTATCTTTTAAGGTTGCGACGATCTTCTTTTCGATCGAATCCGCGATCTTTTCGAGCATTGGGCTCTTTTGGAGCATTTCTCGCGAGATATTCAGCGAGAAGTCTTCACTGTCGACCAAGCCCCGGACAAACTTTAAATAATCAGGGACAAGCTCTTTGCATTTTTCCTTAATAAAGACGCCTTTAGAATAGAGATCGAGCCCCTTTTCATAATTTTCGCTATAGAGGTTATAGGGGGCGTGTGAAGGAATATAAACGATGGCATCGTAGAAAACGTTGCCTTCAATATGAAGGGGAATCGCAAATAAGGGATCCTCGTAGTCCGAGAATTTGCTCTTATAGAAGTCGTTGAGCATTTCCGGGGTGACCTCTTTGGGGTTCTTTTTCCAAAGGGGGATCATCGAGTTCAAAGTCTTATTCTCGATGACATCATCGTATTTGCCCTCAATGGGCTTTCCATCCTTATCGAGCTTGGGCTTACTAGTGGTGACATCCATTTTGATCGGATAACGGATATAATCGCTATATTTCTTCACCAAATCTTCGATGGTGTAGGTCTCAAGATATTGGTCATAACTCTCGCCATCCTTCTCGTTCTTCTTTAAATAGATGGTGATGGTGGTGCCGTTCGTCTCTTTCTTCCCCTCTTCAATCGTGTAATCTTTCACGCCATTGCTGGTGAAGAGGTAGGCGGTTGCACAATCCGGCTTTTTCGTTAAAACGCTGACGTGGTCGGCTACCATGAAGGCGCTATAGAAGCCAACGCCGAATTGGCCGATTATCGCCATGTCTTGCTTTTCTTTAGCGTCCTTAAACTTGGCGGCAAAATCTTTGCTTCCGCTCTTGGCGATGGTGCCTAAATCCTCAACCAATTCTTTTTTATCCATGCCGATGCCGTTATCAGAGATACTGATGCTTCGGTCGGCTTTGTTAATGGCGATATCAATTTGATGGGTAAGCGGTGGGTATTTTTCGTTGCCTTTAAGCGAGACGAAACGGTATTTATCAATCGCATCGCTTGCGTTACTGATGAGTTCCCGTAAGAAAATATCTTTGTTGGTGTAGATCGAATTGATCATCAAACTGAGCAGTTCCTTGCTCTCGGTCGCGAATTCTTTTGTTTCTTTCATCTTAGTTATTCCCCTTTAAGTGGTTCGTCAGTATGATAGCACGCAAATTAGCACTGTAAAGCGCGAGTGCTAAATTGATTGATATTTTTGGTCTCTTTTTTCTTATCAAAGAAAAGAGGCACCCATTGCTGGATGCCTCCTTTTAGGAGCTATGAGCGATTACTTCTTGCCCTTTTTGGCAGCAAGGGCTCTCTCGTGGAGAATGTTGGCCTGAGCCGCAGCAAGTCTCGCAAGCGGGACACGGAACGGCGAGCAGGAAACATAGTCGAGACCAGCTTCATCATAGAAGTGGATGGAAGCCGGATCGCCACCAGTCTCGCCGCAGACACCAATGACGATGTCCGGACGGGTCTTGCGGCCACGCTCAACGGCAATCTTGACGAGCTCGCCAACACCATCGACATCGACGGTTTGGAACGGATCGAACTCGTAGATCTTCTTATCGTAATAATACGGTAAGAACTGGCCAGCATCATCACGGCTGAAGCCCAAGGTTAATTGGGTTAAGTCGTTGGTGCCGAAGCTGAAGAACTCAGCATCTTTGGCCAACTTGTCAGCTTGTAAAGCGCCTCTCGGAATTTCGATCATGGTGCCCACGTGATACTTCAACGTGTGTCCATCTTTCTTCATTTCGTTTTCGACGGCTTCAACCACGACCTGCTTGGCATAGCGAAGCTCTTTTTCTTCGCCAGTGAGCGGGATCATGATTTCCGGCTCGACATCGTGGCCGAGATCCTTGCTGGCCTTGAGGGCAGCTTGGATGATGGCGGTAGCCTGCATCCGGTAGATTTCCGGATAGGCAACGCAGAGACGAACTCCGCGGAAGCCCATCATCGGGTTGGCCTGATGGAGCTGATTAATACGATCACGAACCTTCTGTTCATCGACGCCGAGGGTCTTCGCGATGTCAGCAATCTTGGCATCCTCGTGGATGTCCGGAAGGAACTCGTGGAGAGGCGGATCGAGTAAACGAATGTTGACGTTGAACTTCGGGCACGACATATACATCGCGTAGAAGTCAGCGACTTGGTACGGCCGGAGTCTTTCAAGGGCGGCTTCACGCTGTTCGGTGGTATCAGAGAGAATCATCGAACGCATATTGAGAATACGGTCTTCAGCGAAGAACATACGCTCAGTGCGGCAGAGACCAATGCCTTCGGAACCAAACTTCGCAGCATTCTCGGCATCAGTCGGGGTGTTGCAGTTGGCACGAATCTTAAGTCTCCGATATTTATCGGCCCAGGCCATCATACGGCCAAAGTCACCACCAAGGTCAGCGGCCTTGGTCGCGATCGCGCCTTCGTAGACGCTGCCGGTGTTGCCATCAACCGAGACCACATCTTTTTCAGTGTAGGTCTTGCCGTTGATGATCATCGTCTTCTTCTCTTCATCGATGATGGCGCCAGTGCAGCCAGCGGTGCAGCATTTGCCCATCGAACGGGCAACGACAGCAGCGTGGGATGTCATACCACCGCGAGCGGTGATGATGGCTTCGGCGTTCACCATGCCGATGATGTCTTCCGGCGAGGTTTCAGAACGAGCAAGGACGACTTTACGCCCAGCATCGTGCTCAGCCTTGGCTTCTTCAGCAGTGAAGACAAGATGGCCAGTGCCAGCACCAGGAGATGCCGGTAAACCAACGATAATCGGAGTGTGCTTCTTTAAATCAGCGGGATCGAAGGTCGGGTGGAGCAAGTCATTGAGTTGCTTCGGCTCGACACGAAGGGTTGCTTCCTTCTCGTCGATTAAACCTTCATCAACAAGGTCGCAGGCAATCTTGAGAGCCGAACGAGCGGTTCTCTTGCCGTTGCGGGTCTGTAAGAAATAGAGCTTGCCTTTTTCAACGGTGTACTCCATATCCTGCATATCATGGAAGTAATTTTCCATGCGCTTGATGGTCTCGACGAATTGCTTGTAGACATCCGGCATACGAGCCTTGAGCTCATCAATGTGCAACGGAGTACGAACACCGGCGACAACATCTTCGCCCTGGGCGTTCGGAAGGAATTCGGCGTAGATCTGCTTTTCGCCAGTCGACGGGTTGCGGGAGAAGGCGACACCAGTGCCGCTATCTTCGCCCATGTTGCCGAAGACCATCGTCTGGACGTTGACGGCAGTGCCCCACTCATAAGGGATGCCATTCATCTGACGATACACGTTGGCGCGCGGGTTATCCCAGCTCCGGAAGACGGCCGCAACCGCTTCTTTGAGTTGGACATAGGGGTCAGTCGGGAAATCTTCGCCGAAGACACCTTTATAGTATTTCTTATAAGCAGCGACCAAGGTCTTTAATTGATCAACAGTGACCTGAGTATCGAGCTTGTAGCCATTTTTGACTTTGATGTCATCAAGCATCTTGTCCATCTCAGTTCTCGGATGGCCTTTAGCGATGTTGGTGAACATCAGGATGAAACGGCGATAAGAATCGTAAGCAAATCTTTCGTTGCCAGTGGCTTTGGCCAAGGCAAGGACGGAGTCATCGTTTAAGCCAAGGTTCAAGATGGTATCCATCATGCCCGGCATCGATTGGCGAGCGCCCGAACGGACGGAGACCAAAAGCGGCATTCCTTCTTTGGCACCGAAGGTCTTGCCATCGACTTTTTCGACTTCGTGAAGATGTTTGACAATGTCGTCCCAGACAAAGTCCGGAATCTTCTTACCGGAATCGTAGTAGAGAGTGCAAGCATCAGTGGTGATGGTGAAACCAGCCGGAATGTTGACACCGGCGGCAGTCATCTCGCAGAGACCTGCGCCCTTGCCTCCAAGAATGTCCTTGCCGAGATGAGCGGCATGGGCTTCTTTGAAGGAGTAGACGTACTTCTTTTCTGCCATATTGTCCTCCTAATGACAATCTTTGGGGCATTGGAAAATGCCCTAACAATGAAACTATATCACTGTGGACTTCTTCTTAGAAGAAGAACCCCACACATTTGAACCGTTAAGAATATCGTTATTCATCCTTTTCGCCAAGGAGGGTAAAATAAAGGCAATTCTGGAGGGGAATCGTGGCCGACCAATTTCACAAGAGTTACCGCATCGCCCCGGATACATTCCGGATCGATGAAAACGGCATTGCCAATGCCTATCTTTTGCTTGGCGAAAAGAAAGCTCTTTTGATTGATTCTGGTGATGGAGTTGGCAATATTCGCGAAGTGGTCGAAGAAATCACGAAGCTTCCCGTCACCGTGGCTTTAACCCATCTTCATTGTGACCACGCCGGTGGCGTCAATTGGTTTGATTCTTATTGCTATCATCGAAACGACAATAAAGGTATTTATTATCTCGAAGCCTCAAACTGGGCCGCTAAACATCTTGCCCGGATGTCAGGAAAGAAACTCGTTTTCAGCAAAAAGCCTCATAAAGCCAAGAAGATGCTGTTCGATGATAATGTTGTCTTTGATTTAGGCGGGCGGATTATTCGCATCATGAATACCCCAGGTCACACCTTGGGCTCGACTGTTTTTATTGATGAAAAAGAACATTTGATGTTTACCGGCGACGAAATCAATTATTGGTTGTGGCTTCAGCTCCCTGGCTGTACCAGCGTAGAGAAATGGCTCCCGAATGCGAAACAGCTTTTATCCCTTGCGGATCATTTCACCTTTTATTGCGGACATAACGACGGCCTTTTGAGCAAGAACATGGTTGAAGAACTTGTCTCACGGGGAGAGGAATTGGTCAATGGTGCCAAAGGTGTGAAAGTGAGCCGTGGGGTTTACGCTTACCCTGATAATAATTGGAAAGAGCATTCCGTTATTTGGTATCATAAAGTCAAATAACCCTAGCAAAAAGCCCATTAAAAATGCAAAAACGCCTTAGATTTCTAAGGCGTTTTCCATCTTTCGGAAGCAGTAAAACGGTTTCTTTCCCGGGAGAAAATTATTGAGCGACGCCAACGACGATGGTCGTATTGTCCGTAGCTTTAAACGACTGGCCGAATGTGTACTCGCCAGATTCTTCGTCGGCTTTGGCATTTGTGTTTACCACAACATTTGTTCCTACCGTCACGGTAACGTGGAAATCGTTTCCGTATTGGTCTGAAACTGACAAATAGAGCGAAGTGTTTTTACTGACGGTGAAAGGATTGTCGGTGAAGGTCGTCTCAGATGTCGAAAGGGTGACGATATATTCATCGGCATCATAGGTCGATGTGATCGTGACTTTGTTGGCCGCATCAGGATCGACTTTAAACGTGGCCGAAACCTTAACGTCATAATTCGGCATGACAAAACTGGCGTTGCCCGTGGCTTCATCAATCGTCGCGGTAATTCCCGAAGCGGTGTCATCGCTCTTGGTAATGGTAATGGCATCGAGAACATAGCCAGTCGTTGGACTAACCGTAAGTGAGACGGTTTCGCCCGCTGAATATTTGCCGCTGGACCGATCCATTGTGACGGCTCCGTTAGTTGAAGCAACAACAGTTGCGCTATAAGAGGCTTCCGCGTAAAGCGTCACACTGATGGCTTCGGCATTTTGTGGGACAGTGAGCAAAGCGTAGACGAGACCCGCCTCATTGCTGATGGTAACCTTATCCCCGCCATTAATTGAGGCGCCAGTGAAGAGATAGCCGCTCTTCGCTGTGGCAACCACGTAGAGAGAATTGCCTGGAACTGCCGTTGTAACGGATTCGCTATACCCCGGATCATCGGTGTAATAAAGGACACTATCGATATTAGCGTTTGTGACGGTGGTGATGGTCATTGCATCTCCGAAGGTGACCGCAAAGCTCACATCCGCCTTTGGCATCGTAAATTTAACGCTACCGGTGTCGGTATAGTGGATGTTTTCTGATGGAATCCCTGTCGGGGTAAGTGTCTTAACGTAAACGCCAGTCTTCGCAAAAACTGAAACGGTAACGTTCTCGCCATCCAAAGCCGAAATCGGCAATAAGCTTTGGTCTACCATATATTTATCCTCATCGAGCCCAGAATAGGTGATGGAATGTTTGGTATGGCTTTCGCCCACAAAGCGAATCACGACGTCATCAGTTAAATCCTTTGCATCAGGACGAACGGCGACCTCATAATGGCCGTTCACCACTTTGGTGATCGTTGTGTTGCTGCTATCGAAAGGAATGTCAATCCAAGTTTTTGTGGTGTCTTTCGCCAAACGGTATTCCGCTTTGGTGATGATATAGGTATCTGCGCAAATCGCATGGAAATCGAGGTAATCGTATTTTTCAGTCGCAAGAACACCGACGGCTTTAACATTGGCATTCTCTTCGAAACTGACGCTATGGCCATCAACTTTGGTGTGTTGCTGAACACTGTAGCATGCCACAATCGACACATCAGACTCGGGCATTGTGACTTGAATATCAACGGTTTTTGAAAAAGTTACGCCTTCGGGGAAGACTGGCTTATAGCAAACGTCATTGACATAAACGTAGATATGATCAAGATGACTGCTCGTCGCTTCAAAGCCCGAACTGAGATTATCCCCGGCAGTCAAAGTGATGGTGATTTGACTCTTGCCTTCAAATTCGTCCCCTTCTTTTACGGATAAGGTGAAGAAATCTGGTGAAAGGGTTTGGACTGACGTCACGATGAATTTGGCGACCGCGCTTGAAGAGGAGCTGGATGATGAAGCTGAAGAGGAATTGGATGATGAAGTTGAAGAGGAACTGGATGATGAAGATAAGCTTGTAGATGAACTCGATGTTGAACTAGAGGCTGAATCTGAAGACGCAGCGACTGAGCTTGAAGTAGCAGAACTTGTGGCTGTACTAGTGCTGGACGCTGGAATCGAAGAATTCGATTGAACAACGCCTCCGCATCCACTGAGAAGAAGAGCGGCGGCTAAGACGAAGACGACTTTGCTGTTTTTCATATTTTTTTCCTTTTTATTTATCACTATTTATTGACCCAAAGTGGCGGATGTTACGGCCGTCGGAATTGTGGTGGCTCCAACGTCGCTATAACTGACGGTGATCGTTTCTTCTTCTCCGAAACCCATCGAATCATTGAGGAAGGTTTCTTTGATGCTGGGAAATCCTAGGTTATCGATGCTGATCTTGCAGCTATCGGCCGCCAAGGTGTAAGCATCATAACGGGCTCTCGGAGGTTCTAAGGCAGCGAATACCGAGGTTTCATAACCGGACCGGCACACGTAATCCGATGAGGATTTGCTGAAGAAATTCGTGCTAATGGCGCTATAAGATGGTTTTTCGGCATCGTAGGTTGTCTTTGCGGTCGTTTTGTTGAACGTTTTGGTTGGGGAATCGTAATCGTAGAGGGTTAAGAATGAATCGCTGGCCGCCGCTTTTGTCATGTACAAATCGCCGGTAGTTAATCCCGGAACACTGCTATAGATATCGCAATCGTAATAAACGCTGTCACCCGCGAAATAGATTTTCCATTTTTGGGAGGTAACAAGATTCATGGTTCCTGATTTCAGCAAGAAGGTGCAGGTAAAATTGTTACCTAGGCTTTGAAAGGCTGAAGCTAAGGCGGTTTTGTCCGTCCCGTCATCCTGAAGCGGAGTTAACGCTGGGAGCGACATTGCTGAACCCGTTGCTGCGAATTTGATTTGGAACTCTCCAACTAAATTGCTTAGAGGAACGGCCACAGGATTATAAACAAGCGAGAGGGACTTGAAAGCTTCTCCCTCTAAAGTAATCAGAGCTTTTTTCAGGGTTCGATCTTCGATTTCGCTGAAGGAATAACCAAACCACGAAGCGACTTGGCGAGCAAATCCTTCTTTAAGGGTGTAACTGCCGTCTTTGTTATCGACAACATCTTCTTCATCGAGCATTTCAAAAGGATTATAAAAGCGAGTCTCATAACGGATTCCGCCGGTGGTTAAACTATTATCGTAGGTTTCGTTTTTCTCGTTTAACAACCGCTCCTGAAGGTAGCCTTTGGAGTCGGAATGGTAATACCTCGGGATGGAGTTATTGTCTTTAGCCCCGATGGTTGAATCGTAGGCGAGGTTTTTCACAACTACTTCTTTTTTATTAGAATCCAAAACTACGCGTTTTGCTTGGCCATTGCTGACGACTTGCCCATAGGAATCCTTATAGCTTTCCCGGAAATACGTTGTCGCGTCAAAACCCGCTTTTAAGGAGGATATAGCCGAGGTTAATGGGCTTATTGAAGGGGAGGAGGAAGATGCGCTTGCTGACGAGGATGACGACGATGAGGAAGATGAAGAAGAAACGGGATTTGACGAGGAAGAGATTGAGGATGAAGGGACGGCTTGGCAACTTAAGAGGCAAAGCGAGGTTAGAACAAGGCAGAATTGTTTTTTCATGAAAAGCTCTTTTCGGTTCAATTTAGTATCAGGCGACGGTGCGCTTTTTCAATTTTTATCTTGTATACAAGAGTTGAAAGCGCTTCCGAAAAAGCGAAAAGAAAACCCTTATCATTTTCGATAAGGGTCTTTTTGTTAAGCAATTTTACTTATTAATCTTATAGACTGGAGTTTTTCCCTCGCGCGTCTCGAGGTACTTCCAGAAGATCTGCATGATCATGTGGTCGAAGCCCATGTGCAGGTCCTCGGTGATCTGCATGTCGTCCGCCGGGACGTGGAGGTGGAAGTCCGCCATCCTGTCGAGCTTCCCGCCGTCGTAGCCGGTCATGCCGATGACCTCGCAGCCGATTTTCTTCGCGTACTCGACCGCCTTGACGACGTTGTGGGAGTTGCCGCTCCCGGAGATCGCGAGGATCAGGTCGCCCTTATTGAGCTTGTTCTCGAGCTGGTAGTAGAAGACGTCCTCGAAGGACATGTCGTTGGCGACCGCCATGAGGGTCGGGACGTTGTCGTTGAGGCAGACGAAACGGAATCTCCTCTCGACGTTGGCGCAGGTGCCCTTGTTGAAGTCGCAGACCATGTGGGACGCCGTGGCGGAGCTGCCGCCGTTCCCGAAGACGTAGATGGTCGCGTCTTTCTCGTAATGCTCGAGGAGGCAGTTCATCGCCCCGTTGAGCTCGTCGACGTCGAGGTCCTCGATGACCTTGACCTCGCGGGCGTAATAATCCTTAATATCTTTCTTGAAATCAACCATGAGTGTTTCTCCCCTAAACAATATTTTATCTTATTTCATGCGTAAGATGGTGGAAACTGCTTCTAAGAGGCTATTAGCAACAAAAGTCGGCTGAGCCTCGGAATATTTCTTATTGTAATTAGGGTCCCCGCAGGTAAGCAAAACAGTTCGGCAGCCTGCGTTAATTCCTGTTTGAACATCTTGTTTGGTATCGCCAATCATCCAAGAAGAAGCAAAATCGATGTTATAGCGTTCTTGAGCGCGTTTTAATAAACCGATTTTAGGTTTGCGGCAATCGCATTCAATCTTGAGTTCCGGCACTTCGCCTGGGAAACCTTTGTCAGGGTGATGTGGGCAATAGAAAAGATCGTTGAGATAAGCACCATCTTTGCCCAAAAGATCTTCCATCTTGTTGTGGATGTTGTTCAATTCTTCGATGGTCGTCTCTCCGCGGGCGACGACGGGTTGATTGGTAATGCAAATCGCCAAGAACTCTGAGGCATTAATCATCTTTAAGGATTCTGAAGCGTCGCTTTGAAGAGTCAGCATATCGGCTTTGGTGACAAAATCACCGAATTTATTGAGCGTTCCATCGCGATCCAAAAAGATGGCTTTTTGCAATTTTGAAAGGTTTTTTGCAGAGATAATTCCGCTTTCGCAATCGCTATTAACTGCGTAATAACGATCGGGTGTCCCGCAATCTTTGACATATTCACTGCTGCGGTAGGCGTAAGCCGAACCTTCTTGGACAAAATGAGCCAAAATGACTTTTTCGAAATCGATTTTTGTTGCGGTGGTCAAATAATCAATGACTTTGCGGTTAACGACATAAAGTCCAGCGTTCGTCAAGTTTTCGTAGTAATAATTACGGATATTGTTTTTGCTATCGATTCCGGTGATTCGATTATCTTTATCAGCGATGATAATATCGCTATCGAAAGGGTGACCATTTGGATGAACAAACGCCGATATCATCGCGCCTTTTTGATTATGGAACTTAATGAATCTTTGCCAATCGATATCGAGCATAAGGTCGCCGAAGAGCAAGACGAAATCTTCCCGGTAGCGTTTCCCTAAGAGAAAGAGAGCCCCTCCAGTTCCTAGAGGTTCAGTTTCTTCAATATACCGAATCCGGACTCCTAAACGGACGCCATCACCAAAATAGTTTTCAATAATGTCTTTGCCGGTTGCTGAAACGACAATAATGATCTCAACGATGCCCGAATTGCGGAGATTTTCGATTTGCCACTCCAAAATAGGTTTACCGCAAATCCTCACCATCGGTTTAGGAAGAGTATCGCCTGTAATGGCTTTTAAACGAGTTCCGGCACCGCCGGCTTGAATTAATGCAATCATAGTTACTCCATGAAGATGATCGAGCATCCGGCCTGGTCGAGCTCGAACGCCATCTCGGTGAGGCCTTTCAGGGCCTCCCGGACGTTCTTTTTGGCCTCCGCGGTCGGGACGTAGAAGAGGAGGAAGCCGCCGCCCCCGGCGCCCAAGAGCTTCCCGCCGGTCGCGCCGGCTTTGATCGCTTTGTCGTAGTTCAGGTCGATCATCGGGTTCGAGATCCCGCTCGCGAGGGATTTCTTGATCTCCCAGCTGTCGGCGAGGATCCGCCCCAGGGCGTCGACGTTGTTGGCCTCGAGCTCGTCCTTGAGGGTGCGCGTCATCACGCAGAGTTTTTTCGTGCTCTCGATCTTCGCCTCGTCGCCGGCGAGGTTCTTGGTCTCCTTGGCCAAAATCCCGTTCGCGTCGCGGACGTCGCCCGTGTAGAACATCAAAAGATTGTCCTGAAGCCTCTGGTAGGACTCATGCTTCATGATGACGGGCTCGACCTTGACGAAGCCGTCCGGGCAGAACTCGTAGTACTTGAGGCCCCCGAAGGCCGCGGCGAACTGGTCCTGCTTGCCGATCGGGTTCCCCAATTGGTTGATCTCGACGTCGCAGGCCTCCTTGGCGACCTTGTAGGTCGAGACGGAGCGCTCCGTCCAGGTGTAAAGGAGCTTGAGCAAGGCCACGGTGAAGGAGGACGAGGAGCCCAGGCCGGTCCCCGAGGGGATGTCGGCCATCGAGGTGATCTCGATGCCCTTGACGCCGAAGTCCTTGAGGACCTGGCGGAAGATCCTGTGCTCGATCTTGTCCGGGTCGGTCACGACCTCGGTCTTGGAGTATTTGAGCGTTATCGAATCCTTGTTGAAGGCCTTATTGATCGCCAGATAGACGTATTTCCGGATGCTCGTCGAGAGGACGCAGCCGCCGTACTTCTCGTAGAACGAGGGGATGTCGCTCCCGCCGCCGCAGAAGCTCACGCGGAAGGGCGCTCTTGAGATGATCATTTCTTTTTGTCTTCTTTCTTGCCTGCCTATTTTAGCACGTGAGGGGCTCTCTTCGTGCTAATATTTATAGAGGAGAAAATATGGAAAACTCACCCCGAACTATTCTTACTATGGATTTTGGCACGCAAAGTGTGAGGGTCGGCATTTTTGAAGAAAACGGCAACGTCTTGGCCATGGAAAAGCAAAAATATGAACCTCCTTACTTTTCTACGCTCCCCAACTATGCCGAGCAAGACCCGAATTATTACTACGAATGTCTATGTCAATGCACCAAACGTTTGGTGGAAAAATCTCCCGATCTCGTCAAGTCAGTTCAGGGCATCACCTTAACTTGTTTCCGTGATAGCGCGGTGCTTCTTGATAAGGATATGAAGGTGATTCGTCCGATGATTTTGTGGCTTGACCAACGGATGGCGGAATGCAAAAAGAAACTTCCGGCTTATCAAAGAGCCATTTTCCGAGTGATCGGTAAAAGCGATGCCATTTATTTTAACCGCAAGCGTTCGGTCGGCAACTGGCTAGCAGAGAACGAGCCGGAAAATTGGGCGAAGGTTTCCAAATTCGTCAATGTCTCGACCTATTTCATTTATCTCCTGACAGGACAATTAAAAGATTCTTCTTCGAACCAAGCCGGTCACTATCCGATCAATGACAAAAAGCGAGAATGGGTTAAAAACCCCGAAAAGGATATTACGGGGCAGATTTTCAACTTGAAAAAGAGCATGCTTTGCACCTTGGTCCCCGAAGGCTCTCTTATTGGTGAGATCACTCAAGAAGCTTCTGAAATAACAGGCTTGCCCCAAGGATTGAAGATGTATGCTTGCGGTAGCGATAAATCCTGTGAAACGTTGGGGCTTGGCGTTATCTCTGATCGGATGGCTGCCCTTTCTTATGGAACCGCCTCCAGCGTTGAAACGACACGAATCAAATATACGGAATCCGAGCCATTTTTGCCGGGATTTCCGTCTTGCGTCCCTGGCTATTACAACATGGATATTCAGATCTATCGTGGCTATTGGATGATTAATTGGTTTTTGAAAGAATTCGGAGGACGCGAAGTTAATAACATCATGATCAGTGACGTCTCGGCTGCGGATTATAACCATAATCTAAAACTCGTGCCACCGGGTTCTGATGGCTTAGTATTGCAGCCTTATTGGGGCCCAGGCTTATCTCGTCCGCTAGCAAAGGGTGCCATCATTGGCTTTTCCGATGTTATCACTCGTGAACACTTTTATCGGGCCATTATCGAAGGCATCGCTTATGCCTTACGCGAAGGCTTAGAGCACTTCGAACGGAAGACCCATCATTCGATTCCTACCCTTCGCATCAGCGGTGGTGGATCCCAATCCGATGAAATTTGTCAAATAACCGCCGATGTTTTTGGTCGCGAAGTCTCTCGCGTTCAAACTTTTGAAACTTCAAGCCTTGGAGCAGCAATTGCTGGTTTTCTTGCCATTGGGGTCTATAAAGATGCTCCTGAGGCGATTAGCCACATGGTTCGGGTCAAGGATACGTTTAAACCCAACCCCGAAATCCATGCGAAATATGATTACCTCTACAAAAAAGCTTATAAACAGATGTACCCTTCTTTAAAGGGCATCTATCAAAACATCAAAGACTTTAATAGAAACGAAGAAAAAGAGAAGTTTGCTAAGAAGGCAAAATAAAAGGTCGATCTAGCATAAATTTAAAGGGCCCCACCTGATGGGACCCTTTTGTTCTGGGCAAGCTAATGAAGAAGAAAACCTTAGACAATGTTGGTGAAGGCTGTCAGATAGAAAGCCAAGGCAGCCATGACAAAGGTCAACACGATGAACAGATTGGTCAAAATCTTTGTCTTTAACATTTTAGGTATCCCTCCCCGCATCAACATTATTGACAAGTGGGGTCCCAAGGTCAAATGCTAAACCATCTTTAATCTTTACTATTAAAATTCGATAAAATCTTAGAAATGTTTAACAATCAAGAAAAAAGCACCAACTAGATTTTTTAAATAGTTGTAACTCTTTTATTGATACTAGTAATTGCTTTATTACTTTTTAATTTCGTCAGTTATGAAAGCGCTTCCAACGCTCTTTATTAGATACTGTCGGCTCAATCGCGAAAAAGCGGGAAATTTTTTCGAAAACGTTTTTGGACTATTAAAAAACAACGGTATTTTTGCCAATCTACTTAAGGAAAAGAAAAGAGCGAAAAAGGAAAAGTACTTACTTGATTATGGGGTTTGAAAAAATAGTGGGAACTAATTGTAAAAGTTTTATGAGTGGTCCCTTATTAAAACTTGTTTAACAATCTTTTAAATTTTTAATATATTTAGGCTTCGTCTTGTTTTCCTAAAAATTGCGAATTATAGAGATCGGCATAAAAACCCTTCTTTTCCAATAGCTCTTGATGGGTCCCCATCTCCAAGATTTTGCCTTGATTCATCACCAAAATCATCTTGGCATTTTTGATGGTGGAAAGACGATGAGCGATAACAAAGGAGGTGCGCTCCTTCATGATGTCGTCCATTGCATCTTGAATTGCTTTTTCGGTTCGAGTGTCGACACTGGAGGTCGCTTCGTCGAGAATCATGATTTTCGGCTTGGAGCAAATGGCTCGAGCGATGGTGATGAGCTGCCGTTGACCTTGAGAAATGTTGCTGCCATCTTCATTCAAAACGAAATCGTATCGCCCGGGCATCGTGTCGATGAAATGATCAACGCGAGCCGCTTTCGCTGCGTCATAGACCTCTTGGTCCGTTGCGTTGTGGTTACCATAACGGATGTTTTCCCGAATGGTTCCGTTGAAAAGCCAGGTATCTTGCAAGACCATTCCGATGGATCCGCGAAGGGTTTTACGCGCATAATTTTTTGTATCTACGCCATCAAGATAAATCGTGCCTTGGTTGATTTCGTAGAAACGCATAATCAAATTGACCAGGGTTGTTTTGCCTGCCCCAGTTGGACCCACAATAGCGACGGTTTCGCCGGGATCAACTGATAAATTCATATCTTCAATGAGAGGCTTATCGGGACTATAGGAAAAATACACGTGGTCAAACACGATATTCCCTTTGATGTTGTCGCTACTGGTAAGACAATTCACAGGGTCGGGCGTTTCTTCTGGAGCATCAAGGATGGAGAAGACCCGTTCGGTCGAAGCCGCAACGGATTGGAAAGTCGAAGAGATTTGGCCGAGCATTTGAAACGGCTGGTTAACGATATTGAGGAACATTAAGAACGCGACCAACACACCGAGGTTGCTTCCGTCGGCGTAAATCAATCCTGCGCCCACGGCAACCGCAACGAAACAAACCTGGGAGATAAAGCGCATCGTCGGATAGATAAAGCCAGAAATCCATTGTGATTTGCGGTCGGCTTCGGTCATTTCGTTATTGATCGCGTCAAATTTTTCTTGGGCCGTGGATTCTCGGCTAAAGACCTTGAGGAGTTTGTAGCCGTTATAGGCTTCTTCGATTTGACCCTCAAGAACGCCGTATTTCGCACGATATTTTTTGAATTGGATTTGGCTGCGTTTTCCGATCAGCATCACGACAAAGGCCGTTAAAGGCAAGGAGGCGATGACGATTAACGCCAACTGCCAGGAAGCAATGAGCATTGCGATGATGCATCCGACCAACATGACCACGGCAGAAATCGCCTGAGAAAGAATGCCATAGGTGTTATGACCGATGTTGTCGACATCGTTGACGCCAGTCGAGAGAACGTCGCCATAGCTTTGCCCATCAAAGAAGGAAAGTGGTAACTTATCCAACTTCCGTTTTAAGGCATTATCAAGGCGATAGGCATATGTCTTAGCAATTTTGATTCCAATGAATTCGCTGAGCCAATTGCAGACGTTGCTTGAGGCAACCATGATGAACAAGGCGGCAAAAAGCTTGGAGAGACCGCCCCAATCAATCGCATAGAAGCTTCCACTAATGGTGACATAATTCGTTAAGCCATTCACGATTTGTTTCATGATCATTGGCTCTAAGACATAAAGGACGCTTGAGGCGATAAGCAAAAGCGAAATGAAAATAATGAGCGGAAGCTGGGGCTTGAAGTCTTTCATCAAGCGCTTAAAAGCCTTCTTGGGGTTGCGGGCTTTGCGGATGTCTTCATTGTGACGTGGCATTAGCGTTGACCCCCTTGAGAAGCCATCGCCAAGGTTTTGGTGATTTCTTCTTTATCGAGTTGGGATTCGACAATCTCTTGATAGACCGGGCAGCTCTGCAGCAAAGAGGCGTGACTACCTTGTCCAACAATCTTGCCTTCATCAAAGACGATAATGTTATCGGCATCGATGATGGTCGAAACGCGCTGAGCAACGATGATAATCGTGCTTGTTTGGGTATAACCCTTGAGTGCTTTTCTAAGCTGAATATCTGTTTTGAAATCTAGGGCGCTAAAGGAATCATCAAAAATATAAACTTCGGGTTTGCGGACAAGGGCTCTAGCGATGGCTAGACGTTGTTTTTGACCGCCTGAGAAATTTTTGCCATCTTGTTCGACTTCAAAATCTAGCCCGCCTTTTAGGGCATCGGTGAATTCATTCGCTTGAGCGACCTTTAAGGCTTCAAGAATTTCCTGATCACTTGCCCCCATTTTGCCGAAAGCGATGTTTTCTCTTAAGGTCCCGCGGAAAAGCTGGGCTGTTTGAGGTACGAAACCTAATTTTCCCCGCAAAACCCCCTTATCGTAGTCTTTAACATTAACTCCATCGATGAGGACTTCACCTGACGAAGCATCATAAAATCTGGGGATTAAACTAATCGCGGTAGATTTGCCCGATCCGGTGGATCCAATGATGGCGGTGGTCTTTCCTGGCTTGGCGGTAAAGGTTACAGAACTTAGCGTTGGAGCACTGGCTTGGGGGAAAGAGAAGGTTACGTCTTTGAACTCGACTAAGCCATCATTCGTTTCGGATGTTTTCGGATTTTTCGGTTCGACGATGGGGTTCACGCTGGCAAAGACCTGATTGATTCGCTTCGCGCAAGCGCTAGCGCGCGGAATCAGAATTAAGAGGAACATGAACATTAAGAAAGACTGCATCAATTGCATGGCGTATTCAGCGCTGGTAATGATGTTAGAGAAGTTAATAGCTCCGTCGGCAACCTTAGCCCCGTCATATCGGGCAAAACCATAAACGTAAATCGCGACATAGGTAGCGTCGAAGCAAATTCCGATAATCGGCGAGCCAAAGCTCATAATTCGGTCAACCCGAATTCCGACATCTACAAGGTCTTTGTTGGCCTTTTCAAAACGGCCGAACTCCTTGTCTTCTTGATTAAAGGCACGAATGACACGGACGCCCTTCAAAGATTCGCGGAGAACCGAAGTCAATTTATCCATAAAGTCTTGGAGTTTTTTGAAGAGTGGCGTGGCTAAAATGAGCAAAACCGTGGCGACAACAATCAGGATTGGGATGACGCAGGCGACGATGAGACCGAGCATCGGATCGCTAGTGCAGATGAAGACGATAGCGATGGCGAGAGAAACCGGTGACATGATCATGATGCGAAGGCCCATTTGAATCGAGAGCTGGGTTTGTTCGATATCGTTGGTTGTACGGGTGATCAAACTGGCTGTTCCAAAATCGTGGTATTCTCCGACGGACATCGAAGTTACTTTTTTGAAAAGGTCGTGACGGACGCTTTTGCCATAAAACGCTCCGATGTGACTGGTAATAAGAGAAGTCGTAAAAGCGCAAAGTAAGAAGCCAAGAGCGAAGGTGATCATGAATCCGCCGATGATCCATGTATCTTGCATGGCGTTGCCGCTCGGCGTGATCCAGTGGACGTTCCATAAGTCAATTAACCCCGTCATTTCACTGAGATAATTTTGGGGATATTCCATGATGGCGGTGATGTTCGTCATCAGCTTCGGAATCAAAAGAGCGAAGAAGGATTGAAGACCCAAAAGGACCACATCGATGAGGATGAGCCACCAAATTGGACGGAGGTAACGAAGAAGTTTGTTCATGTGTGTCAATTATAAGGATTTCTTTGTCCGGTTCAATTTGAGTATTAAAAAAGGCGATTCCATCGATAGAAATCGCCTTTTGTATCGACTATTTTTCGAAGATTCGCATGATTGATGCACTGGTGATGGGGTAGAACTTGTCGTTGCCTTCAACAATACGTCGATACATTGCACCATTTGAGAAATCGATGAACATGTTTGCAATTTCGCGGGCGTCACCATAACGGACCGTCCCCTCTTTTTGTCCATCTTGAATCAACTTGATTAAGTTCGGATAAGGGTCTTCGCCTAAGATGGCTTCGTTGTAGTTGGTGACCGTATAATGACGAATGGTGCTAATGCGGGCGAAGTAAGCGACTTCGTCTGGCGCCGAAATGATTTGTTCGCAATAATCCGCTAGGATTTTTAGACCGGCGATGCCACCAGCCTTCATGGCCGCTTCTTGCGGAATCAAGAGATCCTTGTACTTCTCTTCTTTGATCCGGACCAATTCGTTAAAGACGTCTTCTTTAGAACGGAAATAATGGTAGAAAAGACCGTGGGCGCAATTGCTGGCTGTCATAATATCGTCGACTGTCACATCATCGAAACCTTTAATGGCAAATAGGCGAAGGGCTCGATTAAGGATTTTGTTCTTTTTATAGTCCCTCAGCGCTTTGTTTTGACTTTCGCTTCTTGGCATAATTTTTCCTTGTGTTCCGGTTAAACATAAAACATTGACGAATAATATCAACCAAAACGTTCAGGATAAAAAACTGGATAATTAAACCAAGTTACTTAATTTCGTTTTTCTCATCGGCTGTTTCTGTAGTTTGAGAAGGCGCTTCCTCTTGTTTTGCACCCATTTTGCGGCTGATGAAATAGAAGCCAACCAAGACAAGGACAAAAAGGATCGGGCCAACAATGTAACCCCAAAGTGGTGTGGTTTCGTAAATTGTTTTTTGTGTTTCCGTATTAAAAATGTTTTGATTGATAAACATAGAAATGACTGAACCGAGAATAAAGCCCAAAACCACTTGGAATGTTGGAACTCTTTTTGTCTCCAGGAGCTTTTTCATTGCTTTAGCCACAACAGCTAAGCCAAAGAGAATGCCAATTAATAAGCAGAATAGATAACCAAAGCCGCTGGCTAAGCGAGTATGGTCCTGGAACATTGAACTGACGACGATATTTCCTGCCGTGTCTTTTTGTGAAATAACGATGCTGATGATCGGGGTGTAGAGACCAAAGATATAAAGAATCATTGCCCCTGAGATTCCTGGGATAACACAAGCGATAGCCGAAATGAACCCTGCCACGAGAACGACGATGTAAACCCACCAATAGGTTCCGGCAACAAAATAGGAATTCAAATTGAAATTCCAATAACGGACGCTGCAATAGGAAAGAACGCCGATCCCCGCCGCCACGATAAGGCCTATTAAGATTAAAGATAGGCCTTTTGCGGAGGTTTTTTCATTTTTTAGCTCTTTCGTGACCAAAGGGAGTGATCCCAAAATAAAACCGGCGAAAACACAGGTGATGACAAAGGGCGCGTATCCATAACCATATTGAACCGCAACTAGAATTAAAGCCGAAGATAAGACGAGACCTAAAAGAATTGGCAACAGGGTTCGAAAGGAAGCTTTGAAGTTCTTTCTTAACGAAGCGATTGCATCGATTAATTCGTCATAGATGCCGACTAAAACCGCCATTGTTCCAGCGCTGACGCCCGGAATCATTCCTAAACCCATCGAGCAAGATTTAAGGAACTTTTTAAACCATTCATTCTTTTTCATGCAAACATTCTAAACGTTCCCTTTCCTTTTATCTATAAAAGGGTGTTAAACTCTTACCGCTATGAAAACACTGATTCTTTACACCTCAAAAACGGGTAATACGAAAGCCTACGCCGAAGACATTGGACGACAAGTCTCTGCCACCGTGGCGCCTTTAAAGGGCTTCCGGGCCAAGAAGATGCTCGACTACGACACTATCGTTTTCGGTGGCTGGGTCCAAGGCGGGACGATTAAAGGGCTCGATAAATTTCTTTCAAACTATAAGAGCATCGAGAAGAAGAACGTCATTGTTTTCTCGGTGGGAATGTCTATTCCTTCTTCGGATGCTCGCAGTTTGATGATCGAACAAAATCTCTTGGATATGTATCACGTTCGATATTATCAATTCCGTGGGTCTTTCGATATGAAGAAACTTCATTTCCCGGAAAACTTCATGATTACGAATTCTTTGAAGATGATGGCAAACGACCCGAGCACCGCTCCGGATCAACAAGCCTTACTCACGATTAAAGACCACCCGATCGAATTCTACGATACCGAAAAGGTTGCGAAGGTTGTTTCCGTTCTCAACCAGCTTTCTTTTGCCGATGCGATGGCCTCCAAGGAGAAAGCATGAAGCTTTACGTCGGACTTGGGAATCCGGGCCGCGAATACGAAGGAACTCGCCATAACATGGGGTTTAAAACCCTTGATAAATTTGCCGAGCTAGTTTCGGCGGATTTTGATCGTGAAGAATTCAAGGGCGTTTATACCATCGTTCGCAATTCCGCCTTTAAAGAACCCATTATCCTTTGCAAACCCCAGACCTTTATGAATTTATCGGGCACTTGCGTGAGTCCATTAGCGAATTATTTTAAAATTCCGCTTGAGGACATCGTTGTGGTTTATGACGACATGGCTCTTCCCGAGGGGACGATTCGGCTGAGAGAAAATGGGGCCTCAGGCGGTCACAAAGGCATTCAAAGCATTATTGAGCAGTTGGGAAGCGATAAAATTCGACGAATTCGGGTTGGTATCGGCGAGCCGCCGCACAACAACCCCATCGACTATGTCTTGGGCAAGCCCGTTGGCGATAGTTTGACTCATATCGAAAACGCAACGGACAATGCGGCGAAAGCCCTGCGCGATATTGAATTAAGAGACTTTGCTTATGCGATGTCGATCTACAATAGCAAGGTCGGTTAGGAGTAAGCTCGACGGACCTCTTCGACGTTCTAAAAAACAGTAGTGCGACCTCCCCCCTTCAGAACAAGAAGGGGCATTTAGTCGTTGATGATACCATCGGAACGGCCTTACTTTTTGCTTCGCTTTATCACGAAGAAGCCGCTAACTATGCCATCATCTCCAACAATCTTTATTCGGCACAAAAAACCTATGAGTTCCTCCTCAATTTTCTTAGCGAGGAACAAGTCGTCTTCTTCCCTGCCGATGAGCTATTGCGGGCGGAGACCCTTTCATCTTCGCGTGAACTGATGGCCCAACGCCTCTATGCGATGGGGCAGCTTCTCAAGCCTGGCAAAAAAATCTTGGTGACTCATCCTGCTGCTTTTTTACGCTACTTGCCGAATCCCACTGAGTTCAAGACCAGTACGATTCATCTCGAAAAAGGCTGCAAAACCCCTTTGGATGATCTCAAATCCCGCTTGGTTGAACTTGGCTATCGTCGAGTTAACAAGATAGATCAATCTCTCGAATTCGCTCTTCGGGGCGACATTCTGGACATCTTTTCGGTCAACGAAACCTCTCCGATTCGAGTCGAATTTTTTGACGACGAAGTCGAGGCGATTAAAGAATTCGATATTCAAACTCAATCCTCTTCAAAAGAGCTTAACGCCATTGATATCTTGCCGGCGACTGACCTCTTTTTAACCGACGACGAACTTTCTTCTTTTGCACACCGCGTCAAAGAAAGGCTCGAAGAAGATTGCAAGACACTACCAATGGACCCAGCCGATATTCTTCGCGATAACGTGTCCCGGGATCTCGAGGATTTTGTCAACCGCGATTACAAGCCGTCTCTTTATAAGTATTTTGGCTTCGCTTTAAATCACCCTTTTTCTATTCTTTCTTATTTCGATCCCGCGCTCGTTTTTATTGCCGGCAAAGAAGGCTTTGTCGCGGCGACGGACTTGTTAACTAACGAAGCCCACACCTATTTAGGCGAACTCCAAGCTCAACGTCTTATCACCTCGCACCTTGAAGAATATATGGAGTTAAGCGAAGCCCTCCCTGATTATCGAAAAGTCTTCTATGGTCTTAAATACGCAGCCGAACCGACTGACCCCATTTTCACTGTCCGAAATGTTGTGACCGCTGGAAGCGGCATCGCGGCTTTGGCGCCGACGGTTCAAAGTTATTTGAAAAACGATAAAAAAGTTATTTTGGCGCTAACAGAGCCTCATCAGCTTGAAACCGCCAAGAGTTTTCTTGACGAAGCAAAGATTCCTTATGAGACGGTGAGTGGCTTTATTCTTCCCGAAGGCAATCTTGCCGTTACTGCTTTGCCTTTATCCCAAGGCTTTGAAGCATCCGATATTGGTATCGTTTACCTGAGTTCTGCGGAGTTATTTGGTCACCGGATCGCCAACACGCGTTTTACTTCGCGCTTTAAAGATGCAACCATTCTAAAGAGTTACGAGGACCTTAGACCTGGCGATTATGTGGTCCATGAATATAATGGCATCGGACAGTTTATCGAAATTAAAACGCTTGAGGTTGAAGGCGTTCATCGCGATTATCTTCGAATTGCTTATTCGGGCAACGAAACGCTTTATGTTCCGCTCGAACAATTCCGTTTGGTTCGGAAATATTCTGGTCGTGAAGGCGCGGTGCCTAAACTTTCGCATCTTTCGGGTGGAGATTGGCAAAAGAAGAAAGCTCACATCAAGGAACGGGTTAACGAATTAGCGGACCGTCTGATTGCTCTTTATGGTCAACGGGCGAAACAGACCGGATTTGCTTTCCCGCCCGATGATGAACTTCAAAAGAAATTCGAAGATGAATTCCCTTATCAATTGACTGCTGACCAAGCTCGTTCTCTCAATGAAATCAAAGCCGATATGGAGAAGCCTGAAATCATGGATCGGCTTTTGTGTGGCGATGTTGGTTTTGGTAAAACCGAAATTGCCTTCCGAGCAGCTTTCAAGGCTATTTTAGCCGGCAAGCAAGTTGCAATTTTGTGCCCAACGACCTTGTTAGCCCGTCAGCACTACGAAGTGGCGATCGAACGTTTTTCCGCTTTCGGTGTCCATGTCGCTGTTTTTTCTCGCTTGGTTCCGGAACCGATTCAGCGTCAATCCATTAAAGCCGTTCTTGAAGGCAAGGTCGATTTGGTTATTGGCACTCACCGTCTTCTTTCGAAAGAAATCGCCTTCCACGATTTAGGTCTTTTGATCATCGATGAGGAACAGCGGTTCGGTGTTGAACAAAAAGAAAAGATCAAAGAATTAAAGACAAATGTCGATGTTTTGACTCTTTCGGCCACCCCGATTCCTCGGACGATGCAGATGTCCTTGGTTGGAATCCGCCCCTTATCTGAAATCAACACCGCGCCGGAATCCCGGATGCCGATTCAAACCTACGTGACTCCGTTTAAAGAAGATGTGGTTTATGAACTTATCCAGCGGGAACTTGGTCGGAATGGACAAGTGTTTTATGTTCATAACAAGGTCATGAGCATTTATCAAGTTGCTTCTCGAATCGCCCAGGCGGTCCCTTCGGCAAAAATCGGTGTCGTTCATGGCCAAATGGAAAAAGATGAAATCGAAGATGTCATGGCCAAATTCTATGATAACGAAATCAACGTTTTGGTCTGCACGTCCATCATGGAAAATGGCATCGACATACCCAATGCGAACATGATTATTGTCGAAGATGCCGACCATTTCGGTCTCTCGCAGCTTTATCAAATCAAAGGTCGAGTCGGGCGGGGCGATAGAATTGCTTACGCCTACCTCATGTATAAACCACAGAAAGACATGAATGAAGACGCCCAGAAACGCTTGCAAGCCATCCAAGAGTTCACCGAACTGGGAAGCGGTTATAAAATCGCTCAACGCGACTTGATGATTCGAGGTGCTGGCGATATTCTCGGCGCCGAACAGGCGGGTTTTATCGACACAGTCGGCCTCGATTTGTATATGAAGCTCTTGAATGAAGCCATCGAAGAAAAAAAGACCGGTGTCACCAAGCCTGAACCTAAGCCCAATAAACTCTTTAACATCGACGCTTATATTCCGAAAGATTATGCGATTAATAGCGATAAAATTGAGCTTTATCAAGAATTGGAAAACGTGAAGGATGAAAAAGAACTTCTCGCTTATCAAAAACATACGCGTGATGTCTATGGTCGCTTGCCAGAAGAGGTCACTCTTTTGATTCAGAAAAAGCGAATTGATCTTTATACGTCGCAAGAAGAATTCACCAGCGTTGAAGAATATGAGACCTATATCGACATTCTCATGAGCGATACCTTTTCGAGAATCAACGGTATCGGAACCGAGCTTTTTAACCTGATGGTGCCTTATTTAAATGTGTTGAAAGTCACCTTCTTAGAAAAGCAGTTACGTCTCAGGATTACGAAAACGAAAGATTGGCTTAATGATCTCGAAAAAATCGTTAAAAGCATTCATGTGCTTTATTCAAAGCACAATCTTCCGTCAGTGTGATAAACTAAGCCGATGAGGATTGACAAGTTTTTAAAAGTTACGCGTTTGACTAAGCGGCGGGAAACTGCCAAAGAGCTTTGCGATGACGGTGATGTCTTCATCAATGGCAAAGCTGCTAAAGCGATGAGCGAAGTTGAAGCCGGTGATACCCTTCTTTTGCTTCTCGGTCGTCATAAAATCACTGCAAAAGTCCTTTCGATCCGTGAATTCGCGCGAAAAGAAGAGGCGTCAAAAATGTATGAGATTATCTCCGACGAGGTCGGGGAGAGAGGAGAATAAATTATGCTGTCTGCTGCAGTGTTAGGTTACACCTTTGGTCCGGGGAACACCTATTTGGTTGCTGATACCTTTGGTCCAGCATCGCAATGCCTTTTGGGGCTCATGCTCGAAGAGGGCGTTAAACCCGTTGTTTGCCATGTTAACTATCACCTGAACGAGGATTCAGAAAAAGCCCAAGCCCAATTGAGCGAGTATTGTGCGAAAGAAGGACTAAAGCTTGAAGTCTGCGATACCGCGAACGTTGACCAAACGGGCAAGGATGTGGATTATCCGGCTTGGCAAAGAAAAACGCGATATGCGTTCTTTGTTGAAATGTACAAAAAATACAGCGCTGCCGCTTTGTTCATTTCTCACATGCAAGACGATGTTTTGGAAGCCTATCTCACCGCGAAATCCCAAGGCATTAAAAAAGCGAAATATGGCTATAGCAAGGTCTCATCTTACGAAGGCATGATTGTCGTTCGTCCTCTTCTCGAATTTACCCGAAGCGATTTGAAAGCCTATTGCACCCAGAAGGGAGTTCCTTTCTTAGAGGCTGCTGTCGGCTTCGAGCACGTTTTCACAACCGCAATTCGCCAAAAGATTTACCAGATGAACGAAGTCGAACGCGATCAGCTTTACGAAGCGATGATGAAAGAGAACTCGGAAAAGATGAATTTCATCAAAGGCATCGACAAGTCTTTCGAGGCGGTCGATGAACTCGAAATCCGCGCAATTCTCGCCTTAAATGATGATGAGTTCACAAAGACCATCATGGATTTTGTTAACCGTCACTCTCCGACCCACATCACGATCAATCCGAAAATGATCGCTGAGATTCGCGCTCTTTGTCTCGACAAAGAAGCGAACGCCACCCTTAAGCTTAAAGGGCAGATTTATATGGTGAAGGAGTACGATGTCTTGGCCCTTGATACTGACGGGTTAGACATGCCTTACACCTACACTCTCGAGAAGCCAACCAAGTTCGATTGCGAAACTTTTGATCTCGATTTCACAATGGGAGCAGAAGATCGCAATATTCGCCCGGAGGACTATCCGTTAACAATTCGAAGCGTATTGCCGCAAGATGTTTACGCTTATGGTGGCTATTTGGTCTCGGTTCGCCGCATGCTGGTGGCCGCCGGAATTTCCCCGCGGTTACTTCATGTGTGGCCCGTTTTCTTGAACAAAGATGGTAAAATTATTTATGTTCCTCGTTACAAAAAGGGCTTTAGTGAGTATCACAAGTCGATTTTGAATATCCATGTGAAAAACGACGAGAAATGAGCAATCTTGTTGTGGCGATTCGATTTCGGGTGTATCTTGCGTGTATCGCCAACAAAACGAATTAACTTATAGTTAATTAGACGTCCACAAATGAACGGAGATAAAAAATGAACGATTCCAACAATAAGCGTAGCGTCTGGAGCTACATTCTACCCTACTTCTTCACCGTATTATTCGTTGTTTTGGTAGTCGGATTCATCGTCCGCTACCTTCTTGTCGGTGCGAGCACAGTGACCTTTGAAGAAGGCTCTTTGGATACGGTTTTGAGAGTCGATGTCGCTAATCAGGAAACTTACGATAAGAATGCCAGTTATTCTGACATGTATTACATTCGCACCGTAAGTGTCAGCACGAATATTTCGACGACCACTGTGACGGGCGAAGCTTTCGATAATAAGAACCACACTTCCACCACCTACAAAGTCATTCTCCCCGCGGAAGAATGGACGACTGCGGCGAGCCACACCTATACCATTGCCATCAAGGATGCTGATGGCAATCTTCTTTCGAAGAACGCTTCGTGGAACCAAGTGTTCCGGGCTCGGGTTTCGGATTGGGCCAATTATAAATGGGTCAAAGAGCAAGCAAAGACGAATGAAAAATTTATCAACACTAGCTTTGTTAATACGGATCCTTATACCGCCGGTTGGTGGGAAACCTGGGGACCAACCGTTATCGAATTGGTCTTGATCCTGCTATTAGGGTTCTTCTTCTTCCGCATGCTCAATTCCTCCGTCAATGGCGCTAATCGCCAGGCTATGGACTTCAATAAGTCTCCTGCCCGCCGTGAAGATGCTTCCAAAATTCGGTTCTCTGATGTCGCAGGTTGCGATGAAGAGAAAGCCGAAATGGTCGAAATGGTTGAATATCTCAAAGAGCCGAAAAAATATTCTAAATATGGTGCTCGTCTTCCGAAGGGCGTTCTTCTCATCGGCAATCCAGGCACGGGCAAAACTCTCTTAGCGAAAGCAGTCGCTGGTGAAGCTGGTGTTCCCTTCTATAGCATTTCGGGTTCTGACTTTGTTGAAATGTTCGTTGGCGTTGGCGCCGGACGTGTTCGTGACCTCTTCCGCAAAGCCAAGCAAACTGCACCCTGCATCGTCTTCATTGATGAAATCGATGCGGTTGGTCGGCAAAGAGGCGCTGGACTTGGTGGCGGCAACGACGAACGCGAACAGACTTTGAACCAACTTCTTGTCGAGATGGATGGCTTTGAATATAACGCCGGCATTTTGGTCATCGCAGCCACTAACCGCGACGATGTCCTTGATCCCGCCCTTTTACGTCCGGGTCGGTTTGACCGTATTATCACGGTTGGTTTACCCGACGCTGCTGGACGTGAAGCGATTTTCAAAGTTCATGCCCGCAATAAAAAAATCGATCCCTCGGTCGACTTCCACGCTCTCTCAAAGCGGACGGTTGGCTTCTCGGGTGCCGATATCGAAAATATTCTCAACGAAGCAGCGATTTTGGCAGTTCGCTTCCATAAGGAATCCGTTGGAATGGCCGAAATTGATGAGGCGATTGATCGCCGCATCGCTGGTCCGGCAAAGAGCGGTAAGGGCATGAACGATCAAGAACGGAAAGAAGTGGCTTTCCACGAAGCTGGTCACGCCGTCATTGGTCTTGTGCTTCCTTATTCCGACAAGGTTCAAAAAATCACGATTATTCCGCGTGGGCGGACTGGCGGTCACGTGTTGATGACTCCAGAGGACGATCGTTTCTTATTGACGAAGAAAGAGCTCTTAGCCCAAATCACTGGTTTGCTTGGTGGACGGGCTAGTGAGGAAATCTTCTTTGATGATATTTCGACGGGCGCCGAGAATGATATTCAAGAAGCCACCCGTTTGGCTCGTATGATGGTCACCGAATTCGGCATGTCCGATTTAGGCCCGATCCAATATGAGCAAAATAGCGGTTCGGTCTTCCTTGGTCGTGATTACGCTAACACTCAGAGGAACTTCTCGTCAGAAGTGGCTTTCGAAATTGATAAAGCCGTTCGGGAAATCATCGATTCTGCTCACAAGCAGGCGATCGAGATCTTGACTCAGCATAAGGCCGATGTGACATTGATCGCGGAGACCTTGCTCGAGAAAGAAACCATTACTGCCGAAGAAATCGAATCCTTAATCAAGACGGGCAAGCTTCCGGAAAAGCCGGCAGCTACCGTCAAAGAGAAAGAGACCCATGAAGAAAAAGGCGTCCTTGATGGCACCATTTCCGCGGACACTCAACTCAAGAACGAGGAAAAACCTGCTCCGACGAAGAAGCCAACGGAAGAAACTCCAGTCTCGAATAACGGGACGAAGGAAGTTAAGCCGACAACTGAAACGAAAGACGACGAGAAAAAATAACGAAGGAAGGCCGCGAGGCCTTCTTTCTTTGCTCTATGAAGATTGGAAATGTCGAAGTTAATGGTCCGGTTATTCTAGGACCGATGGCTGGGGTAACCACCTTAGCCTATCGGGACTTTATGAAGCCTTTTGGCGTGGCCCTTTCCTATTCCGAGATGATTTCGGATTGTGGAATCTTCTATGGTAACGCTGAAACCTATACTTATTTAGCTACCTCGAAAAGCGATCGTCCTGTCGGCCTTCAACTTTTTGGTTCCGATGCTGAAATCTCCGCAAAAGCCATCTCGATTCTTGAAAGCAAGGCGGATTATGATCTCTTGGATATAAACCTTGGTTGCCCCGTTTATAAGGTGACGAAAACCGGGGCCGGCTCCAGCTGGCTTCGTCGTCCCCAAGAGCTTTATACCTATATGCGGAGCATCGTTAGCGCTTCTCATAAACCGGTGACAGCCAAGATTCGTTTAGGCTGGGATGACAAGAGTATTAATTTTGTTGAGGTCGCCCATCTTTTGGAAGCGGCTGGCATTTCCTTAATAACCATACACGCGCGCACGAGCAAACAGATGTATATGGGAGTGGCAAATTATGAGCCACTTCAGGGTTTTGGTGACCAGTTAAAGATCCCGCTTTGTGTTTCGGGCGATATTTTCACGGCCGAAAAAGCGATTGAAACGATGAAGACGACAAAAGCTTCTTTCGTCATGGTGGCTCGTGGTGGCTTAGGCAATCCCCGTTTAGTTAGTGACATCAACCGACTTTATCTTGGTCAAGAAAAACTGCCCGATCCGACCATCATCGAAGAAGTCGCTTGGGCCCGTCAATTTGCTCAGATGCTCGTCGAGCAGAAAGGCGAAAAAGTCGCCATGATGCAATTGCGGGGTCTCATCCCTCATTTCTTCTCCGGATATCCTGGCTACAAAAAGATTCGGGCAGAAATTGCGATGAACATTAAAAGTTTTGATGATTTAGAAAAAATCCTTGCCGGCATCGAGAAACGCGAGCATCTTTGATAACGCTTTCAGAAAGTTTTTCCTTGCGGAAGCGTTTCTCTTGATTAGAATGTTCGTACACGAACTAATTAATTCGTGTCTCATTTATGAACGAAGAAAAACCCTTAGGCGCAGAAATTCGCCAAACGAACAATTTGATTAAGGCTTATATCGATCGTACCCTCGAGAGCCAGCTCCGAGAGAGACTGACTGGGATTGAGGGAATGACCCTTGGTTATATCTTTCGTCATCAAGGCGAAGAGATTGTAGCTAAAGACATCATGGAACGATCACGAACCTCAAAAGCGACGACCTCCCAGACCTTAAGTGGGCTTGAGAAAAAGGGCTATATTCAAATGCAGCCTTCGCGCTCAGACAAACGGAAAAAGGTGATTACGCTGACTGACAAGGGTCTTCAGGTCGAAGCGGAATTTAAAGAAATCTTTATCGGGATTTCGTTGAAGGTCAAAGAAGGCGTTACACCAGAAGAAGAAGAGACAGTTCGGAATGTTCTTAAAAAGATACGAGCCAATGTTCGAGAGGAGGATAAGTAAGCATTATGTTTAAAACTTATGGCTATTTGATGCGGAGTTTGCGGGGATATAAGAAAGACGTTATCTTGACGTGGGCTTTCGTTATTATCGAAACGTTTTGTGAAATTCTTGTTCCTTTCTTTATGCAGTTTCTGATCGATTCGATGAAATTAACTTTCGATACGAGCACGGATTGGTCAAGCTATTTTGCAACGTTTTCTCAAAAATATGGCCCCTTGATGCAAGGCATCGTTAGCGGGATCCATTCCTCAGCTGGCAGTTACGACGTTTATGTCTATGGTGGCATCATGATTGGCATTGCAATTATTGCAGCCGCTTCGGGTGTTGGGGCTGGCTATTGGGCCGCTAGTGCCGCTGCAGGCTTTGGCCACAATCTCCGAAAGGATATGTATTATCACATCCAGGATTTCTCGTTTAACAACATCGACAAATTCTCAACTTCTTCGATTGTCACGCGGTTAACGACCGATGTTAGCAACGTTCAATTTGCCTTTCAAATGGCCATTCGGGCCGTCTTGAGAGCGCCGCTCATCATGATTTTCGCCATTATCATGAGTTTCATTACGTCATGGAAACTAGCGATGATCTTCGTGGTTCTCGTTCCGCTGATTCTCGTGATTCTCATTGTCTTAGCGACGGTTGTTCATCCTTTGTTTGTGGCTGTTTTCAATAAGTACGACGCTTTGAACCAGCAAGTCCAAGAAGACTTGGCGGGCATTCGCATCGTTAAGGCTTATGGTCGGCAAGAGCAAGAAAAGAAGAAGTTTGGCGGGATCTCGTCTTTCATTTATAAGACCTTCACGAAAGCGGAACAAATCATGGCGTTTAACTCGCCTGTCATGTCGCTTTTGCTTTATGCGGCGATCCTTTTAATTGCCTATATTGGCTCGGAGATCATTGTCGCTTCCGGAGCCACGGAGTTAACGACTGGCGGATTAACCACGTTGGTCTCTTATGTCTTGCAGATCATGTTGGCAGTCATGTTGGCTTCCATGGTTTATGTCATGATCATCGTTTCACGGAATTCGGCTGAGCGCATCGCAGAGATTTTGGTCGAAGAACCGGACTTGGTGAGTAAACCAGATTCGATTCACGACGTTAAAGACGGCTCGGTCGATTTCGAGAATGTCGCCTTCCATTACGGCACGGGAAAAGATGTATTGCATGACGTAACCTTGCATTTCAAGCCCGGTGAAACGGTGGGCATTGTTGGTTCGACTGGTTCGAGCAAAACGACTTTAACAAGTCTTATTGCCCGTCTCTATGACGCTTCTTCTGGAAGTGTCAAAGTCGGTGGAATCGATGTGAAGGATTATGACATTGCTTCCTTACGGGAAGCGGTGGCGGTGGTCCTTCAAAAGAACACCCTATTCTCTGGGACGATTGCCTCGAACTTACGCTGGGGCAAAGCTGATGCGACCGATGAAGAAATCAAAGCCGCTTGTGAGATTGCTCAAGCCGACGAATTTATCGAATCGTTCCCGGATAAGTATCAAACCAAACTTGATGAAGGCGGCACAAACGTCTCAGGCGGTCAAAAGCAAAGGATTTGTATCGCCCGAGCCTTGTTAAAGAACCCCAAGATCATCATTCTTGACGATTCGACTTCGGCGGTCGACACCCATACGGATTCCTTGATCCGTCAGGGCTTAAAGAACAAGCTTCCTGGGACCACGGCATTCGTGGTAGCAGAGCGAATCCTCTCGATTCGCGATTGCGACACGATTCTCGTCATGGATAACGGGTCGGTCGTCGCCCAAGGGAACAATAACGAACTGATGAAGAGTTCATCCATTTATCGTGAACTCTATCAATCGCAGTTAGGAGGAGGTGATTTCGATGCCAGCCGCTAGAATGGGAAAATCCAACGGGAAACGCGCAACGCCTGAAGAGGCGAAGCGCTCCGTCAAACGTTTACTTCATTATTCGACGAAATACTATCCGTTTGAATTCTGGATGTCGATTTTCTGCATCATCTTTTCGGGAATTACAGGGGTTTTGCCGATGGTTTTCATCGGTGTTGTGGTTGATGAGATCTCCTCGATTCTCGATAAAACTTATACGGTGACTTTAGCGAGCCTTGGTCTTTCGATCAACAACGTTTCGCTTCAGTTAATTGGAACGCAAATCGTTGTGATCGCTTGTATCTTGGTCGCTGGTCTTGCCGCGAACTATTTCTACAACTTCTTGATGTCACGCTTGGCCCAAGGCGTCCAGAAGCGGATCCGCGATGATCTTTTTAATCACATGCAAGATTTGCCTTTAAGTTACTTTGATACTCGGACTCATGGCGACATCATGTCGATTTATACCAACGATGTTGATACTCTTCGCGAAGCGATGAGCCGTAGCTGGCCGATGATTGTTTCCGGTTCGGTTACGGTGATCGCAGTAACGGTTGCCATGTTTATCTATAACTGGGTGATGGCTTTGCTGGTCCTTATTATCACAATCCCTACCACTCTCTATTCTTCGTTTATCACCAAAAAGAGCGGCAAGTATTTCGTGAATCAACAAATCGCTTTAGCCAAAACCAACGGTTACGTTGAAGAAATGACCAATGGTCAGCGGGTCGTCAAAGTCTTTAACTACGAAGAACGGGCAGAGCAAGGCTTCGACGCGGTCAATGACGATCTTTATGAACAAGCTACTCGGGCGAACCGTTACGCCAACATCCTCATGCCGATCGTGAATCAAATTGGCAACGTTCAATACGTTATTCTGGCCTTATTCGGTTACGCGATGCTTACTCTGGCGGCGAATGGCGGATGGAATATCGGCTTAACCGTCGGCACCGTCGTTTCGTTCTTAACCCTTTCGCGGCAATTCACTCAGCCGATTGGCCAAGTGGCCCAGCAGGTGAACTCGATTGCGATGGCTTTGGCTGGTGCTACCCGTATTTTCGCCTTGATTGACACGCCTTCCGAAGTCGACGATGGCTATGTTGAACTTTGCAATGCCAAAGAAGGGCCGAATGGTGAGCCGGTCGAAACGAAAGAAATCACCAATAAATGGGCGTGGAAACATCCGCATAAAGACGGGACTCCCACCACCTATGTTTGGCTCAAAGGCAAGATTGATTTCTATGATGTCGATTTCGCCTACGTCAAAGACAAAGTCGTTCTTCACGACATCAGTCTTTATGCCAAACCAGGACAAAAGGTCGCCTTTGTTGGGCCGACTGGCGCCGGGAAGACGACGATTACGAATCTTATTAACCGCTTTTACGACATTGCTGATGGCAAAATCCGTTATGACGACATCAACATCAACAAGATAAAGAAGGCGGATTTGCGGAGATCCTTGGGCATGGTTCTTCAAGATACTGAACTCTTCACCGACACGGTTAAAGAGAACATCCGTTATGGCAAACTCGATGCGACCGATGAAGAAGTTGTTGCCGCTGCTAAGTTAGCCAACGCCGACAGCTTTATTGCTCAGCTTCCGCAAGGCTATGATACCGTTTTGACTAAAGCGGGATTGAACTTGTCCCAAGGACAACGCCAATTGCTCTCGATCGCTCGAGCGGCGATCGCTAACCCTCCTGTCATGATTCTCGATGAGGCTACTTCTTCGATTGATAGCCGCACTGAAAAACTCGTCCAGGAAGGCATGGATGCCATTATGAAAGGCCGAACGGTCTTCGTCATTGCTCACCGTCTTTCGACGATTAAGAATGCCGATGTCATCATGGTCATTGACCAAGGGCGCATTATCGAACGCGGTTCGCACGATGAATTGATGGCTAAGAAGGGCAAGTACTATCAGCTTTATACCGGCAATGCGATTGCCGAGAATTAAAGTTTCGACAATAGTTCTTCCCGTCTGGCGCTATCTAAGGCGGAATATTCACGAATCAAGGCTCGCGCCACAAGAGAAATCTTGCTGTCGCTGGCCTTGGTTTCTTTTTTTAGTTCGCTCACTGCTTCTTCGCCGATGACCATTGGAACGCAATTCTTGTTGTTGGTCCGGAGTCGTTCTCGTTCAAAGAAGGAGGTGTCATGCAAAACTGTGGGATGGTTCTTCGCCATATAAACCAAGGTATTGGCAAGGATATCAGCGATCGGCATCTCATTCTTGCCTTGGATCTTTCCGCAATCCGAAGCAAAGAAGTAATACTGTTGAAACGGAATGGTTACCGTATTTTTCATGTTCATTGCTTTTTACCTCCACACGACGGAGCTTCGCTTAAGGGAGGCAAATCCTCCCCTTGTACATGCTCGGGAATGACTTCTTTAGGTTCTTCAGATGGGTTTTGCTGTGGATTTTTTAAAGATTCCATGCAAATCGCCCCTGATTTGACTAGAGCCAACTTGGCCAGACCTGGCCCAATCATTTCGTACAAGACCGAAGAACAGAGAATGATGGCGTAAAACTCATTGCCGATTTCCACGGGTAACATTCGCTGACCTAATACGGCCAAGCCAATGGCAACGCCCGCTTGAGGAATTAAAGCTAAACCTAAGTTATTACGGACTTTCTTTTCCTCACGATAGACCCGACAGCCGAGCCAGGCGCCGGCGTATTTTCCGAGAATTCGAACGAAGAAATAAACGATTCCAATTGCGCCAACTATTGCGAATTCTCCAAAGTCCATGTTCATTCCTGACATCACAAAGAAAATGCACATGATCGGAGGGGCGAAAGCATCCATCTGGGTATAAAGAACCTGATCTTTCTTGAGGTTGATATAGGTCGCTCCAAATACCATGCAGGCCATTAATGGGGATATTCCGACGATGGCGCACGCACCATCGATCGTTAGAAGCATCGCCAAAGTGAGAATTAGACGATTGTCCGTGCTTCGCTTTGGGGACATAAGCTTGGAGTGGACATAACCGAAGAGTAAGCCAACAGCGATGAACACCACATTCCAGACGATCGGCATGACGATATCCATCGTTGTGCTATTGCCGCCTTGAGTCGAGTTAATGACGGTAATGGCTAAGGTATAGCAAATGAGACAAACGGCGTCGTCGAGTGAGACGACCTCCAATAAGATGTTCACAAATTCACCTTTAGCTTGGTATTGCCGGATCGTCATCATGGTCGAAGCTGGAGCGGTGGCGGTAGCAATAGCGCCAAGGAGGAGGGCGAAGCTCCATCCTTTATCAGGGAAGGCAAATCCAATGACGAGAGTCACTAAAATACCTGCTAAAACCGACTCCAAAATGGTAATAAGGAAGACTTTTTTGCCTGTAGCCTTTATCGTCGCTAACGAAAAATAGCGTCCGACACCAAAGGCGATGAAAGATAAAGCGACATCCGAAAGGAATGACATATGGCTAATAATCACGGGGTCAACCGCGCCCAAAACCCAAGGTCCAAGCAAGATGCCAGCGGTAATATAGGCAGTGACGTTTGGAAGTTTTAAGAGTTTGGTTAATCGGGTGACTAAAAATCCGGTGAACAGAATAATGGCTAAACCGATCAGAATCGTCGGGACCTCTCCATACTGAGAATAAAGCGAATATAAATTCCAATTGGTCCCCACCAAAATGGGGAGATTCAAATGGGCAAAAGAAAACATGGCAAGGGACCTCCTTTTCAAAACCGCTTCATCCTTCGGAGCGTTAACCTATTGTGGCTGTATAAAACATAAGATGTTATTATTGAAAATATGGATTCCATAAGCAAAACTTATAAAGGAGCTTTTCATGATTGATAACAAACTGGAAACTTTGATTGCGGTGAGCGAATTGGGATCCTATACCAAAGCCGCCCAATCGCTTTCCTTAACTCAGCCGGCGGTTTCTCAGCACATTAAAGCGCTCGAAGAAGAATTGGGAATTAAGATTTTTAATAAGACTGAAAATGGTCTAAAACCAACGCCGGAAGGCGTGATTGCCATTCGTTATGCCAAACGGATGAAGTCTTTGTATCAAACCGTGGAGCAACGGATTGCCGATTCCAAGAAAAATATGTTCTCTTTAGTTGTTGGAATTACCCATACCGCCGAGAGCTCAACCGTGGGTGAAGCACTTGCTAATTTCGCCTATAAAACAAAAGGTTTACGCATAACGATTATTTCTGATAGCATAACAAACCTTTATGAAAAGCTCGAAGATTATGAGGTGGATTTGATCGTTGTTGAGGGTCGCAACATCGATAAACGCTATTCCTCGCTTCTTTTGGATACGGATTCCTTGGTTTTGGCGGTAGGTTTAGGCAATCCGCTTTCGCAAAAGAGCATGGTCACCATCAAGGAGCTTGAAACCGAAAAGATGATTATCCGAAGTGCTAATTCGGGCACGCGGCAGCTCTTCGAAGCCTCTTTGCATAGCCAAGGCCTTAGCCTTGATGACCTCAACTTGATTCTCGAAGTCGATAACATCGCAACCATCAAGGAACTTCTGGTGAAAAACATCGGCGTTTCGGTTTTGGCCAAGTCGGCTTGTTTGGATGAAGAGAAAAATCATAAACTCGTTCTCTTGCCGATTGAAGGCTTGGCCATGATTCGCGAAGTGAACTTGGTTTATCCGAAAGACTTCGGTCATACCGAGATCCTCGATGGGATTGTCGGCGCCTACAAAGAAGTGACGGGAAGGCATTAAGCCTTCTCTATCTCGTTTTTTACCCGATTAAGGTCTAGACTATCAACGCACACGAATAAGTGAGGTAGAAACATGGACGAAAAAGAAGAAAAGAAGCCCACCCCCGAGCAGGCTCAACAACCGTCATTAAATGACCAGGAAGAAGCTCGCCAAGCCAAATTGCCGAAATACGTTGAACTTGGTGTCGATCCTTTTGGTGCCCGTTACGATTGGAAAGATCGGATTTGCGATCTGCGGGATAAATATGGCAAATTAACTGCCGAAGAATTAACCGCTCAAAATCCGGAAGTAAATGTTGCCGGTCGTTTGGTTGCAATTCGCCGCATGGGCAAAGCCTCTTTCGTTAATCTCAAAGATGAATATGGAACGATTCAAGCTTGGATAGGCATCAACGTCATTGGCGAACATGACTATAGCGTTTTTAAGCTCGCTGACCTTGGCGACATCGTTGGCTTAGCTGGAACCTTGATGCTTACCCGCACGGGTGAATTAACGATTCGCGTTAATAAATACACCCACATCACCAAGTGTTTAAAACCGCTTCCTGAAAAATTCCATGGTCTCACGGATGCGGAAGATCGTTATCGGAAACGTTATCTCGATTTAATGGTCAATGATGATTCTCGTCGGGTCGCCTTAATGCGTCCGCGGATTGTCCGTGGTATTCAGAAATATTGCGATGAAAAAGGCTTCGTGGAAGTCGAAACTTCGATTTTCAGCCCAATCATTGGCGGAGCGGCTGCTAAGCCGTTCATTACGCATTTCAATGCCCTTGATAAGGATTTCTACCTTCGTATCGCGACCGAACTTAACCTCAAGAAGTGCATGGTTGGTGGAATCGACCGAGTTTATGAAATCGGTCGTATTTTCCGTAACGAAGGCATCGATGCGAAACATAACCCCGAATTCACCACGATCGAACTTTATCAGGCTTATGGCGATTTAAGCGATATGCGAAATTGGCTTGAAGGACTCTTCCATGAATTGGCAAAGAACGTCGTGGGGAAAGACGTCTTTAAGTTCAACGGCCACGATGTCGATGTTTCCAAGCCGTTTGCTTGGGTCGATCAAGCCGAAGCGATTAAAGAAAAATGCGGCGTGGATTTCAAGCAGCACATGACCTATGAAGAAGCGGTGGCTTTAGCGAAGAAATTCAATGTTCCGCTTCAACCGTCGTGGAACAGCGTTGGCTACATTCAACAAGCCTTCTTCGATGAACTTGTCGAAGAGACTTTAATCCAGCCGACTTTCATTCACACCTATCCGATCGAAGTCTCTCCGTTAACCAAAAAGACTGCAGATCCCCGCTTTGTTGATCGTTTCGAACTCTTCATCTGCGGCACGGAATTCGGCAACGCCTATAGCGAACTTAATAACCCCTTCGATCAGAAGGAGCGCTTCGAAGCGGAACTCGCTGCCCGGAAACGGGGCGATGACGAAGCCAACGATATGGATGCTTCCTTCCTGGATGCCCTCAGCTATGGCATGCCGCCAGCCGGTGGCATCGGTGTTGGCATCGATCGTCTCACTATGTTCCTCACCGAAGAAGACAACATTCGCGAAGTCTTGCTCTTCCCGACGATGAAAGACGAGAAGTAAAATCCTTATGAAAACTCAGACCGAAAGACCTGAGTTTTTTATTTGACAAGGGTTCCATTCAAAGTGGACAGGCCACGAAACCCACAACCTCCTCGGTCCCAAATTTGGAGAACTTTTCGAAGAGATGAATTTCGCTTTTGACCTTTTGAATCCACGACGAAAAATTAGGAACAAAAACGAATCCCATAAAAAAAGAGCGCCAGCCTTTTGACCGACGCCCTTGAAGAATTTAGCCTGCCATGACTTCGATGGTGATAGTTCCCGCGTAGGTCCCATCCTCAGCGTAGTTGGGAGAAAGGGAGACATTCATGCTGAGGTTCGGATAAGCATCATCTGCCAAGGCGTATTCGAGATAGCCATCGTCGGCGATTGTGGTGCCGTAATCCATATAACCAGCACTGACGAAGCTCGCGCCGATTGTCCCGATGTCGGTGAGAGCGTCTTCTTTTGATGCGATCGCAACCACAGCATCCGAGTAGTTCACGAAATCAATGCCATAAATCGCGGAGGCGGTCAAGGTGTAGTCTGTGATGGTGACACCCGTCACAGCACTAGCGAAGGTGATCGTCGGAATCGCTGCGGTGCCATCCGCTTTCGTGAAACTGGCGTAGTAAGTATTGAGACCCGCGACATCGGTCTTGATCACTACCGGATATTGATAGACAGAGGCAATGATTTGGAAAACGCCTTTCGGATAGACCTCTTTTGAACTTGCATTAGTGAAGGCATCGACCGGCTCGTAACTGACTTGAAGAGTGTAGACGGTTTTGCCCTCTTTAGCGGTAGCTTCCGTCTTCACTTTCTCATACATATACATTACATATCCATAGTTTTCCATGTCGCCGGCTTCGTCGGTTCGTTCACTCGATAAAGTCCAACCATCGGCGATAAGCTGTGCTTGGTAGGCTTCGAGGATATCTCCCGAGCCCAAATCTTCATAGGTGATATCGGTCACGACATCGTTTTCATCGGTGCTGAACGATTCGTAGGTGGCGTACGACGTGCCATTTGGAAGAGGAATCACCTCGTTAATAAGAGAGGTCATAGAACTTTGAAGTTCATCGCTCCAAGCGGTTGCTGCCGTTAGGGTAGGCGGCGAGGCCAAGAAGGCGCTCACGACAGGATTTTCAGTTTTGCCAATCTCGGTAACTTCAGCTTCGATATCATAAGTCTTCTTACTGTAGGTCATCGTCGTCTTAAGGATGGCGGAATCTTCGCCATCACCGATGGTGAGCTGGGTCGTAAATGTGGCTTTGTCTGAAAGGGCATAGTCTTTATAGCCGCCGAGGCATGCGATGGCGGAACCGACGGCAGTGTCAGCACTGGTGTAGACGTTTTCTCCGTTACCTGCCGTCCAAGTTTTTGCACTGGTGACAAGATCATCGAGAGTGAAATAGAACCAGGCGACAGTCGCGTCGGGGGAGACGCTGTCACAATTGCCCAAAGTGATGGCGCTGTCATCCATCGTAAAGTCAAACATACCTTGAGTTCCGACGTTGATTGATCCGGTGGAACCATAATCGGCATATTCCCCTAAATAGGTGCCATAAAGGGCATCTTTTCCGAAATAGGAATAAGATACGAAATCTTTATAGACCACCGTGTAGTTCAAAGCCGCGAATTTGCTAAGGAATTCCGCGAGATCGATGGTGGGAGCGGGCGAACTAGAAGAAGAGGAACTCGAAGTGGGAGCCGAGGTCGTCGGAGTCGAGGTGGTTGATGAAGTCGAAGCGGTTGAGGAACTCGAGGCAGTCGAAGAACTCGACGTGGCCGGAGTCGAAGTCGTAGGACTGGAGGAGAGGGCGGCGGAGGAACCGAGATTAGCTGGCGTAGTGCAACCGACGAGCGAGAAAGCAAAGAGTGCAGAGACAAGGAGAACGTTCTTTTTGATCATGTGTTGACCCTCCAAAAAGGTAATAGCGATATCATTCCCTTTCTGAAAAAAATGTCACGCGAAAATTGTAAAAAACAAGAAAAAACATGACAAAAAGTTAAGACAAAATAGCGATGTAAACTATTCTTTTCAATATTTTATAGAAATAAATATTTTTCGGTTATTTGTTATTCTTGTTGAGTATGGGTGATGGAAAATATCTTGTTATATGTCGACAAATTGACAAGGTCAGAATGGTGGACATAAGCGCATTTGAAACTATGCAGGTGTAGCGATAGCACAGAACAAACCCAGCGCGTTTTCCATTGGCTTTGTTCGTTAACAAAAATGGTGGATTAATGCCTCTTCAACAAAAGGCTGTCCTTCAAGATGCGGCCATCGATCCCCTTTGCATAAAATCACCCTTTGAGAAAGCACAAATTGATTTCGTGGGGCAAAAAGTTTCTTTCGTTGTCTATTGATAAGTAGGGAGGGCTACTCGAGAGCCTTACCCTTGGCGCTTTGCTTCCAGTGGCAAAGCACAGATGACGAAATCGGAAACTTTGTTTGCTTATACCCCCTCGTCATAATATAATTATGACCGCCTCTAGGAAGGAATAGAGGCGCACATACTCTTATGGTCACACGCATAGCGAGGTGACCCT